>Ga0194132_10006435_pt1 | contig 18225 bp, 8 predicted proteins | sample TA2KigOf80mmetaG_FD_148612 | JGI IMG/M metagenome (GOLD analysis project Ga0194132, IMG submission 148612) | Freshwater microbial communities from Lake Tanganyika, Tanzania - TA2015054 Kigoma Offshore 80m | ecosystem: Environmental > Aquatic > Freshwater > Lake | place: Tanzania: Lake Tanganyika...
ACCGCTCACTCGATCTCGAATCGTTCAAGCGCATCGTCGATACGGGCGTCAGTGCGGGCTGCTCGGCGTTCACGCTCACGTCCGGCAACAATCAATACGACCGTCTTTCCTATGAGGAGATCAAGCAACTCACGCGGGCGCTCGTCGAGGCGGTTGCCGGCCGCGGACTGACGATCGCCGCGACGGGTCCATGGTGGACCGGCCAAGTGGTAAATTACGCGAAATACGCGCGCGAATTGGGCGCGGACGCGGTCCAGGTCCAGTTGCCAGCACAGGGCGATCAGGCGTCGCAACTCGAACACTTCCGGGAAGCGGCGCGCGCGGCGCAACGCGCGATCGTGCTGCATGGGCAGGTCCCGATTCCATTGCTGCGAAAGCTCGTCGAGATGGATGAGATCTCGGCCTACAAGGAAGAGTATCCAGCACTGTACTCGCGCGAGGTGTTCGAGGAATTCGGCAAACGGATCAACATTTTCGCCGGTGGTCAAAAGGGCAACTTCATCACGTTTTGGCCGTACGGAATGAAGGCGTACTACAGCACGTTTTCGACCTTCGCGCCGAAAGTGACGCGCGAATTTTGGAGCGCGATTCAGGCGCACGATCTCGACCGGGCGGGCCGCGTGGTAACGCGATATGACGTTCCATTCTTTCGCGGTGCGCCGTTCGGCTCCTGGACACACGCCTATTGGCGCGCGACGCTCGAGGTCCACGGAATCGCGAAGCGGTTCCTGCGTCAGCCGGAAGTGACGTTCGACGGCCAGCAGGTGGCGAAGGTCCGGGAGTTCCAGAAGCAACTCGGATTGCTGGAGGCTTGATTCCATGCGGAGGCGTACTTTTCTCCAAACAGCCGGCGCGGTTGCCCTGAAGGCGCAGACCGCAAGCGATGGATCGATCTATCTGACCGATCTCGAGCATTGCCAGCCGGCGCCAGCGTTGAGTCCGAAATCCGCGCGAGGGCGTTGGCGGATGCTGCCCTTCGAGGCCGAAGGCGCCAAGGGCACGATGCTCGTGGCCGGCCAGAACACCGGCGCGCCGGAGATCCGCTATTCGCCGAAGCGATCGGGTGTCTACGAGATCTGGTTCGGATTGCGGTCGTACGGTGGCGGCGAGGACATGACGCAACTGCTCGCCAAACTTTCCAGCGATCAGGCATTCTCGCGGCTCATCCATCGCGGAGAAGATCGCGCCCGCGTTGATGAATATTACTGGAAGACCGCTGACCTCTCGGGCCAGGACATCGTCTTCCGGCAATGGCGCAGGCAACTGGTCTCGATCGATCCGAACTCGGTGGCGAACCCCTGCTCGGGAGTTTGGCTCGCCTACATCAAACTCGTGCCAGTCGCGGCCGAACCAGTGTCGAAAGCGAACAAGCGGCTCTACGGGCATCATGACGCCTGGAGCTACACGTACGAGTATCGCCCCACTTCCGTGGCGGAAATCAAGCGCGAACTCGAGCCGTTCCGCGATACCGATTTCGCGCGCATCTGTTGGGAAGGCGGAATGGGCGACCGGATGTACCTGCCCACCAAGACCGGCGTGCCCGCCACCGATCACTGGATCGGCGATCCGTATCGAGTGGGTGACCGGCTGGCCGCGGAATCGTGGCAGGCGCTGAAGCGTCAAGGCATCGATCCGTTCAAGACCGCCCTCGACTACGCGCACGCGATCGGCATGGAGTTCCATGCAACGTACCGGCCGGCGGGTTTCCACTTTCCCGTTCCGGAGGACGAGTGGAACACCGGCGGGATCTACGACAAGCATCCGGAATGGCGCGGACGCGACAAGCAAGGCCGGCCCACGCCGAGGCTCTCGTACGCGTTCAGGGAGGTCCGCGGGGCCGCGCTCGGATTCGTGAAGGAGATGCTCGCCTATCCGGTGGATGGAGTGTGCATCGCCTACAACCGGCGCCCGCCGCTCGTCGAATACGAGAGGCCGGTGCTCGACAGCTTTCGTCAGGCCACCGGACTCGACGCGACACAACTCGACGGCCGCGACCCACGTTGGTTGAAACATCGCGCCGGTGTACTGACGCAGTTCATGCGCGAACTGCGGCTGATGGTGGGTGCCAAACCCGTCACAGCGATCGTGATGAGCAGCGAGCGCGAGAATCTGTTCCAGGCGATGGATCTCGAGGCATGGATCGCGGAAGGGCTCGTGAATACGATCGTGCCCTACACGTCCGTCGAGCGGCTCACCAGCACCGCCGATTCCTGGGACGATCCGCGTGATCTCGGCTTCTTCGTGCGAATCACGCGCGGAACCAAGTGCGAACTGGCGCCCAACATGATGCCGCGGTTGATGCCGCCGGAAACTTATCTGAAGCGCGCGAAGGCGATCTATGATCTCGGAGTCGAGCGGCTGTTCTTCTGGGACACGAACGCGCGCTATCACTTCGATCCGTCCTGGAGCGTTCTGCGCCGTCTGGGACACAAGGATCGTTTGCCCGTGCCGTCGCGGCCTGGAAAGAAGCTGTTGAAGCTCGGGGATTGGGACCTCACCTATGCGACTCCTGGCTAGCGCGCTCGCGTTGAGCATCGCCGCCGCCGCGGCGGAAACCTGGATCACGGATACATTCGAAGAGTTCTCGCGAGGCAAACTCGACGCGGCGGGCAACAATCTCTACGTTTCGCGCGACGGAACGCTGCGGGCGATCAACCGCTTCGATTTGAATCGCGACGGCTACCTCGATCTCGTCTTCAACAGCACGCACGACTATTCGTATCTGCTGCCGGCTGTGGCGGCATCGCGCGACAAACGGGTGGAACTCGGCGTAGATGGATCGCGCCGGGTTTGGGTGGGCGATCTGAATCGCGATGGATTCGCGGATGCTGTTTTCACGCCGAATGATAGTGGATTGCAGAGTCCGCGCCGATACCTCAAGATCGCCTGGGGCGCGGCCGGCGGCCTGAACCCGTCGCGCGTGAGTGGTGTGCTTCCTGTGTATGGAGCGATCGCGGCCGTTGGCGCGGATTTGAACGGCGATGGCTGGCTCGACATTGTTACGCTGAATCAAAGGGCATGGGCTCCCGGTCAGCCATCGGGCAACATCGTTCGTGTTTACTGGGGCGCCGCCGCTGGATTCCGTTCGTCGAACTTCAAGGACTTCGGAGTGGCGGACGCGGTGGACCTCGCGGCTGTTGCCAACGATGTTGCGGTGCTGTCGAAGGGATCGATCCGGCTATTGCTCGCCGGAACCGAGGTGAGGCTTGGCGTCACGGATGCGCGATCTGTCGCGGTGTCGAACGGCAAGCTCATCGTTGGCACCGCGAAGAACACACTGTCGGTGAGCATCCGGCCAGCCGCGGTCACTGAGCTCGAACCGCGGGGCGCGGCACATGTTGCGGTGGACGGATCAACGGTGATTCTCACGGATGATCGTGGCGTCCGGGTGAAGGGCGGAGCGGAGATCGCGATCGCGCATGCGACCGCCGCGGCGATGCTCGACTACAACGGCGACGGCAAGAAGGACATTGCGATTTCGCTGCTGCACGACGGATCGCGCATGGAGTCGGACTCCGTCATCTACTTCGCGGGCAGCGGCGGCCAGTTCGAGCGCGGAGCCTCCATCCGCACCAGCGGCGCCGCGCATGTTGCGGCGATGGGGCCGGCCGCGATCTTCGCCAACAGCCTCGGCGGAACGGTGGCGGAGAAGGTCCCGATCTACGTCTATTGGGGCGGACCGGACGGATTTGTGCCCACCAAGCGCTGGGAGATTCCACTCCAGAGCGGTTACGAATCAAGCGCGGCGGACTTGAACGCCGACGGCTGGCCCGACTTCATCGTACTCAACTCCGGTCACGTCGGCGAGGTTTCGACCGGAGAGCCCACGCTCGGCGCGAACATTCTGTGGGGCTCGAAGGAGGGCTTCGACTGGAGCCGGCGCGACACTCTCGCCGAGTTCGACATCGGCTCGAGCGCGGTAGCGGATCTGAATCGCGATGGCTACCTCGATATCGTACTGGGCGCGTTCGACTCACCGAAGAAGCGCGATCGTCTGGTAATCTACTGGGGCGCCGCGAATGGATATGCGAAGACCCGCCGGACAGCGGTAATCGATTCCGGGCGCGCGGTAAGCCTCGCGCTCGCCGATCTCGATGGCGATGGATGGCTCGATATCGCCGCGGTGGATTCAATGCGGGATCGCGTCATCGTCTTCAGCGGGTCCGCGGGTGGCTTCGATCCGAAGCGAATGACTGCGATCGATGTACCGTTCGCGATCTCGCTCGAAACCGCGGATCTGAATCGCGATGGCCGGCTCGATCTGATCATCGGGTCGTATCAAGACAAGGAAAGCGGCGCGCATGACGGTGGAACCTATCTCTACTGGGGCGATCCGAAGGGCTTCCGCCAAGCGAATTCGCAGTGGCTGCCCGGATTCGCGCCGGTGGGGCCCGCTGTCGCCGATTTCGATGGTGATGGCCATCTCGATCTGTTCACACCGCACTATCTGGGCAACGGGACCCGAGAACAAGTTCCGAGCTATTTGTACTGGGGCTCGAAGGATGGATTTTCGCCGCGCCGCCGCACTCCGCTCACCACCGATTCCGCGCACGACGCTCTGGCGGCTGATCTCAACGGCGACGGCCTGCTCGATCTGGCGGTCTCGTGCCACACGACCGACGGCGACCATAAGGCGGCATCCACGATCTTCTTCAACGACGGACGCCGCTTCACGAATCCCCGGAAGCAGATGCTGCCGACGATCGGTCCGCACTGGATGTGGGACCAGGACATGGGCCACATCGCGACAAGGGCTTGGCGGCAGACGTATGAGTCCGAGGTGCGGGACTTCGGCCAGGCATCGCCGCGAGTGAATGCGGAGATTGATGCGGAGTTGCCTGGCGGGTCGAAGGTGATCGTGGCGCTTCGATCGGCAGCCACGCGCGATGGAATCGCGGCAACGGAATGGAAAGCGGCGGGTGGCGCGGCGGAGCGGTTCGTCCAGTATCGGCTGACGCTCGTGTCGGCGAATGGGGACGCTTATCCGGATGTCCGGAAGGTCACGCTTCGCGGACTCGAGTGAGGAGTGAACCGCCTGCAGATGCGCGCCGATCGCGCCGTCAGCCGGCTTCAGGTGGAAGATCGGCTTACGAGCTTCCTGCGCCAGCGGAATCAGGCTGCGGTAATGCTTCAACATCTTCAGACATTTCGGGTCGTCCGCCGGATTCGTGATATCTGGATCCGCCTGGCCAAGGACAGAAGTCGCGTATTCGCGGGATGCTCTTGATCCATTTCTCATAAGCCCGAACCGGCCGGTCAAGGCGAATGGAGTGTTGAAGTACGACATACCCCACCGGACGAATCACGCCCGGGGAAGCCATGCCTTGCGCCAATCGGCAAGGCGCGGTCCGAGATTTCGAAGACCCTGGAGAGAAAACAAGTCCGGAGCCAGGGGGTTAACGACGAGATCCGCGGAGATCAGGCCCGGTCTGTTGATCGCCCCCAAGTTCGGCCCGAGGTCCATCAGCACCAGATCTGCTTGCGTCGAAGCGGCCGCGCCTTGGATGATGCGCCAGAATGTGGACGTCACCCGGAACGCGCGCTCGTCGCCATCGTTGCACTTCGGCCAGACTTCCGAAAGCGTGTCCTCGAAGCGAGAGAGACTCAAATCACCCACCAGCAGGGAGACATGCGAACCGATACGGTCGATGGACGGATCGGCAATGTCGCCCCCCCTGCGGAGCGGCTCGATGCAGGCGGCTATGGTTCGCTTGGGGCCCCTGGCTGCCAGTACTCCTCTAGCTCCTCCTCATTCAGGAACGCAGCTGTCAGATTCGCTTGCGGATCGAGGTCAACGGCAAGGATATTCGGGCTCGCATCCGCACAGGACCATGCGAGGTGAACTCGACGTCCGGATTTCCGTTTCGCGCGAGCGCTGCACCGTTGGAGTGCCCGCCCCTAGATTCGTTGGGACGGGATCATCGGGGGACAAGCCCCGGAATGGAACGTCGGTTTGCCTGACGGCGGACACGTGTTATAATCCTGGCTGTTGGGCCCAATCCAGTCCATTTGGCGCCGGTTCATGTCGCTCGCGGTCTGCATCGCGATGGCGGGGCCGGTGTTGTCGGGCGCGGCGGCGCTGATGGGGCCGCGGCAGGAAGGCTCGGCAATGGCCTGCTGCCGTAAGGGCAAGACGCACTCTTGCTGCCCGAGGAAGGCCAAACCTGACGGACCGTCGATCGCAGCCAATCCGGCCTGCGGAGCCCGGTGCGACTTCGCGCCACTGCCGACTTTCGCGGCGGCATTACTCGCCCCCAGACTCAATGCAGGCTTCCGTGCCGCGCCCGTTCCGATACGGATCAGCGGCACCGGCGCGGCGCTTACCGCGGACCTCCCGGACGCACTCTTCGAGCGCCCACCACCGTCCTCCTCTCTCGCCACCTAATTCAACCGCCGGCGCCAAGCCGGTGACTTGTCTTCACGAGAGGAGAATCCTCGAATGACCACGCATATGCGTGTGCAGTCGCTCCTGATTCTGTGCGCCATTCATCTACCGGCGCAAAATATTGGCGGCTCGATCTCGGGCCAGATCACCGACTCGCAAGGCCTGCCGGTGGACGGGGCCGCGGTCGAAATCGTCAGCGTTTCCACCGGACTGAAACATCACGCGCGGAGCGGCGCTTCCGGCCGTTTCCTCGCGCCCAGCCTGCCCCAGTCGGTTTACAAAGTGGAAGCGTCCAAGGCCGGATTCCAGCCCGCAGCCGCTGAGCAGGTGCGCGTGGCAATCGGGGAGTCGCCGTCCGTCCGTCTGACCCTCGTGCCCGCCACCAACGTTCAGAGCGTCACCGTCACATCCGAAGTCTCCGTGTTGCGCGCCGGCTCGGCGGACCAGGGATCCAGCTATGGCGCATCCCCCATGAACAGCCTGCCGATGCTCGGTGGAGGCACCGGCCGGAACTTCAGGACACAGGCCTACCTGACTCCCGGAGTATCTCTCTCGACAGCCGCGCACCGGCCGTTCGCCGTGTCCGGTTCCCGCAACCGGAACAACAATTACCTGGTCGACTCCAACGACTTCAACGAGGCCGAAGGCGGGCTCCTGATGGGCCGCGGGGCCTCCGAGCAGCTAATCTCGACCGAGGCGATTGACGGCATGCAAGTGCTCACCCACAATTTCAAGGCCGAGCACGGACGCCAGAGCGGATCCGTGGTCTCGATCATCACCAAGCGCGGCGGCAACGAATTCCATGGTTTGGCCTACAACTACTTCCGCAATGAGAAACTCGACGCGCGCAACACGTTCGATCCCGCCAAGCCGCCGCTGCGCGGCAACAACTTCGGGTTCAACTTTGGCGGGCCAGTCCGGCGCGGCAAGACGTTCTTTTTCGCCAACAGCGAGTGGACCCTGCGGCGCACGACTTCAGCCGCAACGGTGCAGACGCTGACGTCCGCTCAGAAAGCGCAGGCGGCCCCGGCGGTGACGCCGTTGGCCAACCTGTATCCGGAGCCGAACGTGCCCGGCTCGAACCTTTACCGGGCCAATCCCCCGTCTGGCGTCGATCAGAACAGCCAGGTGTTCCGGCTGGACCACGAGATCAGCCCGGCGCAACGCGTCTTCTGGCGGATGACACGGTTGAACGCGGTGAACCGGGGGGCGACGGGCGCGTCCTTTGCCCGCTACGAGTCTAGCGTTGGACCCACCGGACATTCGCTGCAACACATCTGGACACCATCGCCCACGCTGCTGAATGAGGCCCGCGTGAACTACACCCGCTTCGGCCTGAACGACACGTTCCTCGACCCCGCCGCACTGGGCGACCCCGCCCGTAACGGGCTCGTTGGAACAGTGGCAGTGAACGGACTCACGTCACTGGGCCACTTCGCCTTCATGGCGCGCAAGACCGCGCAGAACACGTTTCAATTCGCCGATGACGTGAGCCTTTCGCGCGGAACGCATGCCCTCAAGGTTGGCGCCAACATCCGTCGGCTCCAGCTAAACAACGGCACGTTCGCGCCGTCTTTCACCGGGGTTCTGCGATTTAACTCCGTGCCAGACTTTCTCGCCGGACGGGCGGCCTCCTACTCCCGCAATATCGGCAATCCATATATCGGCCTTCGCGCCACGGAGTGGAACTTCTATGCCCAGGACGACTGGCGGATCCGCCGCGGACTCACGCTGAACCTCGGCTTGCGCCATGAGTTCAATTCCGTGCCGGGCGAGGTGAATGGACTCATCGACCAACGCTACCGCTTCACTCCCGACCGAAACAACCTGGCGCCACGGATCGGCTTTGCGTGGCAGCCCGGCGCTTCCGGCGCAACGGTGGTCCGCGGCGGATACGGGATCTACTACAACGTCCTCGAGCTGAGCTTCGTGGGACTCACGCGGTTCAACGCGCCCCGGATCCGCAACTTCGCCGCCGCCAATCCGCAGTTCCCGGATCTGCTCGCCTCCGCGCAGGCCGGACTCCCGACAGGACTGGTCATCCCACAGCGCGACTCGCGCCAGCCTTACTCGCAACACCTGAACCTGTCGGTGGAGCGGCAGGTATTCAATCCGCGAACGGTACTCAGCGTCTCCTACGTCGGCACGCTGGGACGAAAGGCTCCGCGCGCGTCGCGGCCGAATGGCGGCGACGGACTCGCGCAGAACCTGCGTCCGGATCCCACCACCGGAGTTGTCAACATCCTCGAAACCGCGGCCAACTCCAGCTACAACGGACTTCAGACCAGCTTCCAGGCGCAGCTCGGAAAACTGACTCTGCGCAACGCCTACACCTGGTCGAAGTTCATCGACGAGGTGAGCGACTTTCCAAGCTCCAACACCGGCATCGACCGCGGCGTCCTGGCGCTGGACGAGAACAACTGGCGCCTGAACCGCGGCGTGTCCGACTTCGACTTGCGGCACGTCTTCAGCAACGCCTTCAGCTATGAACTGCCGCGGGGCTTCCGGGTCCAAGGCATCTTCTCGCTCCAGAGCGGCCGCCCGTTCACGCTGTATTCGGGCACGGACTCGCCCTTCGGCACAAACAACAACCGGCTCATGGCTGTTCCGGCTTCCCTGCGGATCAACCCCGGTTCGCGGCACGCCGTCACCCTTGTGGATCCGGCGTCGCGAGGCGCATTGATCCCCGGGCGCGGGGTGTTCGGCACGCTGGGACGCAACACGGCGACGGGCGACCGCCTGGCGGGCGCGAGCATCGGCGTCCACAAGTCGTTCGCCATCACCGAGCGGGCTCATCTCGAACTCCGCGGCGAAGTGTTCAACCTGACCAATACGGTGAATTACAATCCCGCCGATGGCGTTCTGAGCTCACCGAACTTCGGGCAGGCGCTTACGGCCAACGATCCCCGGCAGGCGCAACTGGCCCTGCGCCTCAGCTTTTGAAAATGGAGAATCCCATGAAGACCGCAATTGTGCTTTCGGCGTCCCTGCTTCTGGCCGCGCCAGTGCCTGTGGCGACCGTCTCATTTGAAAAGGAGCCGCAGACGCTCCACGGCGGCAAGGCAGCTAAGAGTCCCAAGGTGATCACCCGCCGCGCGCAGGGACTGCTGGCGATCTACACCGCGCCAGCCGAGAGGGGAGCCGACCTCTACTTCGTTACGTCGAATGATCTCGGCGAGTCCTGGAGCGAGCCGCAGCGCGTGAACAACATTCCCGGCGAGGTATCCGACCACGGGGAGAACTCCGCGCAACTGTTCCTGTCACCCGACGAGATGACGTTGTACGCGTTCTGGAACTCGCGCGACCCGAAGAATCCCGCGGCCAGCCACGTGAGGTTTTCGAAGGGCGGCGCGATGATGACCACATGGACCCCCGCGGTGACCTTGGACGATGATCCGGCGCCCAATTCCCACGGATTTCAGGGCGCGGGCGTGGCTCCCGACGGCACGGTTTACGCCGCCTGGCTCGACGGCCGCGACAAGGATCAGGCCAAGACCGGAGACTACACGGCGGGCGCGTCGTCGGTGTATCTGACGCGGTCCACGGATGGCGGCAAGACATGGTCGAAGAACATCGCGATCGCCCGGGACGTGTGTCCGTGCTGCCGTGTCAGCTTCGGCTTCACGGGCGGCCGCGTGGTGGCGTCGTGGCGTGGCGTAGTGACGGGCGACTTCCGGGACATCTATACGGCGACGTCGTCCGCCCGCGGCCAGACCTGGTCGAAACCGGCGCTCGTGAGCCGCGACGGGTGGAAGATCAAGGGTTGCCCGCACGTGGGCGCGAGCATGGCGGCATCCGGCGACAAGCTTTTCGTGGTTTGGTACACGGAAGCGAACGGACGGCCGGGGATCTACTTCGCTTCGACCACCAACGGCACGGCCTTCACCGCGAAGCGGCTGCTGTCGGAGGGTACGGTGGATCCGACGCACCCCTACGTGTCGGCGGCCGAGGGCCGCCTGGGCGTGGCGTTTCAGGCGCGGGACGCGCGCGAGAAGGACTCGTGGGGCAAGATGAGCATCTACTATCGCGAGTTGATGGCAGACGGAGCCGTGTCGCCTTTACTCAAAGTGGGCGTCCCGAAGGAGGGAGCGGTAACCTATCCTTCGACGGCCCTCGGGATGTCGGGACGGACCTTCGTGGCCTGGACGGAGTCGCACGGGGAGAAGGGTCCGCGAGCGCTCCTGCTGCGCGGGCGGCAGTCGGTGCGATAGGGTGGCGGAGCCGGAACGCGCCCGTTTCAACTCACCAACCCGCGCCGTTGGCCTTCATCCAAGATCTCATCCCCGATCGGCAACGACGCGCATGGGATCTGTCACGGAACTTGGGCGGCACACCTGAGGGTTTTCATTGCTGTACTTCCTTTCAGCGAATGCTGAAAGCTGCCAATACAGTAGTGAGCAACGCCCTTGAGGAGCAGGCCGTCCTGCTCCTCCAAGCAGCGCTGGGAATTCCTCATGCCGCGACACGGCAGACAGACAGCCCAGTTCTTCGTATACAGGATTGTGATAGAATTTTGCGCCAGCGAAGGTCTAGATCAGTTGCTGAAAACATTCAGGAGGTTCGTGATGTCGCGAAGAGTACACTTGGCCCCGAAGAGCTTGCCGGTTTTCCTCTGGTTCGCCGTTGTCCTGATGGGCCAGACACAACAGGGCGATATCGTTGGTACGGTCCGTGATGAGACGGGCGGCCTAGTGCCCGGCGCGGAGGTTACCATCATCAATGAGTCGACAGGAGGGGTCCGAACGCTTCAGACCAACGGCCAGGGTGAATACATTGCGCTCGGTTTCTTCCCCGGCGTCTACCGGGTGGAAACGGCGATGAAGGGCTTCCAGAAGGCTGAAATCACGGGCATCCGTGTGGAGCCGCAAAGCAAGATACGCGTCGACGTCTCCCTTCGCGTGGGCGAAGTAAGCGACAAGATCTCCGTGACGGCGCCCACGATCACTGTGGAAGGCTCGACGGTCACCACCAGCATGCCGCGAGTATTTTTCGAACGCAACCTGACCGTGGATGATGCGTCGGGGCCTGCGCTGCAGCAGGCCATGTGGTTCGCGGGATCGTCGGCAACCCAGGGGCAATTGTGGGGCGGCGTCCCCAATCGCGAACGCCACGTCGAGTACCAGCTCGAAGGCTCGCAAACGATCGACTTCGTGCTGCCCCCGCGATCGCGCGAAGAGGCGACCATCGTGATGGGTTCGCCCGCCGCGGAATACGGCCGTCCCGTGACCGCAAACGTCACCCAACGCAGCGGCACAAACCAACTGCACGGCGAATATGTACCCAATTTCGTCAACCCGGCGGTCAACGCGGTAAACGTCAATGCCGGACCGCGCATTCGCCCGGTGGGCCTAACGCAGTGGCGGCACGATTTCAACATCGGCGGCCCGGTATACATCCCCAAGATCTATGACGGGCGCAACAAGACGTTCTTCTTCTTCGACAACTACAAGACGCGCGCTACGCCGGACATTCAGATTCTTAACGTCACCGTCCCGACCCAGCGCATGCTCGGCGGCGACTTCTCGCGCTACGCCGATTCGCGCGGCGCGCTGATTCCTGTTCGCGATCCGCTGGCGAACGCTCCTTTTCCCGGAAACGTCATTCCCTCCAACCGGCTCAGTCCGGTTTCGAACAATGTCGTCAAGGACGTGATCGTCGACAACTTTGGGAATCCCCTGCGCTACGTAGGCAGCCCTGACAATCTCCTGCGCAACGCCGAGTATCGTTGCGCCAGCCAGACCTCATACTGGGCCAGGGTGCTCAAGATTGACCAGAACATCTCGAGCAAACACGTGATCTCCGGATCGTGGAACAACGCGGACCGCTTCTTCTACAAGTGCGGAATCGGCATTCCCGGCTTCAACCGGTTCTCCGACCTGCCGCAGAATCGCTACAACATCGGCCACACCTGGATCGTCACGCCGCACATCACCAACCAACTGCGCGTGGCGTATTCCAGCCTGAACGAAACCCAGTTCACTCCGAAATCCTATGAAGACCGTTCTCCAATCCTCGGCGCTGACCTCGCCAAGCGGTGGGGCCTCGAGGGCATTCCGGACAACCGGCGTTCCGGCGGTCCGAAAATGAACATCACCAGCGGCGTCGACGTGTTCCTCAACCACAACACCGAGGAACAGGCCCGCCATGACCGGCGCCTGCAGATCTACGAGAACCTCTCCTACATCACCGGCAAGCACACGGTCAAAGGCGGCGCCATGACCATCCGCCATAAAGACGTGCGGATTCACAACCCGTCCGACGCCTTCGGGCTGTTCACGTTCGACGGCCGATTCTCCGGCGTTCCCTTCTCGGATTTCCTGCTGGGCATCCCCAACGTGTCGTCACGCGCGCAGAGCCGGTCCGACATCGACCAACGCATTACCGAGGTCGCCGCATACATTCAGGATGACTGGCGGCTGACCCGCAAGCTCACGCTATCCTTCGGCATCCGTTGGGACCGCTTCAGCGCCCCCTTCGATGCCAATGGGTTGTATTTCAACTTCGATCCTGCCAGCGGAAAGATGGTGGTCCCAACCCAGAGAGCTCTCGACAATGTCAGCCGTTTGTGGCCCACCAACACGCTACCTGTGGTGCTGGCGAGCAGCCTCAACTATCCGGAGAGACTCACCAAACCGACCCATCGATTCCTGCCCAGGCTGAGCGTGGCCTACCGGCCTTCGGCAACGTCGGACCTCGTCATCCGCGGTGGTTTCGGTATCTACAATTCGCTCTACCGGTTCGAGGGTCTGCAGACTGCGGGCCCGTTTGCGCTGGGCGAATTGGTGCAGAACGAACTCGTTCCAGGAACAGGCGGCGGCTCGGTTCCGCGCTTCAGCTTCCCGAACCCGTTCGGCGCCGCGGCCGGCCGGGCAGCAGGCGTAGCCACGGGCTCGAGCGTGTCGCCGAATCTCCGGCCGGAATACATCACCACTTGGAACGTGAGCATGGAGAAGTCGCTGATCGCCGGCACGGTGGTGCGCTTCACCTACATGGGGAACAAAGCGTCGCAACTGATCTACAACTTCGACATGAACACTCCGTTCGTCAGCGCGCAGCCGTTTGCGCAGTCGCGGCGTCCGTACCCGGCCTATCAATCGATCACCCGAATCGAGAACGGAGAGAACAGCCGCTACAACACGATGCAGGCTTCGGTAGGAAGGCGTTGGAGCAACGGACTGCACCTGGATGTCACCTACATTCTGCAGCGGGGTTATGCGACCTTCACGTCATATGCCTGGGATCGCAGGCGCGATCGGGGCATCGACAACCAATGGCCCCTCCACGACTTCCTTACCAACTTCGCCTACGAACTGCCGTTCGGCGCCGGGAAGAGGTGGCTGTCGAACGCGAGCGGAGCCAAGTGGGCGTTGGCCCGTGTGGTGGGCGGGTGGTCAGCCACAGGTGTGTTCTCGTGGCACTCAGGCCATCGCTCCACGCCGACCTTCTCTGGCTACGACTCTGGCAACATCAACCAATTCTCCGGCCGTCCGGACCTCGTTCCCGGATGCGACCTCTACACGAGGCCCGACCGCATCGTGAACGGCGGAGCCTGGGTCAACGGCGCCTGCTTCAAAGCTCCGGCGCCCGGAACGCTCGGCAACGCTCCGGTGAACCTGCTCGAGGGGCCAGGCCAGTGGGTTCTCAACGCCAGTCCGTTTAAGGATTTTCGGATTCCGCGATGGGAGACCGCAAGGCTGCGCATCGGGGCCTCGATCTACAACGTGCTCAACAGCAGCAGCTACTGGACCTCGCCGAATGGGAACATGGGCGCATTTGCGCGGCAGGCGGATGGTTCCTTGGCTCTCCGTCCGCCGACAAATCCCTTCTCGCTGGGATCTTCCTGGGTCCGGCGGGTCGGCACGGAAGGCACCGGGCAACGGAAGTTCTGGTTCCAGGCGACGTTCATGTTCTGAGCCCCCAGGATCTTTACGCGGCCAGCCTTAACGTGGAAGACGGTGAGCGACATCTTCCGCAAGGGCCAGGAAACCAGAGTTACAGGGTGTTTATCAGAATACGAGCTTCAGAACAACCTGCGAGATCCGCGGGTCTGCGGCGCTCGTGATCCGGCCGAACACGGCGGGGGCTTCCGCGTTGCTCGACGGCGCTCCCCAATTGGGATGGTTGAATGCGTTGAAAGCCTCGTAGCGGAATTCGAGACGCTTGGACTCGGCGAACTGAAAGTTTTTGAAAAGTCCGACATCCCAATTGATGATGCCCGGGCCGAGCAGGATGCTCCTTCCGGAGGTGGTGTGCCGCGGCGCCGTAAGCGGAGGCAGAACGAAGGCGTTCACGTCCCAATAGCGGTCGAGTGACTGCTGGCTGTCCGGGATGTTGCCGTCGGCAATCCGATCGGGACGGGCGACGCACGCCGTCGCGCAGAAGTTGGCGCGCGCCAGGTTCATCGCGGGAGTGTAGTAGAAACCGGTCTGGAACACCGTCACGCCGCGGACGCCCCAGCCCCCCAGCAACAGGTTGGCGGTCTTCGAAAGATCCCCACCGAACCGTTTGCCCCGGCCCAAAGGAAACTCGTACTGGTAGCTTGACACGAAGCGGTGTCGAACGTCGAAGTCCGAAGGGCCTTTCGCCGAGCCCCAGAAGTTGTTCACGTTGTTGAACACCGTAGCCTGGTTCAACGTCGAGCCGGTATCGAGCGCTTTCGACCATGTGTACGCCACGGTGAAAGTGAGGCCGGCCTTCAGGCGCTGCTCGGCCTTCAGGCCCAAACCGTGATACCAGGCGTCGAGCCCGAAATGATAACCCATGATGCGGGCAAAACTCGGATAGGGCAAACGGCTTTGGACGCCGCCCGGAGCGGGCTGCGTGTGGTTGGTATTGTGAAAGCCCATCAGGTGATTGGTGCGCGAGCCGAGATACTGCGCCTCGACCACCAACGAAGAGGATAGTTGCCGCTGAATCGAAGTCATCCACTGGTAGTTCGCGCTGTAGGGCAGGTAGCGTTCGTAGATCGGGAAAATGGTCAGCGGGGCCGGGAAGCGCACGGTGGCTTCGACGCCTCCCGAGCCTTCGGGATTGTAGCCGGTGGGGATCTCGGCGCCGCCCGGCAGCACCAGCACCGGACGGGTCGGGTGGCCGCTCCAAATCGGACGGAACGTGATGGGCGGGTAGTCCTCCGAAGAGGTCAGGGACGACACCTGCGGTCCGATGAAGAACACACCGAACCCGGAGCGGATCACCGTGCGCTGCCTCAACTGATAGGCGAGACCGATTCGCGGGGCGAAGTTGTTGCGGTCAGCGTCGTACATCGTGGATTGCGGAATGAACCTCACCTTGATGTCGGGCCGCACTTGGGTGTAGAAACGCTCCACCTCCTGCCGGTTTTCGATTCCCTGCGAGAACAGCGTCTCTCCGGTCCGATGATCGAAGCCGACGACGCCGTTGCGCGGGCTCTTGATCGGTGTCTCGATCTCCCACCGCAGGCCGAAGTTCAGCGTGAGCCGCGGCGTCACTTTCCAGTCGTCGTGGATGTACAGAGCGTAGTACTGCTTGGTGTTGTTCCACACCACCGCGCGGGCGGTCTTGCTCAAGCTGCTGGGCACGCCCAGCAGAAAGTCGGCGAAATTGTCACCGGAATAGGCGTTCGTGAACGCATGTGACGAGTTGAAACCCAGGTAGAACATCTCCGTGTCGACATGCAGGGCCGCGCCGCCGAACCGCAGGCCATGCTTGCCGACCTGCCAGGAGAGATTGTCGATGATGTCGTACGTGCTTGTGGAGCGGAAGTTCACTCCTTGCTCGCCAAGGCCAAGGTATCCCGGGATGCTGATGCCCGGCACTCCCGTCATCAGCGGGTTCGAGTAAGCCAGGACGTTCTGGATGCCGACGCGCTCGAAGTGATTCGTTCCGTTGGAATTGAAAGTCAGGTTTTCGTTTCGGTAGCGCATGTAGCCGAAGCCGAAGTCATTGACCATCCGCGGCGAAAACACGCGATTGTGATGTCCGCCGAGCGTCGAGGCGCGAAGCGCGAATCTGCGGCCGCCTTGGCCGTCGGGGAAAGAGGGCGGCGTATCGGCGTGGTCGTTGTTCATGACCCAACGTACATAGAGGTTGTCGGAGCCGGTCACGTTGTAGTCGCCCCGGACCGTGCCGTTGTCCCGATCGACCGGCACGCTCGGGCGGTCAAACCGGTAGTTGCGAGCCGCCACGTCGCCGGTGTTGACGGCCGGCCAGAACTGTAAAAGACCCGCGGATGTCGGATTGAAGCGAGAGGCCGGGATCTGGAAACGTCCGCCGGCTGAAGGGAACGGCGTCCCGGTCTGCGGGTCGCGCACTGGGGTGCTAAACGCACCTGCGCGCTCGTCGGCCGTGGGCACACGCCCGATCACGGGATTGCCGGCGGAGCGCTGGCGGTAGCCCTCGTAGTTGCCGAAGTAGAACAGCTTATTCTTGATCAATGGTCCGCCAAGGGCGCCGCCGAACTGATTCCGCTTGAGAGGTGAGACGCGCGCGGCAAAAAAGTTCCGCGCGTCGAACCGGTCATTGCGCAGGAACTCATAAAGCGTGCCGTGAAGATTGTTTGTGCCGCTCTTGGTCACGACGTTGACCATGGTGCCCGCGCCATGGCCGAACTCGGCTGACGCGGTTCCGGCCTGCACCTTGAACTCGGCCACCGAGTCGACCGGAGGCGATACAGAGAAGCCGTGCCGGCCCGATTCCTGGTTGTCGAATCCATCCACCTGATAATTGTTGTCTTCTGGACGCGCCCCGCCGCCGGCAGCGACCGCGGTGTCGCGATTGATCTCGGTCGACCGGAAATCCCGGCCGGCCGGAATCGCAAACGGTGACAGAAATACCATCTGCATGAACTGACGCACGCTCAACGGAAGGTTGGTCACCTGCTCCTGCTTGATGACGGTTCCGGTGACGGTCGACTCGGTTTCCAATTGGGCGGGTTTCGCCTCTACGGTGATGGTCTCTTGTACGTTGCCAACCTCCAGTTGAAAGTCCACGCGGGCGATCTGCTGAATTTCCAACTTCACGTCGCGCACAGCCTTTCCCTTGAAACCGGTGCCCGACGCAGTGACCATGTAGGTGCCGGGCGGCAGGAGTGGCACGCGGTATTCGCCGTTGGCGCCAGACTCGGTTTCACGAGAGAGGCCCGTGTCCTGGCTGCGAACGACGACCTTGGCGCTTGGGACGAACGCTTGGGACTGGTCGGTCACGATCCCCGTGATCGTGCCAGCCGTGGTCTGCGCCGCGAGTGGCGCCGCCAACGGGATCAACGAGACGAATAGAAACGAACGAGTCATTTGAGACCTCCTTCATGACCGCTGCACGCCGAAGGTTGCTCCGGCGCCGTCAGCAGCGCACTGGCCGGAGCGCGTCCGTTGTGCGCATGCTCATTAAAAACTCAATCGGGCGTTCAGTTGTACGTTGCGCGGTGGCTCGGTTCCCGTGAGCCGGTTGCCATAGTTGACGGAAGGTGAAGTTCCCGTTCGCGTCCGACCGTGTAGAAACGGCGCTGCCGGTACGTTCGTTGCGGGCTGTCAGCGCCGCCTCGGAAATCGCTGCTCCGGAGGGGTCATGCACCGATCCGTAGATGGTGCCGGTTGTGAAGAATCGAACGAAATTCATAGCTATCCCCTCTTGACGTGACTGCTACGTATACTGGGCATGTATTATTATCCCCTGCGCACCTGCGCGACCGGACACATCCTTGACACTTTAGCCTGGATTCTTGCTTGACACTTATCAAGGGCGGGTGCGGCTCGATCTTCACCTTACACCTTCTCCGCGCGATTGTCAATACCTCGATATTCCGGATTTCTTGGTTTCCTGAACGCCCCATTTTCGGAGAAAATGGGGCCTTTTCCCCGGCGCGC
>Ga0194132_10006436_pt1 | contig 18224 bp, 17 predicted proteins | sample TA2KigOf80mmetaG_FD_148612 | JGI IMG/M metagenome (GOLD analysis project Ga0194132, IMG submission 148612) | Freshwater microbial communities from Lake Tanganyika, Tanzania - TA2015054 Kigoma Offshore 80m | ecosystem: Environmental > Aquatic > Freshwater > Lake | place: Tanzania: Lake...
AGGCCGCGCTCTACACCCTCGAGATGTGCGGTGCGCAGGTGCCCGTGCATGTGGGTGCAAGCCGACCCTTGGTTCGAACTTTCTCTTCGGCGCAAAACGTGCACGGCACCGACGGCATGGGCGACATCGGCTTGAAACTCGCGGGTCGCGCACCCGCGTCGCACGACGCGATTCGCAAGATGCTCGAGACGTTCGGCTCGATGCCTGGACAGATCGATCTCGTCACGCTCGGCCCTCTGACAAATATCGCCCTCGCCCTGGCGATCGAACCCAAATTTGCGTCGTGGGTTCGGCGATGCGTGATCATGGGCGGCACGGGCGCATTGCCCGGCAATGTTACGGCTGCTTCAGAGTTCAATGTTTGGGCCGACCCCGAAGCGGCACGGATCGTTTTCGACTCTGAACTGCCGCTCGAAATGGTGGGCTGGGATGTCTCGGTCGCCGACGCCGTGATCTCAGATGAGCTGGCCGCCGAACTCGGCGCGACAAGCGAACTCGGCAAGTTCGCGATGACTATTCAACGCCAGGTTCGCGAGTTCTGTCGCACCGAGACGAAACTTGACGGCTTCGATCTGCCCGACCCGATCGCGATGGCGGTCGCGCTCGACCCGACGATCGTCGTTTCAGAGATTCAAAGACATGTTCGCGTCAACCTCGGCTACGGCGACACGCGGGGTCAGACGCTGGTCGACCACCTCGGCACGATCAACGATCGCAACAATTGTCGGGTCGTGTTGCGAGCCGACCGAGAGAAGTTCGTCGCGCGATTGCGCGAAGCGCTAAAGACCTGAGAAAAAACTTTTGTTGCGCGACTGCGCGAAGCGCTGCGCTCCCAAGATTTATGTAAACGCGGTCTCGCCGCGAGAACTAATTCGACGCCGGATTGACGTCGACGACTTTGCGTCCGCGACGCTCGCCGAACTTGACGTTGCCGCTGACCAAAGCGAACAGCGTGTCGTCGCTGCCCTTGCCGACATTTTTGCCGGGGTGCACTTTGGTGCCGCGTTGACGAATCAAGATCGTGCCGGCGTTGATCGCCGTGCCGTCGAAAACTTTGACGCCGAGGCGCTGAGCATTTGAATCTCTGCCGTTTCGTGTGGAGCCGCCACCTTTGGTTTTTGACATGTCTTAACCTTTCGCGATCGAGGTGATTTCAACGAGGCTGTAACGCTGGCGATGGCCGAAGCGACGACGCTGGTTGGTGCGACGCTTGTACATGAAGCCGTCGAGTTTTTTGCCCGCTACTTCGGCGACTACTTTGCCTTTGACCGAGGCCTTGGCCAGTTGTGCCGGCGTGGCCAGAACGGTGTCACCGTCGACGACCATGATCGGGGTGAGCGAAACCTCTGAGCCGGCCGCGACGCCAAGAAGTTCGAGTTGAACCTGTTGTCCTTTGGCGACTTTTTCTTGTTTGCCACCTGAAGCAATAATCGCGTACATAACGGTCGCCAAGCCTACCAGCGAAAATCAGTCGAGCATCGAGTGATCGACGGTGAAGCCTCGACCCTCGCAGTGAGGGCAAGTATCGGCGAAATTGGTGAGCAAACCCTCGCCGATGCGCTTGCGCGTCATCTCGACGAGCCCCAGTTCGGAGATCTCGAACACCTGGGTGCGCGTCTTGTCGCGCGAGAGGGCGTCTTTGAACCGCTCCAACACTCGACGCCTGTTCTCGCGAATTTCCATGTCGATGAAGTCGATGACGATGATGCCACCGATGTCGCGAAGGCGCAGCTGGCGGGCGATCTCGTCGGCCGCCTCGAGGTTGTTGTTGAAGACCGTCTCTTCAAGGCTGGTCTTGCCGATGTTTTTACCCGTGTTAACGTCGATGACCGTCAGCGCCTCGGTATGTTCGATAACCAAAGAACCACCCGACGGCAACCAGACCTTGCGGTCGAGAGCCTTGTGAATCTGCTCGTGAACGTGCATTTTTTCGAACAACGAAAGACCTTCGCCATTGGTGTCGTGAAACTCGACCCGATCGGCGAACTCGGGGTTGAAATCGGCGATGTACTGACGAACCTCGTCGAACAATTCGGCGTCGTCGATCACGATGCCGCGATAGTCGCTGCTGAACTCTTCGCGAATCACCCGCACGGCCAGTGACGGCTCGCGATACAACAAAGTCGGACCACTCGCCTTCTTCGAACTCTCTTTGATCTCTTCCCACAAATCGAGCAATCTCGACATGTCGGTCTGCAATTCATGTTCGGTGGCATTTTCTGCCGCGGTGCGCACGATCACGCCGTGCTCCTCGGGTTTGACCCGATCAAGAATCGTGCGAAGTCGACGACGCTCGTCTTCGGGAAGACGTTTTGAGATGCCGTAGGTGCGCGAATCGGGGATCAAAACCACGAATCGACCGGGCAGCGAAACCTCCTGGGTCAGTCGACCACCCTTCGCGCCTATCGGGTTCTTCGTGACCTGGCACAAAATCAGTTGGCGAGGCTGCAGCACATGTTCGATGCGCGGCTCGGGGCCCTGTTCGACGACATCTTCTTTGTCGAATTGAACATCGCCTCGATAGAGCACGGCGTTCTTCGGCGTGCCGATATCGACGAACGCCGCCTCCATGCCGGGAAGCACGTTTTGCACCCGACCCAAATAAATATTTCCGTGGATCTGATCGGCGTCATCGGCGGGCCGACTGACATAGTGCTCGATCAGGCTTCGCCCTTCGAGCATCGCCACCTGCGTGAAGTCTCGGCGAACCTGCACGCACATCATGTATCGACCCAATGGTCGACCGTTGCGCTCCTTGCCCTTTCGGCGCTCGATCAGTTCTGCGTCTGTTTCGACAATCGACTGACGACTCGACCTATTGCCCTCGCCATCACGATCTTTTCGACCACCGCGACGACGCCGATTTCGGCCACCGCGACGATTGCCGCGACGACCTGCCTTCTCGCGTCTTTCACTCCGACTATTTTTCTCGCCTCGCCGCGACTCGCCCTCGCCACCGGCACTTTTGGCCTGGTCGGCTGGGGCAAGACTCTGGCTTGGCATCACCGGTGCCGGCCGTGTGTCGCCGATGCGAGGTTTGCGCACGATTGCGGCTTCGGCAGACTCGGGCGAAACCAAACGCCCTTCACGCGGATGTTCTGGCAACTCTGGGGAACTCATTTACTCAATCCTTCTAAACCTCTGCGACGAGCCGAGAAACACTGGCTCGTCAATCGCGGATTGGGCTTGCCCGGGCCACCGAGCGCACCACTTTCGCGAAAATCGAATGTTTGGAGCTTTTGCTCCGTGCAGTCAGTTTACCGTGTCGATCAACCCTAAAAACGGATCAAATCTCGTATCAGCGCAGTCGTCGCATGTAGATGCTTTGCGCCAAACCGACCAGCAGAGCGCTCGACACCAGGTGCGAGCCCCCATATGAGATAAACGGCAAAGGCAGACCGCTGACGGGGGTCAGACCCATCGTCATGCCGATGTTCTGGAAAATTTGAAACAGCAACAGCGTGAATATTCCGGTGACGAGCAATTGGTCGAATCTCGTGCGGGCAATTCTCGAAATGATCCAAAGCCTCCACAACACGATGGCGAACAAGCCAATCACGACAAAACCACCGAGCATGCCAAATTGTTCACCGATCGCCGAAAAAGGAAAGTCGCTGAACTGCACCGGGATGAAAGCGCCGTTGGTCAGCGGACCCTGAAGATAACCCTTACCGAAAAAGCCGCCGCTTGAGACGGCCCGCTTGGCGAAACGAACCTGGAGCACGATTTGTTGCAGGTCTTTTTCGGTCGAGTCTTGGTTGAAGAACGCCTCGAACCGGCGCAACTGGTATCTGTCGACGACTCCCGCCCAGGCGACCAAGCCGGCCGAGGCGATCGTCAAACCAGTGATCATCCCGATGTATCGCTTCTTGGCGCCCGCCATTATCAGAACGCCCACCACCCCCGAGACCAGAACGGTGGCCGAGCCCAGGTCGGGTTGAATCAAAATTAAAATTACGGGAAACCCGAGCAGCAACAACGAAACAGAGAAGTGTTGATAATCGATCTTGTCGTACGCGGCATCGGCCGTGTACGCGGCGACCAAAATCAACACCACCACTTTCATCAGTTCTGCAGGTTGCACAGAAATCGGGCCCAGGTCGAACGAGAGCCTCGCGCCGCGCCTCACGGCGCCGAGCACCAAAACCAAGATCAGAAGAATGTTCACGCTCGAATACCACCAAACCGCCTTTTCACGAATCCAGTCGTGACCGATGGCCATCACGAGCACCGTGGCGACCGCCCCCACGATTAGAAAGACCACTTGGCGCTGCACATAAAAGAACTGATCGAAGCCCTGGTTGATCAGCCGTTGCCGGGTCGCCGAATAGACGGTCAGCGCACCAATAACACTCTGCAAAAAAACCGCGACGATCAGAACGACGTCGACGTTCTTCCAAATTGAAACTACGTCATAACTGGTGCCCATCCATTTTGGAAGTTTCACTTTTGGCAGAATCTGCAGCATGTCTACTCGCGCGTGTCCGAAGAGCCACCCACCAGACAAAGCGGGTTGCGAAGTGCCATGGGTGGTGCAACCTGAAAACTTGCTTTGTCCAGCGGATCAGCGGGATTCACCTCGTCGAATCGATAACTACCCGCCAACGCGGTGAAAAGACACTTCACCACTGGTGCCGCTGCCTGCGAGCCATAACCAGCCTTCTCTAAATATGCGTACACGGTGTACGGCTGCGAACTGTCCAGGCTGAAGGCGCCGAACGCCGATGAGTCGTTCCAAGGAAGGTTGCCAAAACCTTGTGCCGTGCCGGTTTTCCCCGCGATCGGCAGTTTCGCATAGTCGTAACCGGCAAAAATGTTTTCTCCCGTTGCCTTGTGGTAGTAATCGAAATTTACGCCGGGGCCCGTCACTACTCGCGCCATACCCTTGACGATCGGCTCGCGAATTTCCGTGGTCATGTTCACCCGTCGACTTGGTTTGATCGAGACGAGCCTTTTGACGACGGAGGTCGTTCCGAAGTCGACGAACCCGGGTCGCGAGTCGAGCGTGCCAGGGGCGAGCAAAGCCACGCCAAGTTTTGGCTCGTAAATTCGCCCGCCATTGGCGATCGCGCCATAGGCGACGGCCATCTGAAGCGGTGTTGCCGACAACAGCCCCTGACCGATCGCGAACAAAACCTGATCGCCGACATAGTAGGCGCGACCCGATTCTTTGGAGATTGCGCCGATGTCGGCCAGGCGTTGCTTCAGTTCTTTGCTCGGTATCGTGCCCGAGTATTCATAAGGTAGGTCGATGTTGGTCGGCGACCCGAGACCCAATTCGCGTACTTGGTTTTCGAGAATCGGCGCATAACCACGCTCGGTGAGAATCTGTTCTCCAATCTTGTAAAAGAATGTGTCGCTCGAAACTGCGAGCGCAGACTCGACATTGACCTCGCCGTAGCGGCAAGGCGCCCCCGTCGCTCGACAGATCGAATTACGAAACACGCACTTGACACCTTGCTGGCATCGATCGTTGGGAATGCTCTCTAACTTGTAGGTGCCTCGATCATCGAAGCGGTAGCTCGCGCCGTTGGGAAGCTGACCCGTGTTCAGCGCGGCGTAGGCAACCAAAGGCTTGAAAGACGAGCCGACGTTGTAGCGACCCGAAATCGCACGGTTGACCAAAATTGACAAGTCAGGGTCATCAGTCTGCGGAAACAGTTGCGAAAACTTGTCTTTTGGAAGTCCGCCACCGAACCATCGCACATCGAATCGCGGATACGAGGCCATCGCGATCACCCGACCCGAGTTGTGGTTCATCACGACCACCGAGCCCGCCGGGGCCTTGTAATAATTGATTTCGGGATACTGCGGGTCAAGCGTGCCATCGGGAAGCCTCACCTGCCCCGCTTCGACTCGGCGACGCACCAACAACTGCGTCTCGAGCGCCTGCTCGGCGAACTGTTGAACTTTCAGATCGATCGATAATTGAAGGTCGTTGCCGGCGATCGGTTCGACTCTTTCAATGAGGCGCAAAATATTTCCTACTGCGTCGACTTCGTATCGCACGAAACCGGGCGTGCCCCGCAATGCGGTCTCGTAAAACTCTTCGACCCCGTATTGCCCGACCCGTTCGTTCGGGTCGTAACCGATCGACTTGTAATAGGCCAAGTTGCCCTTCAGAATCGCCCCGAGATAGCCCAGCACGTGGCCACCCATAGCGCCATACGGGTAGTTTCTTCGCCATTCTTCACGCACGAACACACCCTTGTAATCTTCGACCCGTTCCATAAGGAACACGGCCGTCGTCTCCGAAATATCTTCGCGCAACGGGATCGACTCGAACGGACCGTATCGCTCGTCTTGCATCCGCACCAAAAGCGTTTCGATCGGCACCCCCAACGGTCCCGAGAGCCGCTGAGCCATCGCCAAACGCTCGGCGGGCTTGCGCACCACATCGCGGTCGATCGTGGCGACAAGCGTTCGTTTGTTGTCTGCCATCACCCGACCCGCGGAGTCGAAGATTCGACCGCGCTCTGGCAACAACTTGATCGTGCGTGTTCTGACTTTGCCGATCACCTCTTCGACATCGCGCGAACTAACCGTCTGCAAGAACCACATGCGGGTCGACAGCGCGCCAAACAAGATGATTGCAACAACGCCCAACCCGATCAAGCGCTTGGGTGTCGACTCAGGTTTTTTCAGCGACACTAAGCGACGGTCTTTCTCTCGCTGAGCGTCCATCGACAGACGAGAACCGCCAAGGGTGAGAGCAGCAAGTTGCAGATCGAGACGACCAACACGACTTTCAGCAGCCGCAATTGCAACCACCCATCCAGCCCGACAGTTGCCTGCACCAACGGATAATAGATTTCACCGAGCGAAGATACGACGACGACCGCGATCGACCGCATCCACCATGTCGGTTCGTTGAAGAAATAGATCAAGAGCCCGGCGGTGGCACCGGCCAAGCCGAGTGCAAGCGAACCAAGACCAACTGGCGTCGGCAAGATCATGTCGTACATCAACCCGGCGACGAGACCAGTCAGCGAACCGATGGCAACCCCGAAAAGCGAACCTGCAACCACGACCATCAGCAATACGACCTGGACCGCCACACCAAATGGCCGAAGTTCGGTGAAAACCGTGGTTTGCAGAGACAGGACGATCAGCAGCACCAGCACCAATCTTGTCCAGCGACTCGCCATGATCGTCAGGAATCTGTTCATGGCGCCGGTTTTTCTGTGATCGGTTGATACAACAAGACCCTTAGAAACGACAGGTTGCTCAAGTCGGCGACAAGTTCAATCTCGAGAATCGGGCCGGCCGACCCGAGCCGCTCGACGACCCGCGCGACCTTGCCAACCATGATGTCTGGGGGTGAAAGACTCTGCGAACCACCCGCGGTCACGATTGGCACGCCAACCTGAATGTCGCCGAACCGCAACGAGTTGTCGATGAACCTTACTATCGGCTGTCGCGACGGACCTCGTCCTTCGATTACGCCGGTTTCGCGCACCGCCAATTCGCTGGCCAGCGGAACAGTGATCGACGACACGCCCGAAGGCGCTGCCGGCAAGGTCGTAACCGTCGGGGTGAACCCTGCGATTGTCGTGGTCGTGGTGGTGGTTGTGGTGGTTTCAACAGTCGTGCCGGCCGACGAACCAGGGTCGACGGGCACCACTGGCGACGGTACCGCCGCATTGCTGCGGGCGATGGTCGTCGTGGTGGTCGCCGCCCGCGGTGCGTTGACAACTTTGATCGACAGCGCAAAATCTGGGTCGGTGATCAGCATCACAATCGCTCGATCGGTGAACACCTTTGTGATTTTTCCGACGAGACCCGCGGCATTCAACACCGGCATGCCGACTCGAATACCGCTCTCGCTGCCTTGATTGATCTCGATCGTTTGGGAAAAATTCGTCGGTGAATCACCGATCACCTGAGCAGTCACGGCATTTATGCCGGCAAGCGTCGGCAAGCCGTTGAGCGCCAGCAACTCTTGGGCAAGTCGCACGGATGCGGCGGCGGCGATCGTTGCACCTTCTTGCTGGGCCACCTGTTCCCTCAATCGGTCGTTTTCGTCGAGCACATTGTTGTAGTCAAAAATGCCGTGCCAAGCGTTGTTGACAGGTCGCGTCACAACCCGTGTCGTGCTCTCGATCGGACGAAAGACCGTGCCGAAAACGGAGCGAAGGCCCGAGATAGTCGAAGAGTTCTGCAAGTCGAGGGTGATCAAGATGATCGCCGTCAAGACGAGCAAGATAATCGCTCGTCTTCGAGTCGATTGAGCCGCAGCCACGATCTATCTGTTCTTCTCTACGAAAACTCGCTCTGAATTGTCAGTCCCTTGATCGCTTCAAGATTCTCAAGCGACATTCCCGCACCGAGCACCACGGCAAGAAGCGGCTCAGGCGCGACATAAGCCTGAATACCCGTCTCGTGGGTGACTCGCTCGGGCAACCCGGCCAACAGCGAGCCACCACCCGCCATCACCAACCCGTGACTGATCACATCGGCGGCGAGTTCGGGCGGGGTTCTTTCAAGAGTTCTTTTGACAGCGTCGATTATTCGCAAGACCGTTTCGTCCATGGCCTCGCGCACCTGTTCGGTCGTAACGACCTGCGTGCGGGGTAACCCCGTTTTTGTGTCGCGACCGCCGACGTCTCCGACGATCTCTTGTTCGAGCGGCCACGCAGAGCCCAATTGAATCTTGACCTCTTCGGCGGTATTGATGCCGATATCAAGATCGAACTCGCGCTTGAACATCGCGACTATCACTTCGTTCAGTTCGTCTCCGCCTACTTTGACAGAATTCGCGGTGACGATGCCACCCAGCGAAATTACCGCGACTTCGGTCGTGCCACCGCCGATGTCGACAATCAGGTTTGCGCTTGGCTCGTGAACGGGAAGCCCCGCGCCGATCGCCGCGGCCATGGCTTCTTCGATGATGAAAACAGGCCGACGCGCTCCGGCGAATTCGGCGGCATCTTGCACGGCACGACGCTCGACACCCGTCACCTCCGACGGCACGGCAACAATGACGCGAGGCTTGCTCCAACGACTGGACGAAACGCGTTGCAAAAACTGCTTCAGCATCTGCTCGCACACGTCGAAATCGGCGATTACGCCTTCTTTCAACGGACGCACCAGCCGAATGTTGCGGGGGGTCCTTCCCCACATGCGCTTCGCCTCATGGCCGACGGCGACTACCTGACCGCTACGAACATCTACGGCGACCATCGACGGCTCGTTGAGCACCAGCCCTTGGCCCTTGACATAAATCAAGGTGTTCGCCGTGCCTAGGTCGACGGCGATGTCGCGGCTTATCGAGAGCGGATTCGATCCCGCCATTGTTTACGAAATCTTCTTTGCTAGCCCGGGAAAGAAAATTTCGAGTTCACGGGCGGCCGAGGCGGCCGAGTCGCTGCCGTGCACCAAGTTTTCGGTGAATATCGTGCCGAGGTCGCCGCGAATCGTGCCGGGTGCAGCGGCACGCGGATTCGTGGCACCCATCATCGCGCGCACGATCTCCCATGTGTCTTCTGGGCCCTCGAGGGCAAGCGCCACGACGGGCCCCCGCGACATGAACGCCACAAGATCGGCGTAGAAGCCCTTGCCTTGATGCTCTTCATAATGGCGCGCGAGCGTCGAGGCGTCGAGGCGTCGCAACTCCATAGCGGCGATTTTCAGGCCTTTGTTCTCGAATCGAGACAAAATCTCTCCCACGAGATTTCTCTCGACGGCATCTGGCTTCAGAAGAACAAGGGTGCGATTTGACATATCTTCAGGCTAAAGGTTTGCTCACGGCGTCGCACTCAGCCACTATTTCGGGGCTCGGCTCAAGAGATATGCGCGGGCGGCGCTGACGATGTAGAGAGAACCCGAAATCAATATTGAATCGTCGGCTTGCGCGAGTTTGAGTGCCGACTCGCAGGCCTGCTCGACGCTCTCGGCAACCCTCACATCTTGGCAGCCGATATTTGTCGCGTGGCCCGCCATTTCAGCCGCTGGCAAACCACGCGGAGTCGGTGGCGTGCAGGCGAAGACGATGTCGAATTCGTCTGCGCGCATCGCCGACAGCAAATCTTCCGAATTTCTGCTGCGCAACGCACCCGTGACCAACAACTTTCGTCCTTGCGTGTTGAAATCTGAAAAAAACACTTCGGCGCAAACCTCTGCCCCGGCGGGATTATGAGCCCCGTCGACAATCACGAGGGGTCGATGGCTCATCACCTCGAATCGTCCGGGCATGGCGACCGTCGACATGGCTTCGTCAAGAATCTCGCGATTGATCGTTGCGTCAAAAAATGCCTCGACCGCGCAAATCGCAAGCGCGGCGTTGTCGCCCTGATGCTGCCCGTGCAAAGGCACCAGGACATCTTCATAACGAGCGCGTGGGGTTTGCACGGCGATCATTCGGCCACCGATCGCCAAAAAGTTGTCTTCGCACGAAAAGTCCTCATCGCGAACCAGCCGACTGCGCGCGATCTCGGCGAAGAATATCTCGCGCAAAACCTCGTCGGTCTCGCCCAATACGAGCGTGCTCGACGGTTTGATAATGCCGGCTTTTTCACGGGCGATGTGCTCGACGGTCGGCCCGGCATACTCCATGTGGTCGAGGGCGATGTTCGTGATCACCGCGACCTCCGAGTTGATCACATTCGTCGCGTCCCATCGTCCGAGCATGCCGACCTCGATCACCGCCACATCGACCGCTTCGTCGGCGAACCAGCGAAACATCGCGGCGGTCATAATCTCGAAGAAACTTGGACGAACGCCGGCGATTACCTCGAGTTCGGCGATCGCCCCGATCTGCATGCCGAACTCATCGTCGTCGATCGGCTCACCGTCGATGCAGATTCTGTCGTTGATGCGGTTGATATGCGGGCTCGAATAGGTGCCGACTCGCAGACCATGGGCCATCAGCAACTTGGTGATGATCTGGGCGGTCGAACCCTTGCCATTGGTGCCCGTCACATGAATAGTGCGATACGAGTTCTGCGGGTTGGCGATCGCATCAAGAAGACGCTCGATATTGTGCGTCGAGGGCGAGTCGACCCGCCCCGTTCGTTCGTAATTCGAGTGCTCGTCTAGATAGCGCAATGCATCGGCGTAACGCACGACGATCTGCTGCGATTACGACGCGGCGCGACGCTGACGCGCAACCCGGGCGCTTCGCTTGACGAGCGTCGGTGCGGAGACCTTGTTGACCGCGTTCAGATCGATGACCACCTTGGCCACATCGGTTCGACCGGGCAGGTCGTACATCGTTTCGAGCAACACTTCTTCGAGAATGGCGCGCAAACCGCGGGCACCGGTGCCACGCTTCAAGGCCTGATCGGCCACGGCCTCGAGAGCATCGGTGGTGAACTCGAGTTCGACATCTTCGAATTCGAAGAACTTCTGATACTGCTTGATCAGCGCGTTCTTCGGTTCGGTGAGAATCTTTATCAACGCCGGGCGGTCGAGGCTGTGCACCGCACCGATCATCGGCAGGCGACCGACGAACTCTGGGATCATGCCGTATTTGAGCAGATCTTCCGGCAGCACCTGAGCGAACAGGTCTCCGGGGTCTTTTTCGGTCTTCGATTTGACCTGGGCGTGAAAACCGACGCCCTTTTGCCCGATACGTGAGGCGATTATCTGGTCGAGACCGGCGAACGCGCCGCCACAGATGAACAAAACATTTGTCGTGTCGATTTGGATGAACTCTTGGTGCGGATGTTTGCGCCCGCCCTGCGGTGGCACCGACGCCACCGTGCCCTCGAGAATCTTCAACAGCGCCTGTTGCACCCCCTCACCCGAGACGTCGCGGGTGATCGACGGGTTCTCGCTCTTGCGCGCGACTTTGTCGATCTCGTCGATGTAGACGATGCCTGTTTCGGCTTTCTTCACGTCGAAGTCGGCGGCTTGCAACAGTTTGAGCAGAATGTTTTCGACATCTTCGCCGACATAACCGGCCTCGGTCAGCGCCGTCGCATCGGCGATTGCAAAAGGCACATTCAACAACCTGGCCAAAGTTTGGGCCATGTGGGTTTTGCCGCAACCAGTCGGCCCCAGAAGCATGATGTTGCTCTTTGACAACTCGATGTCTTCACGCCTCGTCGATGTCTTCTGCTTGTACTGAATTCGTCGATAATGATTGAACACCGCGACCGAGAGGACTTTTTTCGCAAGGTCTTGACCGACAACGTAGTCGTCGAGGAAAGTTCGTATCTCGCGCGGGTTCGGTAGTTTTTCGAGACTCGCCTCTATCTCTTCGCTGTCTTCCTCGTCGATGATTTGGTTGCATAGATCGATGCACTCGTTGCAGACATACACGCCCGGCCCGGCGATCAGTTTCTTGACCTGTTTCTGCGATTTGCCGCAGAACGAACACTTGACGAGTTCTGCCGAGTCCCCGAATTTTGCCATTATTGCCCCATCTCGATTGTCAACGGATTGGTCCTGAACGATCGGCGAACGCCCGAGTGGAGATGACTTCGTCGATCACACCGTATTCTTTGGCGGCCGAAGCCTCCATCACGAAGTCGCGATCGGTGTCTTTGTGGATTCGATCGATCGGTTGGCCCGTGTGCTTGGCGAGGATCTCCTCGAGAATCTCGCGCATTCGCAAAATTTCTCGGGCCGCAAGTTCGAGGTCGGTGACCTGCGAATAGCCGACCTGCGCGTAGGGCTGGTGCAGCAATACTCGCGAGTGAGGCAAGGCAAGACGCTTGCCCTTCGTGCCCGCCGCCAACAACACCGCGGCCGCCGATGCCGCCTGACCGAGGCAAATCGTGGCGATGTCATTCTTGATGAATTGCATCGTGTCGTAGATCGCAAACAACGCCGAGATGTCGCCACCAGGGCTGTTGATGTAGATGTTGATGTCTTTGTCGGGGTTCTCGCTCTCGAGATGAATCAGTTGTGCGCAGACCAAGTTGGCGATCGTGTCGTCGATCGGCGTGCCAAGAATGATGATGTTCTCTTTGAGCAGACGACTGTAGAGGTCGTAGGTGCGCTCACCTCGGCTGGTCTGCTCGGTGACATTGGGGACGTAATAGTTGCGCGCGAAATCCACTGTGAATACCTCTCGCTTCAACGATAGTTGCTGACCCCCAGAAAATTGGGCCAATAAGACCCTGTAATTGTCGCTGATTGGTCGTGATCATGGTTCTTGATCGTGATCACCGAGAATGGTTTCGTTGTCGATTGGATTTCCCTTGTCGTCGACGAACTCCGCATTGTGCAACAACCAATCGATCGCCTTCGACTTGGCGATCTGCGCCTTGAGGTCGACGATCGCGTCGTTCTTCTCATACGACCTGCGAATCGCCGCTGGTTTCTTTTTCAACTGTGCCGCGATGCGTTCGAATTGTCGCTCGAGGTCTTCGTCGGACGCGACGAGATCTTCGCCGGCGGCCACCGCGCGCAAGGCGATGTCGACTTTGACCGCGAGAACCGATTGCTCTTTCAACGCGTCGACGAACTGCTCGGCGGTTTGCTGGGTGATCGAGAGCCACTGCTCCATCGAGATGCCTTGTGCCTCAAATTGCTTGAGGGTGTTCTGAACACGCGCACGCAAATCATTTTGCACCATCGCCTCGGGTGCCTCGATCTCGAGAAGACCCGCCAAACTCGCCGAGGTCTTCTCGACCACGGTGTTGCGAACCTGATTCAATCGTGAGACTTCGATTCGCCCGCGCACCGCGGTCTTCCATGCGTCGATCGTGTCGTGCTCGGCCAGGTGCTCGGCGACCCACTCGTCGGTCAGTTCAGGCAAAACTTGTTCTTGTATTTTTTTCACCGTGACGACGAAGTCGGCGTCGTCGCTCATGCCCGACGGCTTCGAGGTGAACTCGAGTTTCTGACCCGCTGTCGCGCCGACCAGGTGTTTGTCGAAATCTTCTGCGACCCAGCCGCGACCGACTTCGTAGAGCCAGTCTTCGACATTCAAGCCCGGAAGCGGCACGCCGTTTTGCGAGCCCGAGAGATCAAGCGTCACCTGATCGTCGTTCTGCGCGGGTCGCTCGACGTCGGTGAGAGTCGCATGACGCTTGCGTTCATACTTCACGACCTCTTCGATATCTTCATCGCTGGCGACCAACGAGGGCATTTCGACCTTGAGTTTCTTGTAGCCCGAAATTTTCACGACGGGACGAACCTCGCATGTCGCGTCGAATGCAACGCTGCCGGTTTCTTGTCCGCTCGTCAGTTTGACTTCGGGCGTGGCGATTATGTCGAGATCGTGCTCGCGAACGGCCAACGCCAGCGACGCCGGAATCGCGTCTTCAATCGCCTGTGAGCGAGCCGCCTCGAGGCCAATCTGGGCCTCGATGAGTTTGCGTGGCGCCTTGCCCTGGCGAAAGCCGGGAATTCGAATCTGGGTGGAGATTTTTCGAAACGCGCCATCGAGATAACGGTCGAATTCTGTCTCTTCGACCTCGATCGAGAGTTTGACTTTGTTGCCTTCTAGGGCTTCGAGCGTCGTTTTCACAGTGCCGAGCAGTGTATCTGTGGCAAACTATGCAAATATCTATGGCTGTGTCTGACAACTCTTCTTCATCTTCGGGCGCCCCGCAGGGTTGGAAGCCGCATGCGCTGGCCAAGCCCCACGCCAACCAAATCGACTTGAGCATGGGCGACACCGTTCGCTCGATCGTCGAATTAAACGGCGTGCCGAGCGGAAGCGACGGCAAGGTCATTCTCGCCAACGGTTTCAACTGGCTCAGGTATCGCGTGCGCTTTTCGAACGGAGTCGAAGTCGGCGATCTCGACCAGCGCAGCATCGAGCCCACGGGCAAAGCCGCAAAGCGACTCGCAAAAATTGCCAAGCGCGCAAACTAACTCTCTGCGTCACCACTTTCCCGGCGTCAAAGAGGGCTGGGCGCGTTTCGACGGCCCCGCCGGCACGCAGATGGTCGACGTTGCGATCAACGCGATGCGCGATTGGTCGACCAACGGATCAAACGCGAACACCGGCGGTTTCTTCGACGCCGCCAAGGCCTGCGACGCCCTGCTCAGTTCGACCCGCGAGGTGTTGGGCGAATTTCTCGGCGCCGACCCGCGCGGCATTTGCCTGGGCGCGAACATGACGACGATGACTTTGGCCTTCACGCGGGCGATCGCGCTCACGCTCAAACCCGGTGACAAAGTCGTCGGAACCCGGCTCGACCACGAGGCCAATGTCTCGCCTTGGCGAATCGCCTGCGAGACCGCAGGTGCCGAACATGTTTTGGCGCCGTTTGATCCCGCCAATGGTCGTCTCGACATGGACGAATTCGAGAGGCTCGTCGACGATCGCACCCGTTGGGTGGCCGTCACGGGCGCATCGAACCTGATCGGCACGATGCCAGACCTCAAAGCGGTGATCGCAATCGCGCACAAACACGGAGCGCGAGTTTTTGTCGACGCTGTCGCGCTCGCCCCGCACAAGAAAATTGACATTCGCGACTTGGGTTGCGATGCGCTCGCGACGTCTCCATATAAGTGGTATGGCCCGCATGCAGGGGTGATGTATGTCGAACCGAACTTGTTGAACTCTTTGCCCGTGGCAAAAGTTCGTGCGGCCAGCAACAGCGGACCACGCCGGTTCGAGACGGGCACACCGAATTTCGAGGGCATCGCCGCCGTTCAGGCCGCCGCGCGATTTTTGATCGAAGAAGACATGCAGAAACTGAGCGTGATCGAGGCTGAATTGTTCAAGCCACTGCTCGAGGGGTTGCTCGAGATAAACGGTGTGACGGTGCTTGGTCCGCGTGACTTGGCCTCGCGAGCGCCGACAGTTTCGTTCGTCGTCGATGCAATGACACCTGATCGGGTGGCCCAAGAACTTGCGGCGAAAAAAATCGCCGTGTGGTCGGGTGATTCATATGCGATGGAAGTCGTCGCCCAACTCGGGCTCACCGAAAAAGGTGGTGTGGTGCGCGCGGGAATCGCGCGATATGTCGACGAAGATGACGTGAATAATTTGCTCCTAGCCGTTCGTGGGCTCGTGAGTCGGTAGCATCTACAAGTCCGGGGAGTGGCGCAGTTGGTAGCGTGCCTGGTTTGGGACCAGGAGGCCGGGGGTTCAAGTCCCCCCTCCCCGACAAACTTTTCAGTTTCAACGATCATGTCGACCCATTCAGCCCGAGTTCTCGCCGACGAGAAGTATGTCTCTTTGATCACTTTTCGAAAAAACGGTGCGCCCGTGCACAGCGCGGTTTGGTTCGTGCGCTTCGGCGATGACGCCGACACCTATGGAGTGATCACCGAGACCAACGCCGGCAAGGTCAAGCGCATTCGGGCCAACCCAAAAATCGAGGTTCAGGTTTGCGACATCAAAGGCAAAATCGAGGCTGGCGCCGAGAAATTCTCGGGCACGGCGCGCCTGGTTTTGGGCGACGAAGCCGTCGCGGTGCGCAAGGCGATCGCCAAAAGATACGGCCTGACCTACAAATTGTTCTCGATCTATCTGCTCGTTTCAGGCTTGTTCAAGAAAAAAGACGGCCTTCCCGAGACGAACATCATTTTCAAGTTGTCCTGAACTCGGCGACCTTCTCGAATTTTTCGAGCATCTCGGGCAACGGCTCGACCCCGATGCCGACCGTGTCGGGCACCGCGACATGGCCGTCTTCCAATATGAACGGCTCGGTGACATCGCGGGCGAAATATCTTGCCGATGCCGATGTGTCTCCGGGCAGAGTGAAACCCGGCAACGCGGCCAAAGCCAAGTTGGCCGCGCGACCGATGCCGGTTTCGAGCATGCCTCCGCACCACACGGGTATGCCGCGCTCGAAACACAAGTCGTGGATCTTCTTCGCCTCCAGATAACCCCCAACCCGGCCCGGTTTGATGTTGATGATCGAGCAGGCCTGCAGATCGATCGCCGACCTGGCCGTGTCGAGAGATGTGATGCTTTCATCCAGGCAAACCGGGGTCGCAATCGCGCGGGCGAGTTCGACATGACCGAATAGGTCGTCTTCGGGCAGAGGTTGTTCGATCAACAAAAGATTGAACTGGTCGAGTTTTCGAAGATGCGATGCGTCGCCCGCCGTATACGCGGCGTTGGCGTCGACCTGCAACATTAAGTTGTCGCCAAACTCGCGTCGAACCACCCGCACGAGCTCGATGTCGCTGCCTGGCTCGATCTTGAGTTTGATACGCAGGTAGCCCTGCTCGAGATACTGACCCACCACTTTGACCAGTTGGTCGAGCGAGTTCTGAATGCCAACCGACACGCCCGAAGCCACCCGAGTTTTTGTCGCACCCAGATATCTGGCGAGAGATAGGTTCTTTTCGCGCAACTGCAGGTCGAGTAGAGCCGCCTCAACACATGCCTTCGACATGAAGTTTCCGCGAATCGGCGCAACGCTGACGACGAAACTTTCAGCCGTCGAGTCTGAGCGCAGAACCGGAACCAAAAACCTCGTCACGACGCCGACGCAATTTTCGAGGTATTCGCTGGAGTAGTTGGGTTCGGTTCCTGCGACGCACTCTCCCCAACCCGAGTGGTCGTCGCCGACGGCACGAATATAGAGCAGATCGCGCGCCGTGTCGACACCAAAAGATGTTCTGAACGGCGAAACCAGATCGATTCGCCCACGCCACAACTCGATCGCCCGCAACATCAACTACCCAACTTTACTGCCGAGCACGTAGCGGCCGTCGTCGGTGAAACCGCGGACAAACTTTCCGCGAGCAAAAGCCGACTCGAAACTTTTTCGCTGACGCTCACGCCACTGGCGCATCAGAACTTTGTCGTTCGCATCGGAACTTTGACGCATGGCGACGATGTCGACAGGAGTTTCGATCACTTCGTCGTCGTCTTGGCTTTGAATTGGCAGGCGCTTCGGAGGTGCACCTAGGCCTGCGACTTGGCGCTCGACCACGAGGCGATCGGTGCTGTCGCCAACGTTGATAATGTCGTTCAACTCACCATAAAAATCGCGGTGGTAACTCACGACAGTCGCCCCGAGAGTAAGCAAGTTGAAATGCGCGTTGCGTCGCACCAGCGGGTCGAATGTCCAACTGATCGTCGCAAAACCGTGCGCCTTTGCCCAGTGCCACTGATGCTCTTTCAACGCCCGGCCTATGCCCGCGTTGACGTGACCTGCGACAACCCCCGTGACATGCGAATGCAACTTGTCGTCGTGTTTGCCGACCAGAGCAAGCGAGCCGCCGACTATCGACTCACTATTATTGCCGCCGTCTTGCGTGGCGATGCTCGCGTAACCGCCCGAATGGATGACGGCGACGATTACATCCACGGAAATGGCGTTGCCGTCGCCCCAAACTTCGGTCAGCACTTTGGCGAG
>Ga0194132_10006437_pt1 | contig 18220 bp, 14 predicted proteins | sample TA2KigOf80mmetaG_FD_148612 | JGI IMG/M metagenome (GOLD analysis project Ga0194132, IMG submission 148612) | Freshwater microbial communities from Lake Tanganyika, Tanzania - TA2015054 Kigoma Offshore 80m | ecosystem: Environmental > Aquatic > Freshwater > Lake | place: Tanzania: Lake...
TGCATCCGAATCCCGAGAAAGCGATGAGCGACGGCTACCAGTCGCTCACCCCCGCCGCCTTCCGCGAGATGATGGCTGAGTGCCGCAAAATCGCGACGGCGCTGGGGAAGAAGATGTGATTCGCCGCAAAAAAAAAGACGCAACAAAAAAGTCACGAAGATTCCGACCAGGTCTTGCTCTTTTTTGTGACTTCTGCGTTTTCTTGCGGCGAGTTACGAATGCGACTTGCCCGATGTGCCCCAGTTGGCTTGGTTGTACGCCTCCGATTCGCCGCGCGGGATCGTCAACGTCTTCCAGTTGTCACCGGCCAGAATTCGGGCGAGCTGTAGGATCTGCCCGATGTGGTAGCAGGTGTGTCCCAGCGAACGCGCCAGCGCCAGCGGGACCGAATGCGGCTCGCTGCGTATCAGCACCGTCTTTGCCAAATCCTCCGGCGTCAAGCTCCTGAGCGTCTCCATCAGGCGCGCCCAGCCCGCTTCCCAGCAATCCAACACATCGACCCTGCTGCGGAACGTATCGACAAATTCGCCGTCGCGATCGCGCCCCGGCTTTTCGCCGTCGGTGGTGAGAAAATCCGTCCAGCGCGAGCGCAGATTCCCGGCCACATGCTTCATGATGACGGCGATCGAATTCGTGTTCCCGTCCAGTGCGATATGCAGCTTCTCGTCCGGCAACTGCGCAATCGCCCGATCGGCCAACCTCTTGTTGGCCTCGAACGCGTTGATGATCGCAGAAACGAACTCACTAGCGACCTTCATTCCTTTTCCTTCATCCGGGCGCCGCGCCCTCATTTGCTTAGTTCAAACAAGATGCACCGCACGGGCTCATCCGCGCCAGTCAGCGCTCGATCGATCCGGTTCGCGAGATCGTAGAAGCGTAATGGAGGAACCCCTTCATGCGAAACGGCGCCGCCTCCTGCATGCCTCGCCGCGACAGGAAAGCGAAGCTGCCGACATAGCCGATTATCACCAACACGGCAAGCGTTGCAAGGAACGACAGAATCCATGTGCGATATCGAGTCCAGAAGGGAACTCGAGACATGGATTGATCGCTCCTTTCGCGCGTCAACCAGCGACCGTTATGGAGCGTTTTCGCTCGGTCGCTGCCTGGCGGTCGCGGCATTGATCGGTCCCGACAATCCGACTGCCAGCCAGTGCGCTTCGCGCGGACCGAGAACCTTGATAATGCAGCGCACGACGTCGCCGGGTTGAAACTCCCACACTTCATCGGTCGGAGTCGATCCGACGAGCTCGAATTTCTCTGGGCCGAGTTGGATGCCCTGGCCGAGGTGGAACCCGCCTCCGCGCATTGAAATGAGCACGTCGCAAAGTTCCCCGTAGGCGGGTTCAGGTTGTTCGCGGCCCGTCATGGATATGGATCGTCACTTGTATGGGTTCTCGCGTCAACAGGCTACGTCGTTGTGGTCGGTGAGGTTTGCACAGCCGGTCGGCGGTCGATCTCACCCATCAGGACATCAACTTGACAAAAAATCGCCGTGTTTCTTAGGCTTTCTTGATACCGATGCACCTTTGATGCACCGTATTCTAACGAGAAGCCCACCATGCCGCAACCACATCCCCGGTGTTCCGAAACCCGATCTGGCGGTGACTGGTTCGTGGAGTTGAGCGGCGAACAACACTTCCTCGGCAAGCAGTCGTTCGGTGCGGCGAAGCCGATGAAACGCAGCGGTCGCTGGAAATCCATCCTCCGAGATTCTATCTGAATGCCACAAGTTGATGGCAGACCGGGACACGTTGTAACGAAGCCGGTCCGCTCGCCTGGTTCGGAAGAACTTCATGCCGCCCCGCGTCCGCGTTGCATGCCGGGAGCCATTTTGATGCTGAAACGTCCTTTTCGCGCGCTCCTTCCACGCGCGAAAAGCCTCGACCACCTCGCGAAATCGTTGACAGGCCCCCTCCCGACCCGTTAGGCGACCCACGTCGCGGCATTCCAGCTCCATTGCAACCAGCTGTGGCATCCGCGGTTCAGTCCAACTGGATTTTATCCGTCGTGCTCCGCCACCGGCGAAGAGCCAGCCTTTGCACGCGGAGCACGACGGATAAAATCCCTAACGTTCGCCAACAACAAACGATGGCCGGATTCGCGGAAGTCCTGATCGAGTTCTTGCCAACCGACAAAGGCGGGCGACGGACACCCATTTGCCTTTCAACTGACAGTCCGGGGCATTACCGGCCGCATTTTCGGGTCTGCAATGGTGACGGGGAATACTTAGGCGTCGAGTTCGTTGATGGCCCTGATGATCCCGTTGTGCCGGGTGGTAGCACGTATGCGACGGTTCGATTCGTCTACGAGCCGGCGGTTTGCTACGATGCGCTAGTTGTCGGCGCTCAGTTTGAAGTAATGGAAGGTTCTCGCGTTGTCGGCACCGGCCGAGTCACGCGACGGTAGCGTCAATGGCGAACCAGTCGCTTCAGCAGACGGCGGCCGCGATTCTGGTTCCTCGTGCCGTAATGTCGCTCAGCGCGGCCGCCGCTGCTGAGCGTGTCGTTGAACTAAACCGCTTGGCGGTGGTGACTTCTCTGTCGAACAAATCGCGACCTCGGCGTTGAATCGGACACCGAGGTTTTTCTTTTTCACAGCAGGCGTTTACGTTGGAGCTTACCTGGCGCGAATTTTATTGCGAGGGAGTAGCTCTATGACGGCGCTTAGGCAGCGTTTGATCGAGGACATGCGGGTGCGGAATTTTTCGCCGCGGACGGTGCAGGCGTATGTGTCGGCGGTGGCGAAGCTGGCGAAGCATTTTGGGCGGTCGCCGGACCAATTGAGCGGCGAAGACGTGCGTGCGTTTCAGGTGCGTCTTTTGGAGGGCAAGACGTCGTGGTCGCAGTTCAACCAGATCGTGTGTGGGTTGCGTTTCTTTTTCGGCGTCTCGCTGCATCGGCCGGAGATGGTGGAGATGCTGCCCCATGGCAAGAAGCCGAAGCGGAAACGCCGAGCAAGTCACGCGCTCTCGAGCGGAAACATCGGTTTGCGGCGTTTGCGATAGGGCCGCCTGGCGAAGTCGTGGGTGTGAATCGCCTGGGCGTTGATATTGTGGATCGAGCCGGCGATTTTCTCGAAGCCGGAGCGAAAGTGAGCGGCCGATTTGACAGCGATGTACCTCATCTTGACGCAGTCGATGCCGAGCGAGCGGGCGAAAGCCTGGTCGAGCGGCTGCATGCGCGCACTGACGATGACGACATTGACGCCGCGATGCCTGAGCCAGGCGGACGTGCCGAGATTGCCGGTAAGCCCGGCGTACATTGGGCCGTCGTAGGTGAATTGGCCGTCCGAGATCGCGACGATTTCGACGTCGAGCGGGACCGGCTTGCCTTGCGCGGGATGCGATTTGCCGCCGAGTTGAACGTGCATGCCTTTGCCGACGCCCGCTTGATGAGCTTGACGAGCAACTTCCGGGTCGACGAGATAGAGCAAGAGTGCATCGGGTAGGTCGCGTTCGACGAACGTGCGGAGAACTTCCGTCGAATCGCCCGCGGCGCCGCCGCCGGTGTTGTCGGCCATGTCGGCGAGCATGATCGGATAACGACCGGTGCGCTCGCCGACATCGAGCGCCTCGGCAACCGTGAGCGGTTTGCGATGCCAGCGTTCACGTCGCTGCCAAATCCAATCGCCGATCTCATCGGCCGCCGTTCGCGCAAGATTCGCATCGCGATCGGCGACGACAATGACGGAAGCGCCCATGTTCGGCACATCGGCCCAGGGAAAGCCGGTCGAGAGCGTCACCGACAGGATTCCGGGGCGGCGCTCGATGTCGTGCACCAGCCGAAACGCCTCATCGATCGGCGGATGTGCGGTCACCTGACATGCCGCGCTCCACAGGATCGGTAACGGACGAAACGCCATGACCGGCTTAACTTCACCGCGGATTGTCCGCATGATGAGGTCTGCCGCCTCGACGCCTCGCTCCGCCATGTCGATGTGGGGATAGGTGTCGAAGCCGACCACGGCGTTGGCGGCATCAACGCGGCGCTGCGTGTGATTGCCGTGCAAATCGAACGTTGCAACGATTGGGATGTTCGCTCCGACGACTCCGCGGACTGCTTCAATGACGTCGCCGTCGCCGTCGTCGATGCCTTCGACGACCATGGCGCCGTGCAGGTCGAGCAGCACGCCATCGACGGGCAGAGCGGCTAGCAGCCGGTTCAGAAGCTCTGACTTGAGCGCATCGTAGTCGGCTCGTCTGATCAGACCGCCGGGATAGGCGAAGGTCCAGAGCAAGGGCAGAATTTCGTACCCGTGCCGATCGGCGCCGGTGATGAAGCCACCGGTGCAGTTGTTCGTGCCGCGAAAGCGCGTGACGATGTCGCCGCCGCGGTAGAGGCCGAGCCCATGCTCAAAATCGTGTAGCGTGGTGGGCACGTGAGCGAAAGTGCTGGTTTCGTGCGAGATACCGCCGACGGCGATGCGCATGTTGTGCTCCGAGTCGTTGTTGGCCTGCGCAGACTCGACTCCGCTCATTTTTCTAGGTGAAAGAGCATCGGGAGGATAGCACGCGCCGACAAGCGGTCGGAAGTGACACGGCAGGAACGGCGAGGCCAGCCGCTCGCCGGTCAAGGATTAGCGCAGACCCGCGGGTTGCAGGGACCACGGCTCCGGCCGGCCCGTGGCCAGGTTGAATGGCTCGGCCCCCATGATCGGCTGACGCTGGAACGCGGTCGCCGGGATCGAATCGTTGATCTTCAGTCCGTCGAGCTTGAGCTTCAGCGTCATCTTCTGCGCCGGCACGCGCAGCTCCATGCGGTACGGCACGATGGCGCTGCGAGTCGAGTCGATGCGAGCCAGACGCGTTTCCGTGATGTGCGCCGAGCAGATTTCCGCGCCGGTCGCGTCGTCCAGCAGAAGATAGGCCGATACCTGGGGCGCCGGGGCGCGAACTTCCTTGCGGCTCATCACGATTACTTTGCGCACCATACGCCCCTGCGGCGACCGGAGTTTCTCGACGAGCCGATAGTTCGGATCGGTCGGGTTACCAGGCTCAAGCTGAACCTTTTCGGCAGAGTATGGACCAAGCCCGAGCGTTTCCATCACGAACTCGGGTTGGATCGGCAACGGCATCATCTCGATCGGCCCGCGCGCCAAGTCCTGGTAGCTGCAGAAGTACTGATATCGCTGCGGATTGTCGGCGGCCCAGAACCAGAACTCCTGCACGTTCGAGCCGATATCGACCTTGTCCTTGCCCAGCGCGGTCACCTTCATGCGGAAATTCTTCGGCTTGTCGGCGTAGATTCGGCCCCGGGCGCCGAAGGGCTGGTTTTCGAGCGAGGCATCGATCGCCACGTCGTCGTAGCGCACGGATTGTACGCGTGCCGCATTGTCATTGAGATAGTCTACGAGGGCCTTGGCCGTCACCGCCGTGCCGAGCTTGCCGGTGTCGCGTGCCGTGGTGTCGCGTTTGAGCCAATTCCAGTTGGTGCTTTCGCAGCCAGTGACCGTGATGAGGCTGAGTCCCAGGCAGATCATGCGGATTGAAAACGACATGTCGTGTTCTCCTTCTTACTTCCAGCCCAGGACGTTGAAGACTTCTTTTTGCACTTGCGCCATGGCCTCGTCGGTCAAGCGCGGGTTGATGACTTCATGAGCGGCGCCGGTGCGCACGCAGCGAAGCACCATCTTCTCGACGCCATGTTCGATACGCGATGTCTCAAATCGCAGCCGGCGCCGACGCAGCAGCAGCAGCGCTACAACGTAGCGAAAATTAACCCGGCTCGGCTCGCACTGCCCTTCCAGACGCTGAAAGCAGTCCTCCAAAAGGTCGTCATCGAAACGCGGCTTGGCTTTCTCATTCGCCGCCAGAACGTGTCCCGTCCAGAAGCTCACGGCGCCGTCCGGTGGGCCTTTCCAGGCTTCCTGACTGAAATCCCTCCGCACCATCTGCCGATCGACTTCCATCAGCGCGGAGTAGAAACGCTCGCCCGGCTGTAGTTCCCGTCCTGTTACCGCGCATCGCCGCGAGTTCGGTTGAATCTGGTAATCCATGGCCTGGTTCCCTGGCAAGGCGCATCAACTCCCATCGTCATCGTATCGTCTTGTGCGGGGCAGAAACAAGATCGGAGAAGGCGTCCGCCTGGTGCGGCACATCCGATTGTGCCGATTGTAGGAACGTGACCGATGGGGCAAACCCGAAGCCCGGGGCTGACGTACTCCGAACCCCTGGGATCTCAGGGGTTCGGTGTACCTCACCCCTGGGTTTCTACATCATTTTTTCAGGCAGCGCCCGAGCGCGTCTTCCATCTCGATGGGAACGTGCAGGCCCCAGCCGGTCTGCGTGTAGCGGACGATGGCGTCGCTGTCGACCACGACGAAGCGAGGCGTTTGCTCGGCGCCGAAGATCAGCCGCATGCCGTTGCCATCGAGAATCGGGAACGCCAGCTTCATGTCCTTGTGTTGTTTGCGGACGAAGTCGGCGTCGTTGCTGACCGCCATGGCCATGATGTGAAATCGGCCCGAATCGCGTTCGCTCAGATGTTTGATGTAGCGGATGATCTCCTGCCCAAGCGACGTGGCCGGGTTGTAGAAGAACACCAGGATTGGCTTGCCCTTGTAGTCCTGCAGCCGAGTCGACTTGTCTTCGGTCAAGCCGCTGAGGGAGAAATCGGTGACGCGTTCGCCGATGTCGAGGGCACGCGAAACGCGGAGCGGAGCTTCCGGCGCGATCGGCACCGCGATCTCGCCGCGCTGGGCTTTTTCCAGCGTCGCCTTCAGGTGCAGGGCGGCCACACGGTACGGTGTCGCTTGCGTGCCCGGCTGGCGATCGAGGTGGAACGAAACGCGTTGAATCAGACTGTCGATCTGCCCGCGATGCAGGCCCGGTTGTTGCAGCAAAGGCCGGGCGTCGCCCTGGAATCCGTTTACCTTCAGAACCTCCTTGCGCCGGTCTTCGAAGGAAATGCCGGGGTAGCGCAGTCGGCTTTCGAGCTCATAACGAACGATGGAGCGCGAGGTTGGGAGATCACGCGCCGGCTCACGACGTTCGATGACGCGTTCGACCTTTTGCGCAACGTTCAGCTGCGGATGCAGCCAAATGGTGTCGCGGCGGCGCCAGGCCGACTGGTCGGCCCGCGGCTGAGCCCAGTCGTTGGACTGTTGTTCGCCGACGATCTTGATGCAAGTGATGCCGCCGCACGATTCGACGCCGGCGACCTGCCAGATTTGCGCTGGCGCCCCATCTTCGGCGACCTGCCAGCTGGAGTTGCGGCCGACCTTGATGAGCGGAGCGGGGACAAGAAAGCCGGTCTCCACGCTGGGCGGTCCTTGAATGGGGATCGCCACAAGTTTCTTGGCGCCGTCGCGCAATCGACCATGAAAGTCGATGCGAGTCATTTCCAGCCGCACCGATGCGGGCCAATCTTTCTTGTCGTGCTTCTTCCCGTCGTCCTGCGACCGCAGCGTCGTCATGATCGCCGCCTGCCAGTCCTTGGCGCCGCCGTCAAGAACGAGCACGTTGGCCTCGATCGCAAATTGGCGATGATGCTGAACGTTGGGAATCAACGACTGTTCGACATAGCTGCCGGCGTAAACCAGCTCGAGCCCGGGTGAGAGTTGCGGCGTAAGCTGCCATTCGGCCCGGTCTGTTGCTTGCCCCAGGCTGACGGCACACGAAAGGAAACAGATGGTAGTGAACATAACGTCCTTGCTGTTCTCGACCGAGCAGAGTGCGGACGTACTCCGGCTCAGGCGAGGAGGAGTATAGCAAGCTCGTTATCCGACACAAGCGAGGTTTCTTACTAGGGGGTCGATGAGTTGACGAACGAGGCGAGCCTGGCAAGATTGATAAAAAAACCCAGGCCGCAAGGGCCTGGGTGGGAGATTGTCGCTACTTTGGAGTCGGCGGCTTCTGGGGTTGCTCCATCGTTTTAATACCATCTTTGTCGACGACTTTTCCCGTTCCGGGCGTCGTGTCCACGCTAGGAGTGCAACCGACGAGAAACGCCAAGAGGCAAATCGCCGAGACAACAAAAACACAACGTCCGAACATCAATAGTCTCCTTCGGTGATCTGACGAAGAACTGCGAAGTCCCACTGCCTTCCATGGGGTGGAAGGCAGCGAGACGGCGCCGTTTATTGGATTGCGCCGATGTCGTATGATTCACCGTCGCGAATGCCGGCCGCTCGCTGGAACGTGTACCAGTTCGCGGAGAACCAGTCGGTTGTTTTGCCTGAGAACTTGCGAATAGCGGCAACATGACCGTCGCCGAACGCGAACTGGATCATGCCATCGGGGTGATTGCTATTGTAGGTGTACCAACCCCCGGGCGTGAACAAGCCCCATGCGGTCGGCAGGGCGTTGCCGCCCATCCAACTCGCGGAGAGGGACGGGGCGCCGCCGAGACCGCTGGTCGTGCTCCCAGCGACGGTGTCACCAAGATAGTCGCCAAAGAAAATCGTGTTCGAGAGGCCGTCGCTGCCGGTGGTGAAACTTTCTTGCGAATTGCTGTAGAACAGCCCGTAATATTTGTCGTACGGGGCATAGTTCTGTACTTTGCCCAGGGCGCCGGCGTTTGCGGCATAGTTGGTTTTGCCATAGCCGCCATTCGGAACGTACCCGCCGGTCATGCCGCCTGCATAGGTAATAAAGTAGACAAACACGTTTCTCCGAATTGTAGGATCATCCATGGGGCATAGGAACGCTGGCACAACGGTATTTGCAGCGGCAACCATAGCGCCATTGCCCCACCACACACCCTTGCCGGTCTGAGCAGGCATCTTGTAGCTATATCCGGCCGCCACGATCTGTTTGAAGAGCGGTTCTTGTTCCATGTACGGTAGAATGGCGCCAAGGGGTCCAATGTACGTCGTGCTCACCATGCCCGGCGGAAGCACCTTGTTCGCGTCGTGATAGTTGTGAGCAGCCAACGCAATCTGCTTGAGGTTGTTTTGGCACTGCATTCTTGCTGCCGCCGCACGAACCTTCTGGACAGCCGGGAGCAGCAGTCCGATCAAGATTGCAATAATGGCAATCACGACCAACAACTCAATGAGGGTAAAACCTGCACGGGACTTTCGACGCAACATAGAAACCTCTCGAAAAATAGAGAAAAGAGGGATGACTTCGATACAAGCCGCCAGAACGAAACCCAAAAAGAAATAATTAGGACACTATGAGGCCATTATGAAGACTATGGCGGATAAAGCAAGCGAAAAAGCCTCAATTACCCCCTCTTAACGTTGTGGGGCGCCAGAAGTTCTCGGCCCGTGCGTTACCGCCTGCCGGATATGACAGGAAACCTGATTTTTTTAACATATGATTACTAGCTAGCGAAATGATGACTAGGCAAAATGCTTATCACAACGAAAACGCTTCGCAGCCGCGCCGTGGTTCGGCGCGGCTGCGAAGCGTTGCGAATCGTTGGAGGCTTAATTCTCTTCGTACTGGGCGATGCGATTTACCGTCTCGTCCATTTCATCGCCGATGTCGTCGCCGAAGCGGTATTCCATCAAAAAAGCGTCTTCGCCGCTGTCTTCGTAGAAGGCCCGCAGCACGCGGATCGCTCTGAACTCCTGGCGATGGAAAAACAGCTGGGCGCAGAGATTGGTTTCGCGAACTTCAAGGGTAATGCGCGTGCGGCGATGGCTCGACAGCTTGCTGATGAGCTTCGCCACCATCTGGGCCCCGACGCCGTGCCGCCGCCAAGCGGGGTGAACGGCGAAATTGAGGATGTGCAGCTTGTTCTTGTGCAGCTCATAAATCATGAAGCCGACGACTTTTTCGCCGTGCTCGGCCACCATGCCGATGCAATTGCGCTGCCTTAGGCAACGAAGGAAATCTTCTTCGGTCCAGGCGAACTCGAAGCTTTGTTGCTCGGTCTGTAGGACTTCGGGCATGTCGCGACGGATCATCCAGCGGATATGCACACGGGCTTGTTCTTTTTCGGTTCGACCGGCGTTCATGTTGGCCACCTCCCCTCGCCGCGGTGCGCGATGCCCCTCCGTGGGTGCGCCGAGCTTCCGCGTTGCCTTCATCGGATTCTCCGTTCCATTCGCAGGGTCGGCAGGACCAAGCAGCGAGCCCGTGGCCCCGGCTTGATCGTGAGGCGAATCTTAACAATGCCCCTGAATCGGCTCAAGGCCAACACAGCTGCGAACGCTCTCGCCCTACGGCGGATCCCCGTCTTGCCTGCGAACGCTGCTTAGCGTGGTGGAATTGCTGGAGAGGAGGTCAAAAGGAGGGGGGAATCCCTTCCCCTTTTGACAGCCTTCCCGGCTGTCCGGTCTGCGAAAAGTCGAACCTGAACTTGTGAAGTCAGGCAAACATTACCGACTTTTCCATCGCATGGCAAAGCAATTTTTCAAAAAAAAAATACTTTTGACGTTCGTCAAACGCTTCCGCCTCAGTTTTCGGCGGATGCGACGCTTTTTTCAACGGCGGAGAGCCGCTTATAACAACTCGCCCTGCGCGAGCAACACCAACTTTGCTCGCGCTACGGTACAACACGCGTGCTAATTTCCCGCTCGATCGGCAGCTGCACCTGATCGCACGTCACGGAAAAGCGAACGCGCTGATCGCCCGGCGCCAGCGCGATCGCCGACACGCGGTAGACCACCTGGCCCTGCGCCAGAAGTTCGCCGATCGGCTCGAATACGATGCTGTGCCGATCCATTGCGAAACGCGATTTGCCTTCCGCTTTTTTCGGAGTCAAGCCCGGTGGAAATTTCAGCTGCAACCCCACATTCGTCGCCAGCAGAGATCCGCGATTCTGCACCGTGATCTCGTACACCGTCTCCTTGCCCAGCTCCAGCGGATTGTGCAAATCGACGACTCGCAGCGTGACATCGGTGTTGCCTTCGAGCGTGACGACGCCCGAGCATTGCGTCTCCGGCACGCCATCGGCCCGTGCGAAGACGACGTTTTGATGCTGCCCGGCTTTCGTGCCGTTGACTCGAATGATGAGCGATTTCGTCACGCCGATCGGCAGATCGGGCAGATGCCAAAACACCGTGCGCGTATGTCCCTGATAGAGTCCGGAATCACTGGCGCCGACGTACGCCAGGCCTTCCGGCAAGCGGTCGGCGACATCGATGTGCCGCAAATGCCGGCCGGTGTTGTTGGTCACCTCGAGGCGCAATTCGCCGTCCCGTCCCAAGAACAATCGCGTGGCCGGGCCTTGTTGCAGATGCAACGCGCTGCCCGTGACTTCGATCGTCGTGCTCGCTCGCGCCTCGCCCAAACGTGTGACGACCTTAACGGCGACCGGGTATCGGCCCGTCTTCACCGCGGTTGCGGGCATCTTCAATGTCTTCGCCTCGCCTGGGGCAATCGTCAGCTCATCCAGGATTGCTTTGATTTCGCGTGACTCCGGGTGGCTTAGGCCTTCGGGAAGGTAGCCGAACAGCGTCAACCCGCGGATCGGCTCGGTCGAGGCATTCGTGACGCGGATTTCGAAGCTCGCCGACGCCCCGACCGCGACCGCCGACGGGCCCGCCACGTGCACTGTGAACGCGCTCGACTCGGTCACCGCCCTCATGGATGTGGTTGTCGTTTGTCCCGTCGTGCTTGTGTGAACGCTCAGGCGGCCGACGCCATCGACCTCTGCCGGCGATTGCAGCGTCATGCGCAGAGTTTGCTCTTGCTGAACTCCAATCGCCGGCAACACCCAGATCAGCTTGTTGACTTGCATCGTCGGCGCCGGATCGGCAGACACGACGCGCACACCGGCGGGCAACTCCTCCTCGATGCGAACGTTCTGCGCAACACCGGGCCCCAAGTTGCGCACGACAATTTGGTACGCCTGAGTTTCTCCGGCGCGCAGCACGCGGGCGCCGTGCTTCTGCGCCGTCACGCTCGGCGTTTGTGCGTGGGCGATGCTGCCGGTCGTATCCACGTTTCCCGGCGGCGGCGGCAGCGTCATTTCGCCAGGGACCTGTTCCGTTGAAACCGGCGGGAACGCAATGTCGTTTGACGCCGATTCGATGCGCACGAACCGCCTTGGCTTTTCCACCGGCGGCATTGTCACCGCAGGCATCGTCATCACCGGCGGCGGTTTGATCTCCGGCAGGCCCAGTAACGGGCCCGGCGCTGCCATCGGCTTCTTTACGTCAAGCTCGAGCGCCGGCGCTATCAACACCGGAGGCGACGGCAGCCCGATCTCCGGTGCCGCCGGCTTCTTCGCGGGAAAACCCTTCGGCTCCACCAGCAACAGCTTTGTCGGTTCGACGGTCGGCGCCGGCTTCGCCATCGGCTCAAGTGTGGGCAAAGGGGGAAGACCACCGGCAGGCTTCGGTTCCAGCTTCTCCATCGGTGGGAAGCTCGGCAACGGCGCGATGCCTTGCACCAGCACGATCCCCGGCGAGTCATCCGTCAGGTAGCCTCGCGTCCCTTCGATCGGCCGGGGCGCCTCAAACGCTTCCGGCGGCACAATCAACGTCGGGTCGGCTTTCTTTTTGTCTTTCAGGGACGGCGTCTTGGCAGGAAGCTTGACTGGCCCTTTCTTCTCGGCGCTCTCGGTGGGGAACACAGTCGGCGGTCCGAACAGCGGTCCGCCTTCCTGCGCGGTCACCACCCACAACGTGCCCAAGAGGCCCACGCCCAGCAATCCGAACGCCAGATATCGCGTTGTCGAATTCACGCCGTTTCCAATGAATGATCCCAGGACTCGCTGCGATTGTCCCCGCGGTTCCACGTCATGCCTGAAATTTTCCCTTATACTTCTCGGCTGGATACTTCTGGGCGTTCTTCACCAGCTTGGCACGCAAGGCGTCACTTAGGTCGATGCCAATCACGTTGCTCAAGTTGAGCAGGTAGCAAAACACGTCGGCCATCTCGTCGGCGATGGCTTGCCGCTTCGTCGCATCCTTGGCTGCTTCATGCGACGCGGGTAGATCGAGCCACAGAAAGCACTCCATGAGCTCCGCGGCTTCGACGGCGATGCCCATGGCCAAATTCTTCGGGCTATGGAACGGCTGCCAGGCGCGTTCGTCGACGAATTGCCGGACGAGGCCCTTCAGTTCGTCGAGTTTGGTATCGCTGTCCGCCACGCGGTTTTCCCAGTTTCACGCCGCGCCGGTCCGCAGGATTGCCGACCCAATGCAGCTTCCCCATTTCATGGACTATCCGCGCGGAGTGCGGACTATAGTCCTCCTCTTGTATCTGTCAAGCCTGCGGTGGAACTTGATAGGTGTTTGGGTGCACGACATGGTTTGCAAACGGCACGGGAGGGCGAGGCTCCTGCCGAGCCGCGAGCCCGCGAAATACTCGATTTCGGACGAGTGTCCAGTCGCTTCCGGCTCGGCAGGAGCCTCGCCCTCCCGATGCAGGCCTCGCAGACCATGTCGTGCACCCCAGGTGTTTCGGGAAACGCACAGCAAGCGGCGTGCACCCCGAGCGGGCTGGAGCCGCCGCGCATAAGAATCGCGAAATTGCGAAAAACGAAAGCACGAAATGGCGCAACGCGGGCGTCGACTTGTCTGCTCCCGACATTTTTTTGTGTTCTCGTAATTCGCGTTTTCGTGAATCTAATTCGCCGCGAATGCCGCAGTGCGTGATGTTGCATGCCGACCAGTGTGTCTGGGCAGGTCGGTTGCATTTCGTAGAATGGCCGCAGCATTCGGACGTTTCCATCACTTCACGTCACCAGGAGAATCGTCATGCGATCGTCCACAATCGTCCGGGCCGTGCTCGGGTGTGTCTTGGCGTTGCTCGCGACAAGCTGCCCCGCCATTGCTCAGCCGGCGGATTCGAAGCTGCCGGAGGGCTTGCGCTTTGTTCCCCCTGATGCGATGGGATTTGTGTACTTTCGCAGCGGCGAGTTCACGAAGAGCGTGATCGGCAAAGGCCTCGTGGACCAGATTCGCGCGGATCGAGAAGGCGCCAAGGGGTTAAAGAAAATTGAAGGATTCCTCGGCGTCGATATCACCGACGTGGAGAGCGTGACGGTGCTCATGCTCCCTGTTCCGAAACGCTCGGACATGCCCTTCTTCGGCGGCTTCGGCCCCGGCGGCCCCGGCTTCTTCGGCCGGCCTAAATACAAGGAGAAGGACTGGGACATGAAGAAGGAAATGCCCTTTCCTCCGAAGTTTGAGGACAAGAAGTTCGACGACAAAAAGGAAGCCGTGGAAAAGTTCGTGCCGGTGCTGTTTCAGGATTTCGAGGAACGCCGCTTGGTTGTCCCCGATCTCGACCCACGCGAAATGGCGGAGTACATTGGTCTGTCCGGTCCGCTTTGGATCGTGACGGCGACGAAGCCCCTTGACCGCAAGAAGATGCTGAAAGCACAGCTCATGGAAGATCGCTTTCGCGATCCGTATGGCCCGCGCTTCGGCATGGAGCCATCGGTGATTTTTCTGAGCGACCGCAGCGTGCTATTCGGCGTTCCGTGGGAACTGGCCCGGTATAGCGACGTCATCGCGCGTAACCCGGAGCCGAAGGCCAAGCCGATGCAAGCCGCCCTTGCGCTCGGCTCCCAGTCTCACCTCATCGTCGCAGGCGGGTACATGCCGCCTGAGGTGCGGCGGTTTTTCATGATGCCGTTCATGTCGGAACGTGAGATGCGCGTCCTGGCTGCCGTGGCGCCGCTGCTTGCGACCGAGGCTGCGGCAGCGCTGAATCTCAGCTCCAGCATCGATTTGACGCTGCAGTTCAAAGCGGCGAACGCGGCCGCCGCCGGCAACGCGCTCCAGGCGATCAAGAGCCTACGCGTCCTCGCCGAGTTCGCCCTGGATAAAAGCAAAGACGCCGGCGAGGCGGGCGGCTGGAAACTCGATCTTCAGAACGGCCTGGCCAAAACGCTCGCCAACGCCAAAGTCGAGCAAGCCGGCACGACCGTTTCGATTCAACTCAAGCTCGACATCACGCCCGCGATGGCCAAGCATTTCGGCAAAGAAATCCTCGACCTGTTTCGCCAGCGCGGCGACCGTGTTCACAATTCCAATAACCTCAAACAAATCGGGCTGGCACTGTGGAGCTATCACGACTCGATGAAGTCGTTCCCCCCGGCGGGCATCGGCGATCGCGACGGCAAACCGCTCCTCTCCTGGCGCGTCGCCATTCTTCCGTACATCGAAGAGTTTCAACTTTACAAAGAATTCGACCTCAACCAGCCGTGGGACCACCCGACCAACAAGAAACTGATTTCCCGTATGCCCAGAGTGTTCATGGTTCCAGGGGCTGAAACCAAGGACGGGGAAACGCACTATCGCGTTCTGGTCGGCGGCGGCGCTATGTTCGAAGCCAGACAAGCCACGCGATTAGCAAACGTCACTGATGGTTTGTCCAACACCTTCCTGGTCGTCGAAGCCAACGAGCCGACCATTTGGACCAAACCCGACGATCTCCCGTTCAATCCGAACGGTCCGCTGCCGAAATTCGGCGTTTGGCCGGAAGGCTTCCACGTTGTGCTCGGCGACGGTAGCGTGCGTTACGTTCGCTCAACCACCGCGGCCGACGTGCTGCGAGCCTACATCACGCGCAACGGCGGCGAGGTTGCTCCGCCACTTGATTAACGAGATTCTTCGTTTGGCGCTCGCACGGTGACGCGCGGGCGCCGCATCCTTCTGCCACTTCTCCGACTTTGCAGAGGTTCCCATGATCACGTTCATCCGCGTTGGCGTTGCTCTTCTTTCGATAGTTGCAATGTCGGGCCAGGGCCTCGCACAAGAATCCAAGCTTCCGGACGGCCTGCGGCACGTACCCCCCGATGCCCTGGGCTTCGTCCATGTCCGTGTCGGCGATTTTCTGAAGTCGCCGACCGGCAAAGCGCTGCTTCAAGCCGTGCAAGCCGACCGCGCCGCCGCAAAAGGACTGAACGAGGTCGAGCGCGTGCTCTGGGTGAAGGCAACCGAAGTGGACACGGTCACTCTGCTGGTGCTGGCGCTGCCGCCACGCGACCGATGGGACATGCCGGGCAATCGATTCCGCGAACGCGATGAATGGGAAATGAGGCGCCGCATGCAAATGGAGATGGAAATGATGCGCCGCAAGGAGTTGGAACACTTGCGCTGGCAGAAGGAGAAGATGGAGATCAAAAAAGACGACAAACCCGTCGAGGAAAAAAAGCCAGTCGAGAAGGAGTCGCCAGTGTTGCTTCAAGATTTCGAAAGGCAATTCGACTATCGGCGCCTCGTCCATGCCCACGTCGCTCACGGCATGAATTTCACCGCCATGCAGCTCCACGACCACATCGACGATTTCGGCCGCCCCATGTTTGAGCGATTGGTCATCGTGACGGCAACCAAGGATTTCGACCGAAAAGCGATTCTCCGGCGTTCGCTCGATCGAGGCAACGGCGGCGGGTTTGCCGGGCCGCGCCAATCCGATGTGCCGACGATCGTGTTTCTCGGCGACCGAACCGTAATGCTCGGCGATCCCTGGACGGTCGCTCGATATCACGAGATGATCGCACGCCAGCCGGGCCCCAAGCATCGGCCGCTCGATCCCGCCCTGGCGCTCGGCGTCAAGCCGCACCTTGTCGTCGCGGGGGGCCACTTGGCGCCCGACGTTCGCGGCATGTTTTTCGGTCCCGATAATCCCAACGCCCGGCTCATCGCGCCGTTGGCCCCGGTCCTGACGACCCCGTTGGGCGTGACGATGGACCTGGGCACGCGACTGGACGTTGTCATCCATGCGTTCGCCGCCACCGACACCAGCGCCGCAAACGCGATGGAGTCGCTAAAGACCGCGAAAGTCCTGGCGACCTTGATTCCGGATCGCGGCCAAGAGAAGCCGACCGATTTGAGAAAAGCCATCGCCAAGGCCATCGACGGAGCGACCATCGAACGCAACGGGAAGACCGTTCAGGCTCGCCTCAGTATGGATGTGCCCGCTGAGCTTCACGGCCAACTCGCCAAGGATCTCATCGTCACGCTGCAGCGCGGCCCCATGCGTGCTCAACACATCAGCAATCTCAAGCAGATCGCACTCGCCCTGCACAACCATCACGACACATATAAGCACTTGCCGGCAGCAGCAATTAGTTCGCGCAAGAACGCCGACGGCAAGCCGCTGCTGAGTTGGCGCGTCGCCATTCTCCCTTTCATTGAGCAGGAGCCGCTCTACAGGTCGTTCGATCTGGATCAACCTTGGGATCATCCGACCAACAAGAAGCTGATTCCGTTGATGCCGCCCGTCTACGTCATGCCCGGCGTCGATGCCGAGCCTGGCATGACGCACTACCGCACGCTTGTCGGCCCGGACACCATGCTCAATCCGATAAACGGCAATGGCCGGCTCAGACCACAATTCACGCTCGGAAACCTTCCCGATGGAACGTCCAATACGATCATGATCGTCGAAGCCAAGGAGCCGACCATCTGGACGAAGCCAGACGACCTCCCGTATGACCCGAAGGGCCCGCTGCCCAAGTTCGGCGTCTGGGACGACGGCTTCCACGTTGCGATGGGCGACGGAAGCGTCCGCTTCGTCCGCGCGAACATCTCCGAGCGAACGCTGCGTAGCGCCATCACGTGCAGCGACGGAGAAGTGCTCGGCCCCGATTGGGACCGGTGAGCGGCGGGCGAGCCGAGCGGCATCAACGGCCGGGTGATGATGTCGTGGGCCCCGGCGGCTCGCGCCGCTCGGCTCGCTCGCTTAGCCCTTCAGCGCGGCGATCAGCTTGTTGGCGCTGTCCTTGGCGTCGCCGAAGAGCATCATGCATTTGGGGTCGTAGTACAACTCGTTGTCGACACCGGCGAAACCCGGACGCATCGAGCGCTTCAGCACGATAATCGACTTCGCCTTGTCGACTTCGAGGATCGGCATGCCGTAGAGCGGGCTGCTCTTGTCGGTGCGGGCGGCCGGATTGGTCACATCGTTGGCGCCGACAATCAACACGACGTCGGTCTCCGGAAAATACGGGTTGATCTGATCCATTTCGTAAAGCTGATCGTACGGCACATTGGCCTCGGCCAAGAGCACGTTCATGTGCCCCGGCATGCGGCCCGCGACCGGGTGAATCGCGTACTTGACGTCTATGCCGAGCGCGGCCAGGAGCTTGGCGAGCTCGCTGATTCCGTGCTGAGCTTGCGCGACCGCCATGCCGTAGCCGGGGACGATGATGACGGAGCGAGCGCCTTCCAGAAGCACTGCGAGTTCGTCGGGCGCGATGCTGCGGACCGTCCCCTTCGCTTCCGTCTGAGCTTGCGCTTCTTCCACCTGGCCGAACGCGCCGAACAAAACGTTGAACGCTGAGCGGTTCATCGCTCGACACATCAGAAGCGAGAGAATGAACCCCGACGATCCATCGAGCGAGCCGGTGATGATCTGAATGCG
>Ga0194132_10006439_pt1 | contig 18214 bp, 14 predicted proteins | sample TA2KigOf80mmetaG_FD_148612 | JGI IMG/M metagenome (GOLD analysis project Ga0194132, IMG submission 148612) | Freshwater microbial communities from Lake Tanganyika, Tanzania - TA2015054 Kigoma Offshore 80m | ecosystem: Environmental > Aquatic > Freshwater > Lake | place: Tanzania: Lake...
GCAACCCGTTCTAACCTTCAGGAGACTTCTTACATGGCGCAGGTCAGCATCATCCGGCACAATCCCATTGCCGTATTCTCGAATCCGGTCGAAGTCGTTGTCAAGGACGACCGCAATCAGGTCTTCCGCATGGTCGAACCCAGCGGCAACGTGGGAACGCAGTACCCCAACGACGTGGGGTCCGAGTGGTTCGGAACCATCGAAAACCTGAAAAAAGGTCTCGACTTGTGCGGTGTTCACTGGTCCGACGTATACAAGACCGATGTGTTGTGGACCACCCCGTCGAGGGACCGTGACGTGTGCGACAAACGCAAAAATGATTTTAACACGATATACGGCTCCATGATCAACGCGGTGACGGGTGGACCGCTTCGCTCCAACCGAATGGCACGGTTTACCCATCCCGAAGGGTTCCCCGACCCGCGCGCACTGTTCGAAGTCCAGATTCGCGCCATTCGCGGGGCCCATGTAAAAATCGGCGGTGGCAAAATCGATCACGGCTACTGGGTAGATCATCAGCCGAGCGGCGCATCGGTCATGCACAAACGCGGCGACGAAACCATCACGACGCTGGGACCCGATCTTGCCAAAGAGACGGAATTTGTCCTCGAAGAACACTATGCAAAAAGTTTTGCCGAGCAGGGGATCGACTTCCGAAAACAGACGGTGTGGATGGAGATTCTCGTCGGGGTGGACGATGCACCGGAGAAAGCATGGGACCGCATCGAAATCGTGCGCCGTGTGTTCGAGAAGTATTTCGGAGAACACCGCCCCGCTGGGTTGATCTATCCCGTGTCGCGCATCCCCAACTTGGACGGTATTGTGGAACCTCAGCCGCGCGTGGTCTCCGGGGATGTCGAAGTCATCCGCTCCGGATATATGGAACATGGCTTCAGCACGTGGAACGCGATCCGCTATGGCGGCGTTACCGAGGTGATGGTCAGCGCAGTAGGCGGCAACGAGGCGGGCGTCATCCTGAATACCATAGACAGCCGGATCAAGGAAGCCGGTGGCAACGGTCTCAAGGAGGACGGTATCTTTAACAACGCCTATATCGTCACCCAAAACACGTCCGAAGCCAGCCGGACATGGCTCAAGACGTTTAACGCTTCGTTTGGTGCGTACTATGCCGGCGCCGCGCCGTCGGCCCGCACGGGCCAGTTTATGGGTGGGATTCAGCAAAAGGAATTTGACTGCGGCGTGTCCAACCGCTCGATCTTTGCGCGGTAAACCTACGTCGGCCAAACCCTCAGACGCTCTGCTCAAAACCCGCTTTTTCTCGACGACCGAAAAGCGGGTTTTTGATTGTCAATTGAGGTCCGAAGAACCGAGTCATACAGGCAGTCGGCAGGATGCCAAAACCCGCAGCAGCCTTTCCCCACTACGGCCTTGCCGGAATGAGTCCGATCTGTTGCATCATCGACAACGCGTCGGGCAGTTCCCACTCCTCCGCGATCTTGCCGTCGACAAACCGGCTGATAACGATCAACCAGACGTTTATGGGTTTTCCCGTGGGGGGAATACCCATAAACGGTCCCTTATGCGTTCCTCTGACCGTCACACGCTATACGACGCGGTCGCCGTCGGCAATCAGGTCTTCGAGCGTATAGTGCACATCCGGAAACGCAGTCACAATCTCGGCGATATAATCCCGGATCGCCCGATGTCCCTGCACCGGTCCCCGAAGTGCCCAAAACGGAAGAAGTGCATGTCATGGAGGAGACGTCATGACTCCGCCCCTTTTTCCGAGGTTCTAGCAGTTGGACCCGCGTGGACAGGTAGGCGTGGTATGGCGCGTATTCCGGCTTCAGACCCAGCTTATCTTTTCACAGCGTATCGTCTGGTTTCTCGGTGCCATCGTGCTGTACATCGGCGTACTGTATGCCATCAACACCTTTGTCGCCGAAGACCCCATGGACATGGACGATATGTACATCATGGTACTCACCCTGCCGGTAGCGGCGTTGTCTTTGTATCTCAACATGCAGACGATCGTAAACGAAAAGGAACAGCGCACGCTGGAGGTCATGTTTACCACGGCGGGGTCGCGCTACAAGGTGTGGCTACTGCGGCTCGGCGCGCTCAATGCCCTATTGGCGCTGATCGGTTTGGGCATAAGCGCGCTCGTGTTTTTTACCTTTATGGACTTTTCCATCCCCGGCATGGCGGGTAGCATATTTGCGACCGCTTTTTTAATCGGCAATGTGACGTTGTATTTTGCGGTGCGGATGCGGAGCGGGCTGGGCGCGGGCATGGTCACGGCGCTGACCGTGTTTTTGCACGTAGTGACATCCGGTATGCTCGAGCTGGGTGTAACACGCTACTTCCTGTTTTTCAACCCCTTTAGCCCACCCAATCAGACAGACCCGACAACATGGGATTTGTGGGCGTGGCAAAATCGGATCGGCGTCCTGCTGGCAGGGGTTGTATTGCTGTTTTTTGCGATCCGCGGTATGGACCGCCGCGACCGGCTGTTACGGTGAAACCGATTTTATTTTATCGCAAACAACCGGTTTCGAGCGGGCAGAGAAATCTGATGCATATAGTGGTGTGTCGTCACGCCCGGCGCAAGCGTGGTGGGCACTTCCAAGATAAAATCCGCAAAATGCGCGGCATTGAACGCCACAAACCCCAGCGACAGCCCATCCACCACACGAGCATGTCGCTCCGTAAGATCGGGAAACGCTACCGGTCCCGTATCTACCTGATAGATCGTAGGTTCACGCCGGGTATTCATCGTCTTAACGGGATATTCGATAATCGCCCGCAGTTTTGTCTCCTCGTTCCATATCTCCGTTTGCGCCACCAACGGATAGAACGCCCGCGTCGCCTCAAGAATCGCCTGTAGGTCGGTCAACTCCTCGTAGCGCTTTGCGTCCGTCAAATGATAAATCTGCCCGTCCCACATACGCTCGGAAGCCACACAGGATTTGTAATGTGGATTTACGGCGGCCTTGCGTCGATAAATAACCCCGTATTCGGGACCGAATATCGGCAGAAAATCGTAATTGTCTCGGTAAAACAGATCGCGTTCCGCAAACGTATCCTCGCTTTTGCAGGAACCGGTCTGAATGTAGTCTTCCGTCTTACCATCGGTTTCGTCGATGACGCGGGTACGCGATTCCACCCAGAATCGCACTTCGTTGGAGGTTGCCTTGCCGATAAGAAACGACCGTCCGTAGTCGAGAGGAGTCATGGTTTCTCCAGGAAAAGAGGGATCGAGAAGGGCATGAAAACAGCCCGATAAAGCCACACCGCGTATTTTTAAACACACCGGATCCGGACGACCGTCCCATCCGCCAGCGCGCAGATGACACTGTTTTTCACGGGATGGGCAAAGAGTACCTTTGCCGGAAGTGGGAGCGAGCCGGTCGATCGTCCTGTTGGGTCGTGCCGGAGAAGCCGGTCTTCCGCTACGGACACCGTTTGGTCTCCCACGACCGCCATGGTGTGTATTCGGTTGGCGACGGGCGCGTACCAACGGATACTGCCGTCCCATGCCAGACGGTACAGCAGGCCGAATTCGGTGGCTGTGGCGATGCCGTCGGGCGTGGCGGCAAGCCCTGCGACTTCGCCTGCTACGCTCAATCGCCACCGCTCCGCTCCTTCTTGGGGCGAAACGGCGTATATCCACCCGTCTTCGGTTCCGTAGACGATCTCCCGGAGGCCGTCGCCGTCCACGTCGATGAGGGTCATGTGGGTAAGACCGTTGCCACGTCGGGGTGTGGTGGCGTTGCCTTCCGCGCCCACCTGTTCCAGTGTGGACCAGCGAAACGAGCCGTCCGCGTGATGTACGGTAAGCGGGGTCGAGTAGACGTTGCCTACCATCACCTCGCCCCGTCCGTCGCCATCCGCATCCTCGACGATCAGCCGCGTGATGGGATGATACCTCACCCATGTCGCCCAAAGCGGTGTCCCATCGCCGACAAAGGCGTTGACAAACCATCCGGCGGTCCCGGCCACCACGGCGCTGTGTCCATCGCCGTAGAGGTCAGCCGTTGCAATGGCGGTCACGGCTGCGCCCCGTGCCGAGATGTTTTTGAGCGTCCGTCGCCATCTTTCCTGCCCGGTCACCGTGTCGAGGGCGATCAGCGTGGATTCCGCGGTTCCTATCATGGCGACTTCGATCCCGTCGCACATCGCCAGTTTGGTGGCGGTTACGGGTTGTCCGGCGGAGAATCGCCACATCACCGCACCGGTCGCCGAAAATAGCGTAGCCGTCCCGTCTTCGCCGCCACACAGCACCGCCGTGTCGGTTGCGTCAAGCGCGGATACGCCCGATGTAGCCATACTCCAATCGGCGACAAGACCACCGGATATCGGTTCGTCGACCGGATAAAAACCGGGATAAGGGATACCACACCGAACGGTCATCGCGGTCTTCAGATGTCGGGCGATCGGGCTGGCGGCAAGCGGAATCTCGGCAGGGGCGCGGTCAAAACGTTCCCATATCGTCACACCGCCGGGAACCGGGTGACCAAACCGTTCGATGCCGTGTACGGCAAGGGTCTGGCGCGACGCGGTCAGCGTATAGAGCGTTCCCTCGATGGTGACGGTCCCCAGCGTATCGGTCCCGACACCCAACACGGTCACGGTGTCTCCGTCTTCGATTTTGACCAGCCCCGCGCTCAGCCGCTGCGCGGTAATATCCGGATGGGGTGTGAACAGGTTGACAAACCGGATATCTTCGCCGGGTTCGAGCGTCTTGGCGACGGTTTGGTGCAGCACATGAATCGGGCCGGTTGCATAAGGATAGGCGGACCACCGGCTTCCGGGATGATCGTCGTCGATCAGTGTCTGCGGAATGGCGTCGAGGTTGTGGATAAAAAAGTCCACCCCTTGCTGGTGAAGTCGGGTGAGGGAGCCGTTTTGTTCCGGGGTTCCCACCAGCCGCCATAGACAGCGACAGCGATAGTCGCCGACAACGGTGGCACGGAGTCGGTCCACGACAAGCAGATACCGACCTTTTCCCCAAAAGATATGCCGTTGCCAATCCACGCCGTTGTAGCCTGCCGCTTCGGTCATGAGCAGACCGCCAGCGGGGCTGTCCTGACGATAGACGAGTGAGGCGAGCGGTGGAATCGTCACGCCGTCGCCGGGAGGGTCCAGCACGCCCTGCCCGTCGCGGAGTACGACGATGGCATTGTGGTATTTCGGCGCGGCCCGGATATAATCACCGTCGGCGAGCCACGCACGGTTGCGCCAAGTCAACCGTACAATGGCGTTGGCGTCTTCATGTCCGTGACAGAAAGTTCCTGCCCCATCGAGCAACAGATATTCGTCTTCCGGATCAAAAGAGGTGCGCAGCGCGATCTTGTCGAAATATACCCTCGAATCCACGGGACGGTGCGTTTCCGGTGCATTACGCTCCACCCACCGAAGCCCGGCGTCGGGCAGACGCATCGCCTGAATACCGGTCAGACCGTCGGGGCGGACGGGATCGACGCCTTCGAGGGAAAAACCTTCGTCCGTAAACCGTACCCCTGCATACAGGCCGTGTAGGGCATGGACGAGCGACGGGCGTTTGCTCTTGCCGAGCCAGTTGAGCGTCCAGAGATGTTCCGGGTTGCGCGTGGCCCACGTGGAGACCATAAGCGGCCAAAGATGCCCCGGCCATCCTGTCGCCGAAAAATCGGCATAACCGGAAGTATCTCCATACCCGGCTTCGCTCCGCATGTTGTCTACGGTCAACACTGCCAGACGACACAGATCGGCTATCGGCCCCCGGAGATAGCGGTTATCGTTTTTGTACATGAAATATAGAAAGGTATGAAAGGGCGTGAGCCATGCGTACCCCACACCGGCGTCGTCGTTGGGTTTGTAACTGTCGCCCTGTCCGTCGAAGATGCGGTCTACAGCTTGCATGGCAACGTCGAACCCGTGAAAATCGTATCGTCTGGTCAGATAGTCATGCCCTGCCGCAAGATCGAGACCGATAAACGTGGCATGGTTTTGACGCGGTTCGCCGGGAGGGGTGACGTCAGGGCGCAGATAAAACAGTCCTGCCAGATGGTCAAGCAACGCGCAGAACATTGTCGCCACGCTCTTCCGGGCTGCATCGTCGTAAAACGGACTGTCTTCCACCAAGTCCCAGAGGTGAATAAAATGGTGTAGTCCGAAAAAGGTGTGATAGCTTTCGGGGTGTTCGACACGCTCTTTGGCAAAAAGGGCGATGGAGCCTTCGAATATCGGTGGAATTGCTTTTCCCCATCCCGGATGATCTGTAAGGTAGAAATACCAGAGACAGTTGAACACCTGTCCGCCTCGGAACGGAGAGGCCGACCAGTCACCGCTCCAGAGCGCGAGGTCCGCGCGGATCATCTCGTCGATTCGATCCGGGTCGGGAAAAGCGGGCAAATCGAACGGCAGACGGTGCGCGTGAACACGTGTAAGATCGCCTTCCTGCGTGTGGATGACCGATTCAAACGCGCCAAGAGCGGCGGCAAGGTGTTCCACACCGCTAGCCCCAACCGTAATCACGTTATAACCGAAACCAAACGGATCGGACACCGATTTGACAAAGTATCCGCCGTCGCCGGGAAAAAAAGTATCGACAAAGGAGCAACGCATACGGTACAGCCGTGCCATCACTGCGTTGTCGGTCAGGTTGCCGCAGGCTACCAGTGGGCCGTTGCGGTACATCGACTCGTCAAATGCGTTATGCGGGACGATGCGGGGTTTGCAGTCGCCGTAGAGTTCGAGCGTTTCGGCAACACGGCGGACCGCATCGTGGTCGGTCATGCTGTCCGGGACGACGATGGTCAGGTCGTCCGAGGCGTGTAGGGATGGAAAACGGCGTGGTCGTGCGGGGGTGAAAACGGGCATGAGTCGCTCTTTCCGCGAGAGGCTGGTATCCGTTTATGCGCCCGCAGGGTCTGCCGTGGTTGCTGCGGTTTGTATTAAAAGCAGGTCTGGAAGGATTACCCAACATGAGGATGTCCAAAAAGTAATACGGACGGGTTTTGAATGCGATACATTTATGACAGCGACGCTTCGAAAAATGCGCTTGCCGCCTCTTGGGTGGGACGTTACCTTGCAAACCAGAGTTTTCCGCTCCCCTCTTCCCCGTACCGGAGGCGCTTTCCATGTCAAAACTTGAGCAGGTAAACACCACCGATATTTTAGACGCCATCCGTCTCGGGTGTCGGACCATGTCCGGCGTATTCAATGCCGATGACCGAGACATCCCCTTTTTTGGCTCACAGGTATGGCCTGACGCGCGGTTGAGTTTCAGCTCTGCGCATTCGGAGGCGCACGTCCCGGGGCGTCATCTCAATGCGTTGCTCAACGCAGAGGGAGCGGCCGGTATCGAAATCGACGAGGATGCGGTGGAAAAACATGCCCGCGCGGCCTTTTTTTCGTACGAAGGCCCGGTTGCCTTGCCACTCAACCGCGAACGCATTGACGGTCCGTTGACGAATTTTATACCACACAACATCCGTGAGGGATTTCACGCGCTCTATGCGCTGGCGCTATACCGACGTTCCGACCGGGCGCAGGAGGTCGCCGCGTCAAGCATCCGGGCGATTTTTTATTTGTGGGATCCGGTAAAAGGATGGAATCGGGCGGCGATAGAGGGGATGGGACTCAAACTTCACGATTCTACGTTTATCATAGGCGTTGCACGTTGTATCGGCCCGCTGGTCAAGTATTACCGAGCGACCGGTTACGGTCCTGCCTTGGAGTTGGCGCTTAGACTCAAGGAAAAGGCGATCGCCGAGTTTTTTCTGCCCGATGGCGGCTATGACCGAGAAACGTTTGGTACGCACACGCATTCGACGACGTGCGTTATGTCGTCGCTGGCCCAACTGGCCGATCTTACCGGCGACGGTCCGCTGATAGAGCGGGTGCGGACGTTTTATAACAACGGTCTGTTTCAGATTCGGGATGCGTTGGGTTGGGTGATCGAAAACAGCGGGGATCAGGCCAACCCCGATTTTGGCGAGATCAACAACACGGGGGACATTCTGGAGACGGCGCTTATCCTCGGTCGGTGGGGCTATACCGAATGTTTTCAGGATGCCGAACGTATTCTCCGGGGGCATTTGTTGCCGTCACAACTGCGTGATACTTCCTTTATCTCCGAACCGCCCAACCCGGATGGAGAAGACGGGAGACGCCGAATGGCAGATCGGCATCTCGGCGCGTTCGGATTTCCGGCCCCATACGGCCATCTGCCGCTGGGCAGAAAAAACATCAGCTTTAACCTCGATATTGTGGGCGGCGGTGTGGCGTCCTTGTGCGAAGCGTACCGCGAGATCGCCACGTTTGACCGCTCCGGTCACCGGGTCCATCTGTTTTTCGACCATGAAACGCCGGATATCAAAGTGACTTCTCCCTACACACAGGGGCGTTTGCGTGTGCGGATCAAGCGCCCCGCCCCGCTGTGGGTGCGCATACCGGGCTGGGTAGCGCCGGATGCGATAAAGGTCCAGGGAGCCGAAGAACCTCTCCGTCCGACAGGCGGGTATCTGTATTTTGCCCAACCGCCGGTCAACCGAGAGATCGTGTTCGACTTTCCGCTCACCAAATCCGAAATCACGCTCAATCACCGCACGCGATCCATCCGGGTTCGTCTGGTCGGCGACGCCGTGGAGGCGATGGAGGACGTGGGGGCGGAGTTTACCTACTTTGAAAAGATATTTTAGATTTTGGAGAGCGGCTCATGGAATTACCCATGCGCAACAAAGCGCCGGATCATGGCATTCGGATTCCGTTTGAAGACCTTGCCCAATTTGTCGCCGATGTTTTTGTTCGTGCCGGCATGTACCCGCATGACGCCCGTCTGATGGGTGAGACGCTGGCGAGCGCGGATCAGCGGTGTGTCTATAGTCATGGCACGATGCAAACACCCGGATACGTCCGCAAGATCCTGGCGGGTGATATAAATCCTTGTCCTACCGTCACCGTGATTTCCGAGACGGACACAACCCTCGTGCTGGACGGCGATGGCGGTTTGGGGTATTTCCCCAGTTTCAGGGGAACCGAAGTCGCTATTGCAAAGGCCAAGCAGCACGGGGTCGGCGTGGCGACGACACGCAATCATCATCACTTTGGCGCGGCGGGGCATTACTCCCGGATGGCGCTTCCGCACAACTGTATCGGACTGGCGGTTTCCGCGCACCGCTATGGGCTGGATCCAGCCCATAGCCTTATGAATGCCAGTGGTGGATCGCCTATGAGCATCGCTTTTCCGACGCGGACACAGCCACCGCTTGTACTGGACATGGGGGCGACGTTTTTGCCGACCGAGACCGAATTGATGGAAAAATACCACTCGGTATTTATGAAAAGTCTCGGACTCGGTGTGGCGTTTCAGGCGCTGGGTGGAATTTTGGCCGGGATATGGATTTCGGAGTTGGAAAGACCCGTCTCGAAATGGGAATCGAATCAAGGCGCTTTTATTGCGGTGTTTAGCGTCCGACACCTGATGTCCGTGGACCAATTCGAGTTGTCGCTGGACAACTTTATCCGTCAGGCGCGACAGATGAAACCGTTTCCGGGCATGTCTCAGACCGAACTGCCCGGCGGCATGGAATGGCGATGGGAACGCGAACACGAAATGATCGGCATTCCCATCGCCGAGACCCACCAAGAGGCGCTCCAAGAGATTGCGGACGAGACCGGGGTCATCGCACCGTTCGATTTGTTCGAACACACCCGGTTTTGATCATGTCGCTTTTTCGTTTTCCATCGCAAGGGCACGCGGAAAGAGGATGTTGTTTTCTTTGTGGACTTGCCGATGCATATCGTTTTCAAGATCCACAAACGTTTCCAGCAGAGCGCGATACGTGTTGCACGCCCAATCCGGCGGATTGAACCCGTCCGATAGGTGTCTTAGCGTGTCCAGCGCGGCTCCTGCTTCGTCGTGTTCCACCTCCATCTGTCGAATGGGATTTGCAATCGACCCGCAGTGAAATGCAGGTGTTGTCTTCGACACTTCCAGTTTTCGGATCATTGGAAACAGAATCTGTTCTTCTTTCATCATGTGGCTTTCCATCTCGCTCAAGAGACCCCTAAATACGGCTCTGATTCGACCGAGACGAGCATCTTTTCTGCCATGAGCCGACCCCACCTTTTCGGTCATGGCGTCTATGCGGGGAAGTTCGGAACGCAGATAAGCGTGGTGTGTCTGCTCAATGTGGTCGGCCAGTTCGGTAAGCGACACGGCGGCAGCATCGACGGATGGCTCGTCTGTGGAGGGCGGAATAAAGCCTTCCAACTCCGCTATAAGCGAGCCCACATCCATTCCCTTCTGCCGACAAGCCTCGTCAAGCGTCTTGCGTCCCCCGCAACAGTAGTCAATCCCGGCTTTTTCGAACACGCGCGAAAGCGCCGGTTGACGACTTACCAGTTCTCCCACCGTGTCTTGGCTCTGAAATGTGTGCATAGCGTTCCCCTTTTTTGTCTGCCCCCCTTTCAACTCTTAGCAAATTTTATGCCGGTTGTTTGCCGTATGTCGAGAAAAGGAATAAAAAACCGGGATGGAGAAAACACATCCCGGTGTGTACATAAGAGCGCTGAGTAGTTTTACGTTTAGCCCGAAAGATCGAGTATCTGCTGTAGATGACGCGATACGTATTCGGGCGACAACGTTCGGAGCATGAGGTCCGAATACGGCGGTTTGGAAAAGTGTCTTACCAAATCTTTACGCTGTTCTTCAGTATGCGCGTGACCGATCAGCCCCATATTGAGCATCCGCCGCCGGTTGCCGCCACCAAGCGAGTTGTGTACGGTCTTCAAGTTGAAGATACACAGATCGCCGGGAAAATTCTCCGGCGCTATGCAGGGAACCTCTTCGGGACTTATACCCCACTTGCCGTACGTATCCTGATTGCCTTCCCACCCGCCTTTGTGCGATCCCGGGATATAGCGCAATGCCCCCGTATCCGCCGTCAGGTGATCCAAATACATCGCCATTTTAGCGTGGACGTTGGGGTTAAATGTCGCGTCCGGATGCCACATCCCACCGGCGACATACAATTCTCCGGCACTGCCCAGATAATTGTAATTCTCGCCCAGCACAGCCGTAAGCATACCGTCTACTTCCGGATGTTCGAGGATCGAGCAGAGGATTTCGCTCGACTCCAGCATCTGGCCGCACCCGGATCGTTTGGTTCCGTCATGCACCACGCCGTTTTCGCGGAATATCCGCTCGAAATCCGCCTCGATCTCTCCGATCCGGTCTGCCAGCACACCCGGCAGAATCAGAAAGCCAAAATCCTCGAAATACTGCTTCTGATGCATTTGTTTTAATCTAAGCCCCATAACCACCTCCATGGTTACCTGTTTTCACCCATCCAAAATCCAACATCTAAAATCTTACCCGGTCTCCTCGGGCTGGAACGGTCACGGGACAGGTACGCAGGTCCCGGAGGGCCAGCGCCAGGGCTTCCGATTGATCGGGATTTCCGTGTACCAGAAATATGCCCTTGAGCGTATCGTCCAGTCCTCCAATCCAGTCGAGCAGTTCGTCGCGGTCGGCATGCGCGCTAAAGCCCTTGATGACGGTCACCTCGGCACGCCGGACAAATGGTTCTCCAAATATACGTGCCTCGTTGGCACGGTCCACCAGTTGTTTGCCAAGGGTGCCCTCTGCCTGAAAGCTGACGATGAATATCGTTTTGGCAGGGTCTTCTATGGTGTTCTGAAGATGGTGCAGCACCTGTCCGGTTTCGCACATGCCGGAAGCCGCGATGATGACGCAAGGTATACGCAGGTTGTTAAGTTTTTTGGACTCCTCCACATCCCTCGTATAAGTACGCCGTCGAAACCCGAACGGATCACCGGATTCCATCAGAAGACGGCAGGTTTCTTCGTCGAAACATTCCGGATGGAGCCGGAAAATGTCGGTCACATTGGCCGAGAGCGGGCTGTCTACAAAAATGGGCAGTCGGGTATTTTGCCGCTTAGCGTAAGCCGATGAAGCGTATAGACGATTTCCTGCGTGCGGCCGACGGAGAAAGCTGGGACGATCACTTTTCCACCCCGCCGGGCCGTACGGACGATAACGTCAAGCAATTCCTGTTCGACGTCGGCCAGGGCATGACGCAGTCTGCCGCCATAGGTGCTCTCGCTGATCAGATAATCCGCGCCTCTTATGCGTTCCGGATCCCGGATGACGGGCAGACCGGGCCGTCCGAGATCGCCCGTAAAGACCAGCCGTATCGTTTTCTTACCGTTTTGTATCGTAATGACGGAAAGCGCCGAACCCAGAATATGACCGGCATCGAGAAATTCCACCGTCACGCCGGGGATGGGACGAAAGGGACGATGATCCCCTGTTCCCCGGAAATAGTTGAGACATTCGACCGCATCGCACATCGTGTACAGCGGTTCGACCGGGGCGTGGCGGTGATTTTTCCGGCGGTTGAGGTATTCGGCTTCGCGTTCCTGAATATGCCCGCTGTCTACCAGCATGGCGCCGCACAGATCGCGTGTGGCGAACGTGGCGTGGATGTCGCGCCGCGAAACCCTTGTCTGACCAGCGACGGCGGGTTGCCGCTATGGTCGATATGCGCGTGAGACAACACCACCGCATCTATGGAGGAGGGTTCGAACGGGAAAACACGGTTACGTTCGAAGGCCTCTTTGCGATGTCCCTGAAACAAACCACAGTCTAAAAGCAAGCGAGCGTCACCCACCTGAAGCAAATGCATGGAGCCGGTAACGGTGCGTGTTGCGCCGAAAAACGTGAGTGAAACGGCCAATGCGTTATCCCTTAAGCAATTGTCTGCGAAGGTTCGAGCCGCTGCGCTCTGTCAGCGCGGCCTGAATTTCCAAAAACTCTCCGATATTTTCTTTTGTCACGATGCCCACCAGGCGACCATCTACCATCACCGGCATGGTGCGGCAGTCGCAGGCGCTGTCCTGCATCCGCACAAAAAGCGAGTGTAGCATGTCGGTCGGGGTGACGGTTTCGAAATCGGTATGCATGACCTCTTGTACCGGAACGTCACGTCCTTGTTGCGTCAGACCGGTAAGCAGGTCTTCCTGGGTGAGTATCCCTACCAGATTGCCTTCTTCCATGACTGGAAAATCTTTCTGAGAGCCGGCCAGTGTAAGCCGGATCGCGTCTTCCAGCGTATCGAAAGGCGACATGACCCGGAAGCTGGTAAGCATGGCGTTTCTGACCGGAATACCGTGAAGGGCGGATTTCAACTGGACGAGATTGGCCTCCTGTGAAGCGCCGATCCATACGAAAAAGGCGATAAAAAGCAGAAATGGCTGATACAGTAGACCGGCAAACGCAAAAAGAAGCGCCATGGCTTGCCCCAGACTGGCGGCAATCTGTGTGGCGCGGGTATAGTCCATGCGGGTGGCGAGCAACGCACGCACCACCCGCCCCCCGTCCATCGGAAAAGCGGGAAGCAGGTTGAACAACACCAGCATCACATTGGTAGTCAGCAGTCTTTCCGCCAAATGGTCGCTGTTCGGGTCAAACAGCACAATAACATCGGCGTCGCCGTTTGTCCATGTCAGACCGACCAACAGCAAAAGGGCAATGACTACGTTGACGGCAGGCCCGGCCAGCGCCACATAAAGTTCCTCGATCGGATTGTCCGGCATGCGTTCGAGCCGCGCCACGCCCCCGATCGGAAGAAGCGTGATGTCCCGTGTTCGGATGCCATAGCGGCGCGCCGTCAGCGCATGGCCGTATTCATGTAGCACCACGCACAAAAACAGCAACAACACATAGGCGATTCCGGACAATACGCCGATAGCCGTATGCTCCTGTTGCCACGAAAGCAATGCAACCCACCCGACGATCAAAAAAAAGGTGGCGTGGATATATACCCCAATGCCGGCAAATTCACCGATACGCCATGACCACCGCATGCTGTCCTCCGTAAACGCAACGGACCTTTTTACACCGCGCCTATGGTCGTGAATATACGACCGGATCGAGACAACTGGCAACTGCATAAGCGCAAATTGCCGGGTGAAGGGAGAAGTATGGAGGAAATACTGGAGATGACAAGCGGAAACTGGCACGGGAATTGCTCATCCGTTTATGGATAGAGATGCTCGGCATGCAACCGAAGACGGTTTTTACTTCGAACGCCATGGCTTGTCCGAAACCGAACGAGAGCGGGGACGATATGACGGACTTTGTAACCATAGACGGCAACGAGGCCGCTGTAAGCGTCGCCTACCGGGCCAACGAGGTCGTCGCCATCTATCCCATCACGCCCGCGTCGCCGATGGCGGAGCAGGACGACTCATGGGCGGCGGCGGGAAAAACCAATCTGTGGGGCAATGTGCCCGTCATCCAGCAGATGCAGTCCGAAGCCGGTGCGGCGGGTGCGGTACACGGCGCGTTGCAGACCGGCGCGCTGACGACCACGTTTACCGCAAGTCAGGGACTCCTGCTTATGATACCCAATATGTACAAAATAGCCGGAGAACTGACAGCTACGGTATTTCACGTTGCCGCGCGGTCGTTGGCTACGCAAGGTCTTTCGATCTTCTGTGACCACAGCGACGTGATGGCGGCGCGTAGCACCGTTTTTGCCATGCTGTTTGCCGGTTCGGTTCAGGAAGTCATGGATTTTGCGCTGATCACGCAGGCTGCCACGCTCAAAACGCGCGTTCCCTTTCTCCATGTTTTCGACGGGTTTCGCACCTCGCACAAAATCCGCAAGATCGTGCCGGTGTCTACCGACGATATGCAAGCCCTGATCGACGATCGGCTGGTACGGATGCATCGTCTGCGGGGACTTAACCCGGAACGGCCCGTCATGCGGGGTACGGCGCAAAACCCCGACGTGTATTTCCAGACGCGGGAAACGGTCAATCCCTACTATCTGGCTGCGCCGGAAATCGTGCAGAACGTCATGGACGACTTTGCCGCTCGCACCGGGCGATCCTACAGGCTTTTCGAATACTCCGGCGCGCCCGATCCGGATCGGGTCGTCGTGATCATGGGGTCCGGTGGGGAGACCGTCGTGGAGACGGCGGCGGCGCTCAACCGAACGGGTGAACGGGTAGGGGCGATCCGTGTCCGGCTGTACCGTCCCTTTTCCGTCACCCATCTGCTGGCGGCGTTACCGCCGACCGTGCGGGCGATAGCCGTGCCGGACCGGACCAAAGAACCCGGCAGTCTGGGAGAACCGCTGTATTTGGATGTGGTCGCCGCGCTTCACGAAGCCATTGCCGCCGGTGTTTCGCCTCTTGCCGATATGCCTCGTATCGTCGGCGGCAGATACGGGCTGGGGTCGAAAGAGTTTACCCCCGCCATGGTTGCGGCGATCTATGACGAGCTCAAAACGTCCCGCCCCAAAAACCACTTTACCGTCGGCATCGAAGACGACGTTGCCGGATCGAGTATCGACTTCGATCCCGATTTCGACATCGAGCGCGACGATACCGTCCGGGCCGTATTCTGGGGATTGGGGTCGGACGGAACCGTAAGTGCAAACCGGAACGCCGTAAAAATCATCGGGGAAGAAACACCGTACGATGTACAGGGCTATTTTGTATACGACTCCAAGAAGTCAGGAGCCGTCACCGTCTCTCATCTGCGTTTTGGTCCTCACCCGTTGCACAGTCCGTATCTTATCCAGCACGCCGGCTTTGTAGCGGTTCATCAGTTCGACTTTCTGGACCGGTATCCCGTGTTGGAGCGGATCGACACCGGCTCTGTTTTTCTGCTCAACAGTCCGTACGGTCCCGATGAAATATGGGACAGACTGCCGGCAACGGTACAACGTGAGATCATCGAGAAAGGGCTGCGATTTTTCGTGATCGACGGCTACCGTGTGGCGCGTGAATCGGGCATGGGCAACCGGATCAATACAGTCATGCAGACATGCTTTTTTGCGCTCAGCGGGGTATTGCCCAAAGAAGAGGCCATCGCAAAGATTAAGGAAAGCATCGTCAAAGCTTATGGCAAAAGAGGCCCGGCGATCGTGCGTCAGAACCACGAGGCCGTAGACCGGGCGCTCGATCATCTGTTCGAAGTGGCGATCCCCGAATCGTTCGTGCCCGGCTACACCCCGCCTCCGACGGTTCCGGAAGATGCACCCGTCTTTGTCCGACACGTGACGGGCGAACTGATCGCGGGCCGGGGCGATACGCTTCCGGTCAGCGCGTTTCCGGCGGACGGAACGTATCCGGTCGGCACGTCGCGTTGGGAAAAACGCAATATCGCCGCCGAAGCGCCGGTATGGGAACCGGACCTGTGTATCCAGTGCGGCTAATGTATACTCGTGTGCCCTCATGCCGTGATTCGGGCCAAAGTGTGTTCGTCCGAAGAGCTGTCCGGAGCGCCGGACGGGTTCAAGCCCACCGCCGCACGCTGGCGCGAATGGCCGGATTTGCGCTATACGCTTCAGGTCGGTGTCGAGGACTGCACCGGCTGTGCGTTGTGCGTCGAGGTATGTCCGGTGCGGGACAAGTCGATAGCGCGGCGTAAGGCGGTCAACATGCAGGATCAGCGCCCCTTGCGCGAACAAGGAAAAAAGGATTGGGACTTTTTTCTTTCGCTGGTCTCGCGCCGACATGAAAAACCGCACTCGCCGAGCGTCAAGGACGTACAGACATTGGAACCTCTGTTCGATTATTCGGGGGCCTGTGCCGGGTGTGGCGAAACCCCCTATCTCAAGCTGTTGTCCCAATTGTTCGGAGACCGAGCGATCGTCGCCAACGCCACCGGGTGTTCGAGCATATACGGGAGCAATCTGCCCACTACCCCGTGGACGACCAACGCCGAGGGACGCGGCCCTGCATGGAGCAACTCGCTGTTTGAAGACAACGCCGAGTTCGGTCTGGGCATGCGGCTGAGCGTCGATATCCAAAACCGCTACGCCCGACGTTTGGTCGAGACGATGACGGACAGGCTCGGCGGCGTGTTGGTTTCGGCGCTTCTCGATGCGGACCAGACCCATGCAGAAGGCTTGCGGGCACAACGAGATAGGGTAGCACAACTCCGAGCGTTGCTCAAAGACGACGACTCACCCGTCGCGCGTGATCTTGCCACCCTTTCCGACCTTCTGATTCGCAAAAGCATCTGGATCGTGGAGGGAGACGGATGGGCCTACGACATCGGTTTTGGGGGACTGGACCACATACTGGCCTCGGGGGCCGATGTCAACGTGCTCGTCTTGGACACCGAAGTGTATTCCAACACGGGCGGGCAGTCCTCGAAAGCGACCCCCATGGGGGCGGTAGCCAAATTTGCCGCGCGCGGCAAGGACAGACCCAAAAAAGACCTCGCCCGGATGGCGATGGCCTATAAAGACGTATACGTGGCAACGGTCGCCATGGGAGCGGATGATACGCAGACGGTACAGGCGTTTGTCGAAGCCGAAGCCTATCAGGGACCTTCGCTGATCATCGCTTACAGCCACTGTATCGCGCACGGGATCGACATGACAAAGGGCATGGCGCTGCAACGCAGACTGGTGGATTCCGGGCGCTGGACGCTGTTCCGTTATCATCCGCAGTGGCAAGAGAGGGGCCAAAACCCGTTTACCATAGATTCGCGGTCTCCGAGCATCTCGCTAAAAGACTAAGTGTATCAGGAGACGCGGTATCAATTGCTTCTTCACACCGATCCCGACCGCACCGGCACGCTGTTGGAACAGGCGCAAAAAGACGCGACGGACCGGAACGAAGCGCTCGAAACGATCGCGCGTCGTCATCAGGAGCAACCTTCATGAATCTCGAAACCACCTATCTCGGTCTCCGGCTCAAACACCCCATCGTGCCGTCCGCCTCTCCGCTTTCGGAGACGCTCGACGGCATTCGGAAGCTGGAAGACACCGGCGCTGCGGCCATTGTTCTGTTTTCTCTTTTCGAAGAACAGATAGAGGCGCACGGAGAGCGGCTTCATCGTCATCTGACGGACGGAGCGGACAGCTATGGGGAGGCGCTTTCCTATCTACCCGATCTCGGTGAGTACCGTATCGGACCGGATGCTTATTTCGAACTGATCCGCAAGGCCCGGGCGCATACCGACATTCCCATCATTGGAAGTCTCAACGCTTACTCTTCCACCCGTTGGGCCGAGTATGCCGGGTATATGGAAGAGGCGGGCTCGCATGCCATAGAACTCAACGTCTATCATCTTCCTACCGATCCCCTCGTGGACGGCGCCGCCGTGGAGCAACGCTATCTCGATCTTATCCGCGCGGTCCGAGCACGTATCGCCATCCCATTTGCCGTCAAACTCAGCCCCTACTTTAGCTCGCTGGCGCATATCGCCGGACAG
>Ga0194132_10006441_pt1 | contig 18208 bp, 14 predicted proteins | sample TA2KigOf80mmetaG_FD_148612 | JGI IMG/M metagenome (GOLD analysis project Ga0194132, IMG submission 148612) | Freshwater microbial communities from Lake Tanganyika, Tanzania - TA2015054 Kigoma Offshore 80m | ecosystem: Environmental > Aquatic > Freshwater > Lake | place: Tanzania: Lake...
CTGTTATGGGTACCCGCGCCTGACCACCCCCCACATCGACCGGCTCGCCGGCCAGGGGGTGCGCTTCGCCCAGAACTTCTCGCCCCATATCCCCACCACCTCGGCCTACTCGTCCATGCTCACCGGCCTTGACGCCTTCTCCACCACGGTGGTAGCCCTGCGCCACAAAGGCGCCCTGCCCGATCAGGTCGCCACCCTGCCCGAGATCCTGCGCCTGGCCGGATACGACACCTCCTGCGTGGGGTTCTCCGGCAACGCAGCCTCGCGCGGCTTCGACCAGTACCACAACTTCGCCGGCTGGGGCCGTTGGGCCGAGGGCCGCAGCCCCAAGGCAGAGAACCTCAACGCCGTGGCCATCCCCGAACTGGAGCGGATGGCGGCCCAGGATCAGCCCTTCTTTCTCTTTTTACGCCACATGGACCCCCACTCCCCCTACCTGCCGCCGGCTCCCTATGAGCGGATGTTCTACAGCAAGGACGAGTGCGCCCCCGGCAACCGCTCCATGAAGCCGGTCTTTGCCTTCAAGCCTTTCTGCGACTATTTCGCCGAGTGGATGCCCCCCGGCATCACCGACATCGACTATGTCACCGCCCAGTACGACGGGGCCGTGGCATACATGGACGCCTGCATCCAGCGCCTCCTGACCAGGGTCGAAGAGTTGGGACTGGCCGAGAACACCCTGATCGTGCTCAACGGGGACCACGGCGAGACCCTCGACGAGCACGAGTGCTGGTTCGATCACCACGGCATGTACGAGAACACCCTGCACGTTCCCCTGATCATGCGTCTGCCCGGGGTGCTGTCAGCAGGCCAGGTGATCCGGGGCACGACCCTGCACCAGGACCTGGTGCCCACCCTGCTGGAACTTTTGGGCCTCCGCAGCAAGATCAAGTTCGATGGTTCGTCTCTGATGCCCCTGATCCGCGGCCAGAAAGCCTCCAACTACTCCGACTTCTACATCACCGAATGCACCTGGATGCGCAAACACGGGTGGCGCACCCCGGAGTGGAAGCTGATGGTCGCCCTCGAACCGGACTTCCACTTCAAACCCCCGGTCGAGCTGTACAACCTGCTCAAGGACCCCCTGGAGTTGAACAACCTAGCCGACAAGGAGCCAGGGGTGGTCGCCCACCTGCGCCAGCGCATGGAAGCCTGGATCAACAAGCGCGAGAAGGCCACCGGCCGCCCCAATCCCATGTACACCAACCTCGACTGGCACGGCAAGGACGGGGTGGGTCCCTTCAAGACCTCGCAGCAGGCGTACGACACCCTGCACATCGGCTCGGTGGGCACCGCCAACCGGCTGCAGGGGGGCAAGAAGGCAGAGGCAAAGAAAAAGAAGAAGCGCTGAGGTTCAGCCCAGGGGGGCGGCCGGGTACAGCCCGTACTCGACCCGGATCTCCGCGTCCTCGACGCTGAGGGGACCGACCAGGTCCTCGGGCCGCCGCACCAGGGCGATTTCGAGCAGGTTCTCCCCCTGGCGCAGATGGGCCCGGTCCAGTTCCACCTCCACCCACTGCCCCGCGTACGGGTCCACGGCCCGCAGCGGCGAGCGCCGGCAGGGACCGGTCAGGGACCGGCCGTTCAGCCTCAGCCGCAGTGCGTGGTCCGAAACGAGGTTGGCGATGCCCAGGCGCAGGCTCACCCGCTGGACCCGGTTGTTGGCCGGCTCGTCGGCGATGGCAAAGCGCAGGGGGTGTGGCCGCCCCAACTCCCCGCTGGAAATCTCCAGGGGCAACTGCCCCGGATAGTCGAACTCGCCCGCCTCCGGACAGCGCCGCCGCAGGAAGTAGTGTTTGTCCTGGCCGCGGACCAGGTCCTCGTCCCCCAGTTCGGCCAGGATTCGCCGCTCCGCATCCTCCAGCGGCCAGCCCAGAAACCAGGTGTAGAGGCCGTCGGCCCCCAGGTGCCAGTAGTTGGCCGCCGCGGCCCGCATCATTGCCGGGGTGGCGTTGGCCCTGGGGTGGAAGAGCCGGCTGTCGTCGTGGCGGTAGGGCTGCAGCACCGGGTACACCGAGATCTCGCGCTGGTGGGCAGCGGCCAGCAGCCAGCCGATGGGCAACTGGGCGTCGAGGACCATCGACAGGTAGAGCAGGGGCGCCGCGTAGTCGATCAACCCCTCCTCCAGCCAGGTCTCCACCGCCAGGCCGGCGCGGTGGTTCAACTCCAGGGTGGGATAGAGCCGCACCCCCACCTCCTTGCCCAGCCCCTGGGCCAGGTGCGACACCCCCCGCACGAACTCGGTCATGGTCTCGGTGTGTGCGGCCACGTCCTCTGGCCGCAGCCAGAAGGCGCTTCCCCCAGGGGCGGCGGCGAAGTCCAACTCCACCCCCTCCACCTCGTACCGGGTCAGCAACTCCTCCAGCAGGGCCGTCTGGTGGGCGCGCACCTCTGGGTGGGCAAAACCCCGCCCGTCCTTGGCCAGGCTGTACTGGGGGTCCAGGCCCTCCCAGCCGCCCATGCGCACGCTGGCGAAGAACTCCATCCCCTTCTCGTGGGCCCGGCCCACCAGCACCTGCAGGGGGTCCAGGCCGCGGTCGAGCAGGCTTTGCATATTGTGCCAGACCCGCCAGTAGCAGGCATCGGCAAAGGGGCGCTTGTCCGCCCCGAAGCGCAATCCCACCTGCGAGGGAAAGAAGAGGCCGTCCCCGCGCGAGACCCCGTACACAAAGGTGTCCACCCCGGTGCCGGCCACCTCGTCCACCGGCCCCCAGGCGTCCTCGATGCGCATGGGCGGCTCGTGGACAAAGAGATAGTAGTGCCTGGCGTCGTTGAAATAGATGGTGCGGCGCTGCCTCATGCCTGGCCTCCTTCCCCGGTTGAGGTGGAGCGGAGCAGGGCGACCAGGTCCGGGTAGATGCCAGGGCCGGCGGCGACCACCTCCTCGCCGTACAGGTCGGGGGGCATCCCCGCCGGCACCTCCCCCAGGTGGCCGGTTTGGGCCCCGGCCTCGCGGGCGATGAGGCAGGCGGCGGCAAAGTCCCAGGGCTTGAGGGTCTCGTAGAAGCCGTCGAGGCGGCCGGCGGCCACCCAGCACAGATCCAGGGCAGCCGAACCAATGCGCCGGAAATCGCGGCAGTGCTCCAGCACCTGACCCAGCCGGCGCACCAGGAGCGGCCGCTGGCTGCGGTCATAGGGGAAGCCGGTGCCGATCAGGGCCCGGTCCAGCCGGACGCATTCACTGGCGCGGATCGGCGCGCCGTTGAGGGTGGCGCCTCCGCCGCGCCGGCCGCAGTAGGTCTCCCCGAGAAAGGGGCTGTGGACCACCCCGGCCTGCACCACCCCATCCACGGCATAAGCGATGGAGATGGCCACTGCGGCGAGGCCATAGGCGAAGTTCACCGTGCCGTCGATGGGATCGATGATCCACAGCGGGCCCCGGTTGCGCTCCTCCTGGGGCATGGCCGGCGAGGATTCCTCGGAGAGGATCTGATGTCCGGGAAAGGCCGTCCTGATCCCTTCCCCGATCAACTGATCGGACTTGAGGTCCGCCGAGGTGAGAAGCTCGATCCCCTCCTTGTAGCTGAGGGTCAGACCGCCCCGCTCCCTTTCGGTGGAGATAAGGGCGCCGGCCCGGCGGGCAAGGTCGAGGGTAAAGTCCAGTATGGCTTGGCTCATGGGAAGTTCTCCTGGACCAGGGCGGTGTTCAGATTGGGCCGGCTGAAGAGGATGCGGATCTGCGGGTCGGGATGCCCGGTCAGGCGCCGGGGCACGATGTTGAAGTTGCTGAGGAAGGGCTGGGAGCGATGGCCGTAATACACATGGACCGTGCGCCGATCCCGCGCCGAAGCCTTCACCACCCCGGCGTGGCAGGAGCCTGCGTTGAAGAGGATCACCGTGCCGGCGCTGCCGTGCAGTTCCCTGCCACGGACCGCGTCGCGATCCGTGGGCAGCTTCCGCTTGGCCTCGACATCCTCGGGGACCACGGCAAAGCAATGGGTGCCCTCGTCCACGTCGGTGAGGTAGAAGACCGCCGAGATATTGCGCAGCACCAGGGGGTGGTCGGGCAGGTGGGCGGTGTCGCGGTGCCAGGTCGCGGCCGGGGCCTCCCCCTCCAGGGCCTCGCGCACCATGACCGAGTGCTCCTCGAAGCAGAGCTCTTCTCCCATCAGCTCCCTGACCAGGGGCAGCACCCCGGGATGGAAGAGGGTGAGGTCAAAGGCCGGCTGGGTGAGCAGCACACTGACACTCTGGAAGCGCCCTCCTTCGCCCCGCTGCATCCACAGCACCGGGTGTTGCTGTCGGTCCGCGTCAATGGCCTGGTTGAGGATCTGCAACTCCGCTGCGGAAAGCACCCCGGGCAACAAGCAGTAACCGTTCTGCCTGAAAAATTCCACCTGATCGCTCATGATTCCCCTGTGCCTTTTACCCACAACATATTCCCAGGACCAACTCCAATCAATCCAGCCCCTGCACCTTCTCCCAACCCCGGCTCCCCCAGGAGCGCTCCATCGCCGCCAGCACCCTGGCCACTCCCAGGGCCTCCTCCAGGCCGGGTTGCCCTTGTTGGTTGCGGGCAATGCTCTCCAGAAACTGCTGCGCCTCGATGATCTTGAGATCCTCGTACCCCATGCCCACCCCTGGTCCGGGGTTGAAGCGGGCGTGGAAGGGGTGCTCTGGCCCTCCCAGGATCTGGGTGTAGCCCCTGGTCTGGGGGTTGTAGTGTTCAAGTTCGTTCATCCGCTCGAAATCCCAGCGCAGGGCCCCCTCGGTGCCGTGGACCTCGAAGGCCATCTGGCACTGGGGGCCCTGGATGACCCGGCACACCTCCAGGCTGCCGTGGGCCCCACCGGCAAAGCGCACCAGGGCCCCGGCGTAATCCTCGTTGCCCACCTCGCCCATCGGCCCCTCGCCGCCAACAGAAAAATGGGTGCCCTTGCCCGGCACAGCCAGGGGCCGGCTGGGGATGAAGCACTCGCAATTGCCCACTACCTCGGCGATGGGACCGGCCAACATCTGGGCCATATCCACTACGTGGGACATCAGGTCACCCAGCACCCCGCTGCCGGCTTCCTCGCGCTGGAAGCGCCAGGAGAGCACCCCTTTGGGGTTGCTGGCGTATCCGGCGAAGAAGCGGCCCCGGTAGTGGGTGAGCCGGCCCAGAGCCCCCTTGCGGATCAGTTCCAGTCCGTGCTGCACCACTGGGGCCCAGCGGTAGTTGTACCCCACCCAACTGAGCACCCCGGCCGCCCGCGCCGCCCCGGCGATGCGGGCGGTCTCCTGGGGGCTGCGGCCCACGGGTTTCTCGCAGAAAAGGTGTTTGCCGGCTGCCGCCGCGGCCAGGGCGATCTCCAGGTGCAGGCGGTTGGGCGCGGCAATGTCCACCACCTGCACCTCTGGGTGGGCCACCACCTGCCGCCAGTCTCCGGTGGCCTGGTCAAAACCGAAACGCGCCTTCGCTTCGCGGGCCCGCTCCTCCACCTCGTCGGCGCAGATCACCAGATGCGGGTCCAGTGCCCCTTCGGGGAAACGGTCCGCCGCCTGCCGGTACGCCCGGCTGTGTACCCCTCCCATCCATCCCATGCCGATCACCCCGATGCCCAGTTTCCTCTTGGCCATGATCCCCGCCTTTTTTTTTAACGACAATTAGCACCAGCCCCACCTGGGACGCAAGCCCTGCTTGACGCCAGGATGCCGGCGCTTTATACTCGCCTCCCACACTCTAACGCAAGGAGAGCATATGGCTAAGATGGTCCCCCTCATCAGCTCTGGCAACAAGGGCCCCCTGGGCGTGCTGCACCTGCCCCGCTTCTGGCAGAAGGTGTTGCTGGCCGCCAAGGGTCAGTTGGCCGACGGGTACCCCGACTGCGGCGGCGGCTACGACATGATGGTGCTCAATGCGCTGAAACTCGACAAGGACGCCACCCTCGCGTACCTGCGCCAGAACCTGCCCTCCTACCCGCAGTTCGAAAAGTGGGTGCTCCAGCAGCGGGGCGGCAGCATCCCCAAGGCCGAGATCGACGAGATCAACGCCGCCATCGCCGGGTACAACCACGACGACGGCACCCGCAAGGAGATACTCGGGGCCGCCGGCATCCCCGACGACGGCAGCATCAAGGACGCCGTGCATCTCAACCAGCTCGACGACTGGACCGCCTTCCACACCGCCCTCAAGGGCTGAGTTCCCGCTTCCGCGTCACTTGGGCCCGCCTCCCCGAGGCGGGCCATTTTTTATCCCCCCTCGGCTTGCCGGCCCCCTGGGGCCGGTTTACCTTGGATGGGCAGATCCACCCCCCGCCCCCTCACCCTGGACCCTCTATGAAATTGGACGTGGTCAAGCTTACCCAGGACCTGATCGCCTATCCTTCCGTGAGCCTCTCCAGCAATGTGGATGTCACCCGCTTCCTGATCGGCATCCTGGCCCGCCTCGGCTTTGAGGTCGAGGAGTTGCCCTATACCGACGTCAATGGGGTGGCCAAACTCTCCATCGTCGCCAAACTGGGCAAAGGCAAGGGGGGCCTCTCGCTCCTGAGCCACAACGACGTGGTTCCGGCCTTTGCCGAGCAGGGCTGGACGAGCGACCCCTTCAAAGGCCGCCTCCACCAGGGCAAACTTTATGGGCGGGGTTCCTGCGACATGAAGGGTCCCCTCGCCGCCACCCTCTGCGCCGCCACCCGCTTCAAGGCCGCGGACCTCAAAGCGCCTCTATTTATCGTTGTCACTTCCGACGAGGAGATCGCCGCGCGCGGAGCCTGGGAAGTGGCCCGCAAGTCCAAACTCTTCAGCGAGGCCAGCACTGGGTACGGCCTGATCTGCGAGCCGACCCGCCTGCGGGTGGTCCATGCCCACAAGGGGGCGCTTTATCTGGAGATCCGCTCCAAGGGCAAGGCGGCCCACACCAGCACCCTCAAGGGGATCAACGCCAATATCGCCATGATCCCCTTCCTCCAGGAGATGAGAACGATCTACGATCTGGTGCTCCGTTCGCGGAAGTACCGCAACGCAGAATTCAGCCCCGCCCATTCGGAATGGAGCATCGGCATCAACGACCACAACATCGCCACCAACGTCACCCCGGTGCAGAGCGTCTGCACCATCAGCTACCGCCCCATGCCCGGGGCCGAGGTGGACGAGTTGATCGAGCGCACCCGCCAAAGCGCCAAAAAGCACGGCCTGCGCTTTGCGGTGAAGTTCGACGGCAAACCAGTCTATACCCCCAAGGACGCCCCCCTGGTCCGCACCGCCCTCCAGCTCAGTGGCACCCGAGCCTCGTCCACGGTGCCCTATGGCACCGACGGCCTGGCTTTTGCCTCCCGCATGAAGAACCTGGTGGTCCTGGGTCCCGGCGACATCGCCCAGGCCCACACCGTGGACGAATGGGTTGAGACCGAGCAACTGCACCGGGCCGTGGACCTGTACAGCCGCTTCATCGACCACGTCTGCGTGCAGGGTAGGCCATAAAAAAGGGGCCGGCTGCCGCCGGCCCCTCGTCCTGCCGAATCCCCAGGACTTCAGGAACTCTTGTCCAGTTTGAACGCCGCGTGCAGGGCCCGCACCGCCTTCTCGGCGTCGGGCTGGCCCACCACGCAGGAGATCTTGATCTCCGAGGTGCTGATCATGTGGATGTTCACGTCGGCGGCGGCCAGGGCCTTGAACATCCCCGCCGCCACCCCGGCATGGCTTCTCATCCCCACCCCCACCACCGAGATCTTGGCGATCTGGGCGTCGGCCACCACCTCGTCGGCCCCCAGTTCGGCCCGGATGCCCTGGCAGACCTCCAGGGCCCGGTCCAGCTCGGTCTTGCCCACGGTGAAGGACAGGTCAGTGGAGCCGGCCTCGCTGGTGTTCTGGATGATCATGTCCACGTTGATGTTCTTGTCGGCCAGGGGTCCAAAGAGCCGCGCCGCCACTCCTGGCCGGTCCGGCACGCGGCGCATGGTGATCTTGGCCTCGCCCAGGTCGTGGGCAATGCCGCGCACCACTACCTCTTCCATCTCCTCTACCTCCTTGATCAGGGTGCCGGGGTTCTCGTTGAAGCTGGAGCGGACGTGGATGACCACCCCGTATTTTTTGGCGAACTCCACCGAGCGGGACTGGAGCACCCGGGCCCCGGCGCTGGCCAGTTCGAGCATCTCGTCGGGGGTCACCACCGGAAGCTTGCGGGCCTCGGGCACCACCCGGGGGTCAGCAGTGTAGATCCCGTCCACGTCGGTGTTCATCTCGCAGACATCGGCCTTGAGCGCGTAGGCCAGGGCCACGGCCGTCAGGTTGGAGCCACCTCGGCCCAGGGTGGTCTCCTCGGCGTCGGTGGTAACACCTTGGAAGCCGGCGACGATGAGCACCTGGTCCTTGTGCAGTTCTTCGAGCAGCCGGTCCGGTTTGAGGTCGAGGATGCGGGCTTTGCGGTGTACCGCGTCGGTGATGATGCCGCTCTGCCCACCGGTGAGGGAAACGGCCGCCACCCCCAGGTCCTGCACCGCCATCGCCAGGAGCGACATGGAGATGCGCTCACCGCAGGCCAGGAGCATGTCCACCTCGCGGTCTGGGGGCCGGCTGCTGACCTTGTTGGCCAGGGCCAGCAAGTCGTCGGTGGTGTCCCCCATCGCCGAGACCACCACCACCATCCGGTCCCCCTGCTTGTGGCGGGAGACGATGCGCTCGGCCACCCGCCGGATCAGTTCCGGGGTGGCCACCGAGGTGCCCCCGTACTTCTGCACGACCAGCGCCATACTAGAGTGCCTTCTTTCCTGTCAACAGATCCATCATCTGGTGGCCGTGGTCCAGGCGCAGGGATCCGGCCCCGGCCGCCCGCTCCCCGTACGCCTCCATGCCGTCGGCGTCAAAGCCCTCCCCCCACAGCAAAAAGGGCACAGGCTCGCGGCTGTGGGTGCGAAGGCGGATGGGGGTGGGGTGGTCCGGGCTGACCAAGATGCGGCAGGGGCCCATAGACCCGAGCCCCGCCAGGATCGTCCCCACCACCTGCTGGTCGAAGTCCTCGATGGCCTGCACCTTGGCCGCCGGGTCGCCGTTGTGGCCCGCCTCGTCAGGCGCCTCCACATGGACGTAGACCATGTCCAGGCGCTTGAGGGCTTCGAGGGCGTACTGGGCCTTGCCCAGATAGTTGGTATCCAGGTACCCGGTGATCCCCGGCACCGCGATCACCTCCAGCCCCGCGCTGCGGCCGATGCCCCGGACCAGATCCACCGCCGAAATCACCCCGCCCCGGAGCCCGTACTTCTCCTTCAGCCCGGGCAATTGCAAAGCCCGCCCCTCACCCCACAGCCAGATGGCATTGGCCTGGTTCTTTTCCTGGTCCCTGCGCCGCTGGTTCACCGGGGCCCGTTCCAGCAGGGGCCCGGCCGCCTCCATCAACTGGCGCACCTCTTCCTGGCGCGGGCCGGCGGGTAGGTGGGCTTGGATGGACTGGCCCATGATGTCGTGGGGCGGGAAGGATTTCAGCCCCTCGGGTCCCCCACGCCACACCACGATGTGACGGTACCCCACCCCCGGATAAAAGCGCAGCCCTTCCCGGCCGAGTCGGGCCTGCAGGGTTTCGATCAATTCCTTCGCCTCTGAGGTGGAGATGTGGCCGGCGCTGTAGTCGACCAGGATGTCCCCGTCCCGGGTGATGGTGTTGCAGCGGAAGGCAAGGTCATCGGGGCCCACCGGCAGGCCCATGCTGGCCGCCTCCAGGGGGGCGCGGCCGGTGTAGTGGTCGCGGGTGTCGTAGCCGAAGATCTCCAGATTGCCTATATCGCTGCCGGCCGGCCGCGAGGGGGGAATGATCTGCACCAGACCCCCCACCCCTTCCCGGGCCAGCCGGTCCAGGTTGGGGGTATGGGCCGCCTCCAGGGGGGTCTTTCCCCCCAGCGCCTCGAGCGGCTCATCGGCCGCCCCGTCGGGCACCAGCACCAGATACTTCACGGGGCCTCGATGCGGATGACCCTGGCCGGGCCTTCGAGGATGTCGAGTCGGCCCAGGGCCGTCAGGGCCCGCTGCATTGCCGCTTCTGGCGCCTCGTGGGTGACGATGATCAGGGGCACGGTGCCCCCCTGCAGGTCCCGCTCCTTCTGGATCACCGAGGCGATGCTTATCCGCTCCTCCGCTAAGATCCGGGCGATCTGGGCCAGCACCCCGGGCCGGTCACAGGCCAGGGCCCGCAGGTAGTAGCGCAGCTCCACGTTCCGCATGTCGGCGATGGTCGCGCCTTCGTCGCCGATGATCATGTCGCCGATGGCCGGCCCGGCCCCGGAATTGCGGCGCTCGGCCAGTTCCACCATGTCGGCCACCACCGCGCTGGCCGTGGGCATCTGCCCGGCCCCCCGGCCGTAGAAGACCTGGGTCCCCACCGAACTGCCCACCACCTCGATGGCGTTGAAAACGTCGTGGATGTTGGCGATGAGGGATTCGGCCGGCACCATCACCGGATGCACCCGGGCCTCCACCTGCTCCCCACGCCGCTTGGCGATGGCCAAAAGCTTGATGGTATAGCCCAGCTCCCGGGCGTACTCGATGTCCTGGGGCTCGATACGCTCGATCCCCTCACAGAAGATCTGCCTGGCCGTGCCAGTGGTGTGGAAGGCGATGCGGCAGAGGATGGCCAGCTTCTGGGCCGCGTCCATGCCGCTCACGTCGAAGGTGGGGTCCGGCTCGGCGTAGCCCTTCTCCTGGGCTTGGCGCAGGGTGTCGACATACCCGCCGGCCCCCCGGCTCATCTGGGTGAGGATGTAGTTGGTGGTGCCGTTGAGGATGCCGTACAGGGACTCGACCCGGTTGGCCACCAGCCCGTTGCGCAGGGCCCGGATGATGGGGATGCCCCCGGCCACGCTGGCCTCAAACATCAGATCTGCCCCTTTGTCCAGGGCCAGGCGGAACAACTCCTCCCCCCGCTCGGCCAGGAGGGCCTTGTTGGCGGTCACCACGTCCTTGCCGGCCCGCAGGGCCTCGCTGATCCACTCGTAGGCCTGAGGCGCACCCGTCAGTTCGACCACCATCTGCACCGCCGGGTCGCGCACCACGGCCATTGCCTCCTGGGTCAGCAGGCCGGCGTCCACCGGCACCTCCCGGGCCTTGGCCAGATCCCGCACCGCCACCCGCCGCAGGGCCAGGTCCGCCCCCTTGCGCCGGCGCAGGGAGCAGGGGGCGTCCTGCAACAGGCGCACCACGCCCCCGCCCACGGTACCCAGGCCGATCAACCCCACGCCGATGGTCTTGCTCATAGCGGATTTACCTCAATAGAGAATGGGTAAATTTAGTCCCGGCCCCCATCTTTTCGCAAGACAGAGCACCCCGCTACTGCCCCGCACACCACCCGAACAAATTCTCCCACTCCCGCCGCTGCAACTCCACTAGCTCCGGGCCGCTGCCCTTTTCCACTGCATCGATGAAGGCATGAGGGTCGTAGTCAGGGATCAATGCCATGGCCGGGTGCTGCCCCACCTTGTTGAACCAATAATGGCTGTTGGAGAAATCCCCTTCCCGCCGGTGCATGATCCCGTGCCAGTACGAACCGGTCTGGTCCTCTATCTGCTGGGAGAGGCGGTGGCTCCGGTCCAACTCGTCCACATAGAGCCACAAGGCCGCCTTGAGCGGCAGCGGCAACTCCCCTTTCACCAGGCCCTCCACCAGGGCGAGATGGGCCGGGGCGGCCGGGCTCTTGACCACCAGTTGGGACATGGCCTGGTCCAGGGGCAGGGCGAGGAAAAGGGGCTCCAGGGTTTGGCGCAGCGGGCTGGGCAGGTCCATAACTCCTCCTTTTTTGTGAATCTATCCCGCCAGCCACAGGGCGTCAACGCCTTGCATATCGCAGGTGCCCATCTTATACTCAGTCCGTTTTTTTAATCCACCCCCAGGTACGGACATGGCCCTCAACCCGCCCGGCCCCCCCACCTTCGACCGCCCCTTCCCGGCACTGACCCCGGCCCAGCGTTACCACTTTGAGTTGTATGGCTACACCATCATCCCCAACACCCTCTCCGCCGAGGAGGTGGTCCGGCTCCACCAGGCCCTCGACGATTTGCGAGCCGCCATCCAGTCCCTGCCAGAGCGCGGCCCCCAGGGCCCCCGCCACCAGGGCGCCTATTTCCTGATCGACCGGGACCATCACCACTTCATGGCCAATATCCTCGAAGCCGACCCGTTGATCACCGCCTATGCCACCCACCCCCGCCTGGTGGGCATGGCCGAGGAGGTGATGGGCTGCGAGGCCCGCGTCACCGAGATGAACGCCCACCTCAACCGCCGCGAGCCGGACAATCCACTGGACCCGGCCCCCAAATACGGTTTCCACCGGGGGGCGGACGTGCCCTTCTTCTGCCACAGCCGGGAAGGGCTTTTCCATTGTTCCTTTGTCAAAACCTTGACCAACCTCACGGAACTGGGCCCTGAGGACGGGGGCACGGTGGTGGTGGCCGGCAGCCACAAGATCGACCTACCCGCCGAGCAACTGGTGCAGGTGGCCTACGAGGACCGCTCCCTCATCCACCAGGTGGTGGCCCCAGCCGGCTCCACCCTGCTCTTCGCCGAAACCCTGATCCACGCCACCGGCCAGGTGCGCTCGGACCGGGAGCGGATGATACTCATCACCGGTTATGGCCCCACCCTCTTCCCCTATTGGGACGACGGAGCCCTCAGCGAGGGGTTCAGCGCCAGCATCCCCGCCCACCTGCGCCCCCTCTTCCAGGGCCGCGAGCACTGGACCCGGGGCCCGCGCTACCGCAAGCTGAGCGACCCGGCCGACCCCCGCCCCTTTGCGCTGGGGGAGTGGGACCAGCGCCCTGTCCCCAAGGGGGAGGCCGGCTGAAAAGCGGTAGTCTCCACCGCCGGCACCACCGCCCCCTTTGCCCTGGGTTGCGGCCTGGCCTACTTCCTTAGGGTCGAGTCGGGGTACTTCTCCCCAAAGGTGGAGGAGTTCGAGGCCAAGCTTTTCACCGGTGCGGCCATGTCCATCACCGCCTTTCCGGTTAGGAGGTAGACGATGCTCGCAGCCCCTGCCACCCTCATCCGCCCCGCCCTGCTGGCCGACGGCCTGGGCGGCGAGGCCCGCCCCAACCTGGAGGTGCTGGTCCGGGACGGCCGTATCGCCGGGGTCGGCCCCCGGCTCGATTGCCCGCCCGGCACCCAGATTATCGACCTGGTCGGGGCCTGTCTGACCCCTGGGCTCATCGACGGCCACACCCACCTGGGCCTCTGCGGGGACGGACGCCCATATGCCGAGATGTTCGCCGAGAGCGACGAGATGATGGTGCTCATCGGCGCACACAACCTCCAGTTGCACCGCGACGCGGGCATCACCACCCTGCGGGAACACGGGGCCAGGAACAAGGTGGGCTTTGTGCTCAAGGAGGGGGTGCGGCGCGGGCTGATCCCCGGCCCCCGCATGCAGGTCAGCGGCCGGCCCATCACCTGCACCGGCGGGCATTTCCACATGTGCAACGAGGTGGCCGACGGGGAGGCCCAGATCCGCCGCTCGGTGCGGCGGCTAATCCACGAGGGGGCCGATTACATCAAGATCATGGCCTCGGGCGGGGGCACCGCCGGCACCCTGCCGGGTCTGGCCTCCTACACCACCGCAGAACTTAGCGCTGCCGTCCACGAGGCCCACTACTTCCACCGCCTAACCGCGGCCCACTGCCGGGCCACCGACTCCATGCGCCGGGCCGTGGAGGCAGGGATAGACCTGATGGAGCACGCCGAATTCCTCGACCCCGACGGGCAGTTGCGCTTCGACCCGGAACTGGCGTCAATGATGGCCGAGTGCGGAATCTGGATCAGTCCCACCCTCCAGGCCTGGACCCGGTACGGGCGGATGGTGGAGTTGCGCGGGCTCCAGGCCCCCACCCCCGCCGAGGCCGAGGAGTTGCACCAGTTGGAGACCAGGGCCGAGCTGCGCCTGGACCTGTTGCGCCGCCTGCTGGACTACAAGGGGATGCGGGAGCGGTTGGTGCCGGGCACGGACTCGGGGGCCGGGGCCATCGCCTTTGGCCACCTCGATTACGACCTGCAACTGCTACACCAGACCGGCCTGAGCCCGGCCCAGACGCTGGAGTCGGCTACCCGGATCTCGGCGGCGGCCATCGGCGCCGAGCGGGAGCTGGGCACCATCGAGGTGGGCAAGATCGCCGACCTTGCCGCCTTTGACGGCGACCCCACCCGCCAGGTGAGCGCCTTCAGCCGGGTGGTGGCGGTGTTCCAGGAGGGGGTGCGGGTCAGGTAGCGGCCAGCCTTTCGCCCTCCGGGGTGAGGCGGTAGCTGCGGGCGCTGCCCTGCTTGACCCAGGAGAGCAGGCCCACCTCGCTGAGTTTGCCCAGGTCGTTCTGCAGGGTGCGGGTGGAGCGGCCCCCGCTCCGTCCCGCCGGCAGGGCCGCCAGCACTTCCTCCAACACCATTCCCTCCCTGGACCCTGCCAGGCAGCTCAGGATCGCCAACTGGCGCTGGTTGAGCGGGACGCCGGTCACCGGGCGGATCTGCCCTCCCCCTGCGGGCAAGCGGCCAGCGCCGCCAAGCGCCTGGGCGATCTGGCGTTCCCCCAGCACCGCCTCCTCGCCGTAGAGCACCGCGGCCCGCTCGATGGTGTTCTGCAGTTCGCGGATATTGCCCGGCCAGGGATGGCGCACCAGGCGCTCCACCGCCCCTCGGGTAAAACCCTCCAGGCGCCGGCCCGTGCGCTGGCGGATACGGTGCAGGAAATGCTGGGCCAGGTGCGGGATGTCCTCGTGGTGTTCCCGCAGGGGGGGCAGGTGGAGGGGCAGCACCTGGATGCGGAAATAGAAATCCTCCCGCAACTTCCCCTCGCCGATCAGCGCCTCCAGGTCGCGGTTGGTGGCCCCGATGAAACGCACGTCGGTGTGGATGCTGCGCACCCCGCCCACCCGCTCGAAGCTCTGGGTTTCGAGCACCCGCAACAGCTTGACCTGGGTGGCCAGGGGCAGATCCCCGATCTCGTCTAGGAAAAGGGTGCCCCCGTCGGCCAGTTCAAAGCGGCCGGGCCGGGCCTGCAGCGCCCCGGTGAAGGCCCCCTTCTCGTGGCCGAAGAGTTCGCTTTCTAGCAGGTTCTCGGAGAGGGCTGCGCAGTTGACCGCCACAAAGGGCCTGCCCTGTCGCGGGCTGGTGCGGTGGATGGCCCGGGCCACCAACTCCTTGCCCGTGCCCGACTCCCCCCGCACCAGCACCGTCAGGTCCGTGCCGGCCACCTGCTGTATCTGCTGGTAGAGTCGCTGCATGGGCGGGCTCTTGCCGATCAGTTCGTGATACTGGCCCTGCTCCTCAAGGGCCTGAATCCGCAGTTCGAGTCCTTTGACCCGCTCCCGGTAGTACAACACGTCCTTGTGCTGGAGGGCCTGGCAGATCACCTGGGTCTGGGCCAGCACCGCCTCGGTATCCACCACCTGCCGGAGCTGCACCGGGGGGGACCAGCACGCCCTCCAGAGGCACTGGCAGCCGGCCTGTAGCTCCTCATGTTCCTCCGGGCTGCGTCCCTCGATCAACCCCTCCATCCTCACCCGCTGCGCCCCTTCCTCAACCAAGGTCTGCCAGCCCAACTGCAAGAGGCCCTGAATGTGGAGGGCGGCATTAAAAAAGAACAGCCCCAGGTCCCCGCCCAGCCCGTGGGCCTCCAACTCAGCCCTCACCCGCTCGGGGTCGGTGTAGCGCAGGGCAATGTGCAGGGCGTCCTCAGCCTCCTCCAGTTCAAGGGTGAAAAGCCCCGCCGGGAAGAAGCGGTCCAGGAAGAGGGGTACCAGCATCTGCATCAAGGCGCGGAGGGTGGGGCTGCCCGCCTGGGCAGGCAGGGCAGAGGTCATCAACTGCACCAGGCTCAACACCTCCCGGTCCGGCGCCACCTCCAGGCCACCGCCCCCCCGCCCCACCCCGGCGGCGAAGTACCGCCGGTCCCCCAGGCTGGAGTGCTCTTTGACGAACTCGTAGAGGAACTGCACCGCGTGGAAATAGGTGTAGCAACGGTCGCCCAGGAGGAGTTCGCAGACCTCGGGGGGGGCCAGCTCCCGCAACTCCCCCGCCAGGACCACGGCAGTGGGGGGATCGACCTTGCCCAGATAACGCAGGGTGGTCTGGACCAGGCGGTTGGACACCAGCAGGGGGTGCTCGTGGGGATTGTCGGCCGCCAGTTGGGCTACCAGGCCCTGGGCCTGGATCGCGCGGCGCAGGCGGGGCAACACCTCCTCCGGTGAGGTTTTGGGGATTCTGGCCACGGTCTGCTCCTGGGTTGGGGGATCAAGAACCGGCTCCGTCTAGAAATTAGTGCAACATGGCGCAAGGCCGCGCAAGTATCCCCCTGCCTGCCCAGGCCCTTTCCCCTCTGGAGCGGGGGCGGCACGGGGGTTGCTCTGGTTGGGTTGGGCACGAGGGGTTCTTTATATTTCCGGCACTCACTCCTAGCGGGCCGCGCACTGGGCCTGAGGCGTTGGTATGGCCTGGTTCTTCCTCTTCGCGCTCCTGGGTGGTCCTGCGGCCAGGGGTGTTGGGGCCGTCGAGACCGCCGGCTGGAAACCCACTGCCCTCCCCCTGCTGAGTTTCAGTTCCGACGAGGGGGCCGGGTACGGGCTGCGGATCTCACTTTTTGGCTACGATGGCGAAACCGCCCCCTATGCCCGCGCCTTCAGCCTCCAGGTTTTCTCAACTACCCGGGGCAGAAAGGCCCATCGCCTCTACCTGGACCTGCCGCGCTTTCGGCCCGGCGAACGCCTGGAAGCGGAGTTGCTGTACGAGGAGCAGGAGTACGCCAACTTCTACGGCGACTTGGGCGACCAGGGCGCCGAGCGCTTGCTGGCCGGGGTTCCGCCGGAGGAGCGTCAGCGCCTGACTACCTTCGGGCAGGTCTATCCCCGGCTGATGCTGATGTGGCTGCGACAACTTCGCCCCCCCTGGCAGTGGCGGCTGGGAGCGCAACTGGGCCACTGCCGGATCAGCCCCAACGCCGGCCCTGCCAGCCTGCTGGCCCGGCTCAACCCCAAGGGCATGGAGGGGGGGCTGTTAATGCTGGGCAACACGGCCCTGCGCCGGGACACCCGCGACGACTACAACGACAGCCGCCGGGGGACCTTGGCTGAACTCTTGCTCGAATTGGGCGGCGAGGTCCAGGGGAAAAACCGGGGCGGCAGGCTCAGCCTCGACCACCGGTATTTCCTCCCCCTGCCCTGGGGCCTGGTCCTGGCCCGGCGTACCACCGCTACCCTGGTTTTGGGGGACCTGCCCTTCTACGAGTACCCGGCCCTGGGTGGCGACGACACGGTGCGCGGCCTGCTCGAAGCCAGGGAGCGGGGGGAAGGCCGCCTGCTGGCCAACCTCGAACTGCGCTGGCCCGGTTTCAGCCCCCTGTCCTCCCTGCCCCTGAGGGGGGGGCTGCTCTGTTTCCTCGACGCGGGTCAGACTTTCCGGATCCGAAGCGGCCCTTCGCTGCGGGGCTGGCGCACGGGGGTGGGCCTGGGAGGGCGGGGCCATTGGCATGGCACCATCGTGCGCGGCGACCTGGGTTATGCCGCCGGCCGGCTGGCCGTCTACCTCAAGTTCTCGCAGGTATTCTGATGCTGCGCTACCTGCTCTATCCCCTGGTCCGCTTCGCCCTGTGGGTCTTCTTCCGCAAGATAGAGGTGCGGGGCCGGGAGCAGGTGCCCAGGGGCCGGCCCCTGGTGCTGGTGGCCAACCACCCCAACGTCATGCTCGACGTGTTGCTCATAGCGGCCTTCGCCCCCGGCCCCTTCCCCCGCTTCCTGGGCAAGACCACCCTCTTCAAGAACGCCTTCTACACCTTCTTCCTGCGGCGCCTGGGCGGCATCCCCGTGGCCCGCAGCCAGGATCCAGGGGGCCAGGTGGGCCGCAACCAGGAGATGCTGCGCGAGGCCTGCCAGACCCTGGTGCAGGGCGGCTCCCTGGCCCTTTTCCCCGAGGGGCTGAGCCGGCCCGGCCTGCGGCTGCGGCCCTTCAAGCCGGGGGCCGCCCGCATCGCCCTGCGGGCCGAGGACGAGTCAGGAGGGCAGGCGGGGATCTGTATCGTCCCCGTGGGGCTGACCTATTCGGCGCCGGGCATCTTCCGCAGCGAGGTGGTCCTCCACTTCGGAGCTCCGGTACAGGCCGGCGACTTCCTGACGGCGTACCGGGCCAACCACGGGCAGGGGGCCCAGCAGCTCACCGACCTGCTCTACCAGCGGCTGCTGCCCCTCACCCTGCACCTGGAAAACCCGGACCTGGAGGAGGCGATCCACGACCTGGTGGCCCTGTACGGGGAGGAGGTTCTCCAGGAATTCCCCGACTC
>Ga0194132_10006442_pt1 | contig 18206 bp, 14 predicted proteins | sample TA2KigOf80mmetaG_FD_148612 | JGI IMG/M metagenome (GOLD analysis project Ga0194132, IMG submission 148612) | Freshwater microbial communities from Lake Tanganyika, Tanzania - TA2015054 Kigoma Offshore 80m | ecosystem: Environmental > Aquatic > Freshwater > Lake | place: Tanzania: Lake...
AAGGCCAAGCAGGCCCAGAAGCCGTCGTCCAGGCCGAAGCCGTGAGCCACGCCCAGGGCGCCACCCGCCGTACCGACGGTCCGTCCAGATTCCCGCGGTCTTACATGAGCGGCGACACCACGCCGGTCATGACGACCGTCGTGTCGAACTGGGCGATGTTCACGTAGCTCAGGTCCATCTTCACGTACCGCACACCGGATCGCAGCGACTTGAGGTAGCTCGTCTTCGTGTCGACCATGCCGTTGGTGTGCGAGTAGGTCAGCTCGTCGGCGCAGAAGGATTCGAGCGTCGTCAGATCACCGGCCAGGAGCGCAGCACGTCGCTGGGTGTCGAGCGCCCACACTTCTTCCGCCCCGGTTGGGACGACGACAGGCGCGTCGTGCGACGGTCCTTGCGCGGTCGCCGGAGTAGTGCTCATGAGTAGCAGCGACCACAACGGCAGGACCATCAGCGGGCGTCGCATGGGGTGTCCTCCTTGAGTCGGGGCGGCTCGCACCTCGACGTCTGCCGCACGTTATCATGCTTCGCCGGTCCCATCCGTTCTCCCTGTCTCATTGGTCCCACCTGGCTTTTTTTCGTTGATCGTCTACATAAACTAGACAAATATGTCTACAGACAATAGACATCAGAGTTGAGGTGCCATCATGGTGCTGGATCCTGAGCTCCTGACCCACGCGCGGACGACCTTCCAAGCCCTCGAAGAAGCCGAGCGGCGTGCTCTGCTGGCGCGCGCCGAGTATCACACCGCTGTACGCCGCCTCCACGCGGGCGGGGGCTCGCTGCGCGAGATGGCCGGCGCGCTCGGCCTCAGCCACCAGCGGGTCCAGCAGATAGTTGCCGCCACGGGAGGCAGCTGGTGGAGCCGCATCTGGCGCACCCGTCGCGTGGCGCCCGACGCAGTCTGCACCTTCTGTGGTCGGCCGCCGAGCGAAGTGGCCAAGCTCGTGGCGGGGCCAGCGGTTTACATCTGCGATGCGTGCGTTTCGATGGGTGAGCGAGCCGTCTCGGGACGAACCACCGCGGCTGGCATGACGATGGCGGCCATGCGCACGCGGTGTTCGTTCTGTTGGCGTCCGCGGACCGCCGAGCGTCCGATCGCCGAACGGAACGGCGTGCGCGTGTGTCAGTCCTGCTTGGGACTCTGTCGCAGCCTCTTGGAGGGTCGCTCAGCCTAGCCGCTGTCGAACGTCGTGCAGCGCGCCGTCTGGCCTTGATGCTTGAACTCTGGGTGTTGGCCGCCGACGCAGAACACGGGGCCTCCCTATTGGAGAGTCTTGAACCCGTCCAGCTTGATGCGTTTCGACACCTTGTCGAGCCCGACGCAGTAGTTGACCTCGAGAAAGCGCGGGAGCAGGTGAGGCTGCGAGCCGTGCGCGTAGTAGCGGTTCAGCCCGTCATCCATGGCGAACACGTAGCCGGCCGACGAGAGGAGCGGTTCCCAGCTGTCCTCGGTCGGGATCTCCGTGAGGGGCGCCGTCGATTCGGCCATGATGACGTGCGGTTGATAGCGCGCGAAGTCGAGACCTGAGAACACGCGCCTTTCGAAGCCTTCGACGTCGGCGTTCAGGAACGCGATGCCGCGGCTGACCAGGTCGGAGTGCTCATCGAGCACCGACGTAAGCGTGCGCACGGGGATCTTCAGCCGTTGGAAGGCGATGCCGGTGGCCCGGTGACGCTTCATGACCGCCGGGTCGAAGGTCGACAGTCCTGAGTGCTGCGCCTGGTAGAAGGTGAGCGATCCCGCTTTGTCCGAGATGCCGATGCCGAGATTCACGTCTTCGGGTCGCGACCGCTGGAGCTTGCTCACGAGCTCGGGGATCGGCTCGACATTGATGCCGCGCCAACCCGACAGATAGAAATACTTCGTCACGCTGCTGACGTCGGGATCGTTGGCCCCGACGTCGACGTACACCCCCTTGTGGAGATCGCTGAACACGTAGGACAGGATGTAATCTTCGTAGAACTGGGAGAAATAGCCCAAGTCCGGCTTGAATGGCCCTCGCGCAGGACAGCGGATGGTGGGGCCCGAGGACGTCGGAGGTTGCGCCGCTTCGACCGGTGCTGGTGGCGCCTCGACCTTCGTGCCGCCTCGTCCACATGCGATCGTGGCGATCAGCGCGGTGATGCCCGCCGCCCGCAACACCGCCCGCCCACCAACGGCTGCCACGTGCGCGGCGACTGACAAGGGCGGTGTCGTCACGTGCGTGCTGAAGATATCACGTGCGGGCACCGCGATCGCGCTGGGGGGCCGCGTTCAGGATTCGACGACTTCATGACCGGCATCGCCCGGGCCCGCTCGAACTGGAGGGGGGGCCGGACCTATGCGACCGCCCGGTTGTCGGTAGAATAGGCCGCGTTGCCGGGACCCTCGGGTCGTTGCCGGCCGCGGTGCGCGTGGGCGCAGGAGCGAACACCCGGAGGGAGGGGCAATGACGGAGACGAGGTGGCTACCGGTCGTCGGGGGCGTGCTGATGAATCTGGCGCTCGGATCGCTCTATGCCTGGAGCGTTTTCGTGTTGCCCCTCGAGAAGGAATTCAGCTGGAACCGCTCACAGACCTCGTGGGTCTACACCGTCGCGATCGTCTCCTTCGCGCTCACCTTCGTCGCCGCCGGCCGCCTTCAGGACCTGAAGGGGCCGCGCATCTGCGCGTTCATCGGGGGCGTGCTTGTCAGCGCGGGATTCCTCCTTGCGAGCCAGACCTCGTCGCTGCTGGCTCTGTACTCCTTCTTCGGCCTCATCGTCGGCATCGGCAACGGCTTCGGGTACGCGACGCCTACGCCTGTTGCCTCGAAGTGGTTCCCCGACAAGCGCGGTCTGGTTGTCGGCATCATGGTGGGGGCGTACGGCGGCGGCCAGGCCATCTTCGGCACGCTGGCCAACGCCTATCTGCTTCCGAGCTTCGGGTGGCGGGCGACGTTCCAGACGCTCGGCATCATCTTCTTCATCATGACGATGATCGGGACGGCGCTCATCAGGAATCCACCGGCGGGCTATCGTCCGCCGAACTGGACGCCGGGGAAAGGCGCTGCTACGGTCTCTCACGACGTCACGACGCGCGACATGCTCGCGACGCCGACGTTCTATTTCCTGTGGATCGCGTACTGCTTGGGCGCCACAGCCGGCCAGATGACCATCAGCCAGCTCGTCCCCTTCGGGACGGCCAGCCTCGGCGCGGTCGTCGCCACCTACGCGCTCGTCGTCACGTCGCTCGGCAACGCCGGGGGCCGTATTGTCTCGGGCGCGTTATCGGATGCCATCGGACGGCTCCCGACGCTCAAGGCCATGGTGCTCCTCTCGGCGGTGGCGATGCCGGCTCTCTTCCTGTGGCGCGCACAGGTCATCCCGTTCTTCGTGCTGGTCGCGGTGGTGTACTGGTGCTATGGCACGCAGCTGTCGGTCTTCGCGTCGACGGCGGCCGATTTCTACGGCACCAAGCATCTCGGCATGAACTACGGGTTGCTGTTCACCGCGTGGGGCGTTGCGGGCATTCTCGGCCCGTTCATCGCCGGGCGCGTCTTCGTCACCTTCGGTGACTATCGCTACGCCTTCTACGCGGCTGGGGCGTTCGCGCTGCTGGCGTTCCTGTCATTGTCGATGGCGCATGCGCCGCACCGGCAGGCGGCCGCCGTGGCCAAGCCGGCAAGGGCGTAACCCCTCTGGCGGTGGTGGGTGGCGTCCCCTGACGCCCCCACGGTCCTCGTCGCTCGCATCCAGCGGGTCTTACGTCCAGGATGAAGGGGACCTTCATCCGCGCGCAACCCACGCTGCCGTCGCGTTCTTCAGTCGTGTTGGCCGCGCGCTTGATCCCCACCTCGAGTGCGCGCGAAGTTCTTGACGGATGCCGCTTCGATGATCTCGGTCACTCGTGCAACGGACATCGAGAGCCGCTCTGCTATTCGGCCACCGTCCTGGTGGCGGCACGGCCGGCTGGCTCCAATCTGCATCAGCTCGTGCGCTCTCGCCACGACGCATCGGTCGTGAACCGGCGCCGTGTAGCCGATGAGCGGGCGAGTCCCCGCGAAGCTCGGCCGCGCGAGTCGGTTCGGCGCGGTCTGGCATCGATCGGGTGGTGTGGCCGGGCTTCGATGTCTGGCGATCCGAGTAGAGCCGATCCACAATACGCAGCGATGCGTCTCGACGCGCCGAGGCACGCCGCGCCTCCGTCGCGTTGGTGGCGCTCCGCGGTTTCCCAGATCTCCGGCCACGACTGAGGCGAACGGTCGGCCAGAAACTGAGGGATGTCACGATGAGCCGAGTTCGGGTCCTGGTCGGCACACGGAAGGGCGCGTTCGTGCTGACGGCCGACGGCACGCGCGAGCGCTGGGATGTGAGCGATCCGCACTTCGGGGGTTGGGAGATCTACCACCTCAAGGGATCGCCGGTGAATCCGGATCGGCTGTACGCGTCGCAATCGACCAGCTGGTTCGGTCAGCTGATTCAGCGATCGGACGATGGCGGCCGCACGTGGGAGGCCGTCGGCAACAAGTTCGCGTACGACGATCCCGTGGGCACGCACCTCTGGTACGACGGCACGCCTCATCCCTGGGAGTTCAAGCGCGTCTGGCACCTCGAGCCATCGCTGACCGATGCCGACACCGTGTATGCGGGTGTGGAAGACGCGGCGCTCTTTCGTTCGACTGACGGAGGACGGGAATGGGTCGAGCTGCCCCGACTGCGACGCCACGAGTCGGGTGGCGCCTGGGCGCCCGGCGCGGGCGGCATGGGTCTGCACACCATCCTCTTCGATCCGACCGACGCCCGGCGCATCTTCATCGCGATCTCGTCTGCCGGTGTGTTTCGAACCGACGACGGCGGGGTGAGCTGGCGGCCGGTCAACCGCGGGCTCAAGTCGGAGATGATGCCTGACCCCACGGCCGAGGTCGGGCACTGTGTGCATCGGATCGCCATGCATCCATCGCGGCCCCAGGTGCTCTTCATGCAGAAGCACTGGGATGTGATGCGGAGCGACGATGCCGGTGAATCGTGGCGCGAAATCAGTGGCAATCTGCCGAGCGACTTCGGCTTTCCGATCGAGGTCCATGCCCACGAGCCCGACACGGTGTACGTCGTGCCGATCACCAGCGATTCGCTGCACTATCCGCCGGAAGGGAAACTGCGCGTGTACCGCAGTCGCACGGGCGGCACCGAGTGGGAACCGCTGACGAACGGACTGCCGCAGCGTGACTGCTACGTCAACGTGCTGCGCGACGCGATGGCCGTCGACCGCCTCGACCGCTGCGGCGTGTACTTCGGCACGACCGGCGGGCAGGTCTACGCTTCGACTGACGGCGGCGATCACTGGGCGCCCGTCGTGCGGGATCTGCCGGCGGTGCTGTCGCTCGAGGTGCAGACCCTGACGACGTGACAAAGGAGCACGTTGCATGGTTCGTGTAGAGCTGCCGTACCACTTGCAGACGCTGGCGCGCGTCGGCCGGGAAGTCGAGATCGACGTCGTCGGGTCGGTGACGCAGCGCTCGATCATCGATGCGCTCGAGTCGCGCTACCCGATGCTCCGCGGCACGATTCGCGATTACGCCACGGGTCGGCGACGGCCGTACCTCAGGTTCCTTGCTTGCGCGCAGGACGTGTCGCATGACCCGCCGGATCGGCAAGTTCCCGATTCGGTCGCCAAGGGTCTCGAGCCGTTCGTGGTGCTCGGATCGCTGTCCGGCGGGTAGCAGACGCGTTCGAAGCCGCACTCACGTCCTCCTGTGCAGATCGTCAGCCGCTTCGCGCCGGCGCCCACCGGCTATCTCCACCTCGGCCATGTCGTGAACGCCATCTTCGTCTGGGGACTGACGCGCGCGCTCAGCGGGCAAGTCCTCCTGCGCATCGAGGATCACGATGCAGAGCGCTCCAGGGCCGTGTTCGAGCGCGCGCTCCTCGACGATCTCGAGTGGCTGGGCTTCGTGCCGGACCGGCCGAGCTTTGCCGAGTTTCGTGCGGGACCCTGCGCCGGGCGCCAGCGCGATCGGGAGGCGGTCTATCAGGCGGCGCTCGAGGCGCTCGCGCGAGCCGGCCGTGTCTACGCGTGCGAGTGTTCGCGGCGCATGCTCGCGTTACGCGGTGGTGTCTCGGGTGAGCGGCGCTACCCGGGCACCTGCGCGAGGAAAGGGTTGCCGTGCGGCCCCGGACGAGGCGTGCGTGTCGCGCTGGACGAGGGTGTGGAGACATTCGAGGATCTGCGTCATGGCTCGCAGTCGCAGAGCCCCGCCGAGCAGTGCGGCGATCTGCTGGTCCGCGATCGCGACGGCCACTGGACCTACCAGTTCGCCGTAACCGTGGACGATTTCGAGCAGGGTGTGACCGTGGTCATTCGCGGCGACGATCTCCTCAGCTCGACCGGCCGTCAGATCCAGCTCGCGCGTCTGCTCGGACGTCGGTCACCGCCGGTGTTCGTGCACCATCCGCTTGTGATGAAAGGACCCGCGCAGAAGCTGAGTAAAGCGGACGGCGACACGAGCGTACGCGATTTGCGCGCCCGGGGCGTGACCGCGACCGACATCATCGGACGCGCCGCGGCGGCGGTTGGGCTGACGGACGCCAGCCCGCTGACCGTGGCCGACCTCGCCACGCTCCCGGTCGTCCAGTCGCTCGCCGTCCGCGCCGAAGCCGCGCTCGCGGCTGGCTGATGGCGTCGAGCCCCGCTGGCGTCACCCTCGACACGTCGTGAGGGCCGTGAGTGTCAGGCGTCGATCCCCGGTATGATCGCTCCGTGGAAGACATCCGTTCGACCATTCTCGACACGATTGGCCACACGCCGCTTGTCCGGATCAACGCCATCACCCGCGGGCTCGTCGATGTCACCGTCGCCGCCAAGCTCGAGACCTTCAATCCAGGCAACTCGATCAAGGACCGCATGGCAGTCCGGATGATCGAGGACGCCGAGCGGGCCGGTCTCCTCAAGCCGGGCGGCACGATCGTGGAGGGGACCTCGGGGAATACCGGCATGGGCCTGGCCATTGCGGCGGTCGTCAAGGGCTACCGGTGCGTGTTCACGACCACCGACAAACAGTCCAAGGAGAAGATCGACGCGCTCAAGGCGTTCGGCGCCGAGGTGATCGTCTGTCCCACCAACGTCGAGCCCGAGGATCCGCGCTCGTACTACTCGGTCTCGTCCCGGTTGGAGCGCGAGATCCCGAACGCGTGGAAGGCCAATCAGTACGACAATCTCTCGAACACAGCAGCGCACTACGAGCAGACCGGTCCGGAGATCTGGGAGCAAACGGCCGGCCGCATCGCGCACCTTGTCGTGGGGGTCGGAACGGGAGGCACGATCTCGGGCGCCGGCCGCTACCTCAAGGAGCGCAATCCCGCCATCAGGGTGTGGGGCATCGATACGTACGGATCGGTATTCAAGAAGTACAAGGAGACCGGCGTTTTCGACAAGCACGAGATCTATCCGTACATCACCGAGGGAATCGGGGAGGACTTCCTGCCGAAGAACGTGGATTTCTCGGTGATCGATCACTTCGAGAAGGTGACCGATAAGGATGCCTCCCTGATGACGCGCCGTCTGGCGCGCGAAGAGGGGATCTTCGCGGGCAACTCGGCTGGGGCCGCCATGGCCGGCGTGCTCCAGCTGCGAGACCGTTTCCGACGGGATGAGCTCGTGGTCGTGATCTTCCACGATCACGGCTCGCGCTATCTGGGCAAGATGTTCAACGACGAGTGGATGCGGGAGAAGGGCTTCCTCGAGAAGAGCGGGTTGGCGGCGCGCGATCTGGTCGCGCTCGGCGTCTCCGGCGAGCTCTGCTCGATCGAGTCGAACGAGCCCGTCGAGCACGCGATCACGCTCATGAGTGAGCACGACTTCTCGCAGATCTCCATTACCTCGGACAGGCGTCTGGTCGGCTCGCTGAACGAAGCCTGGTTGTATCAGCAGCTCGTGCGCGATCAGGCCTTGAAGCGCGAGCCGGTCTCCACGATCATGCAGCCCGCGTTCCCCTTCGTCGACATCTCGACGCCGGTCGACCTGTTGACGACCATGATCACGCCCGAGAATCCGGCCGTGCTCGTCCGCGACTTCAAGACCGACAAGACCTTCATCATCACGCGGTCCGACGTCATGCGCGTCCTCTGACGCAGGCATCCGGGCCGACACGAGCTGCTCGACCGACTCGAGCGGCTCCCACCTGTTCATCGTGCGCGATGGGGCCGGAGCCGACATTGCGGCGTTGCCCGATGCTCGTATCCGTTGCGCCTCTCGCGATCCGCACGGCCGGTGGCCCGACCACCCGGCGGTCGGCTCCAGAACCGGACGTGGGGTGTGCCGACCCATCGCCACACCACCACCATCTGGCGACAGTTCGGTGTGTGGCGTGGACGAGCCGTGCAAGGCCGCTGACGAAATCGTGATCGCTCTCTCGAATCTGGGCGACGGGGTGCACGATCTCGCTGGACGGCTACGCAATTCGGCCACGGTCCGTCTCTTGCGTCCCACTCCATGACCGCATGACGCGCGAGGCTTTCGGTCCGAATCTGCGTCGCATCCGCGTGCATCGCGGCATCGCGCTCGAGCGTGTCGTGGCCTCGACCCAGATCCCGCAGGATCTGCTCGACGGCCTCGAACGCAGCGACTTCAGCCGCTGGCCGACCGGCCTCCACGCACGCGCCTACGTCGGGCAGTACGCCGAGGCGATCGGCGTCGATCCAGACGAGGTCGTCACAGAGTTCTGCCGATCGTTTCCGCAAGGGGACCGCCGCAGCCAGCCGATCCTGCGCGAGCCGTCGGCGCTCGTCGGTCACGATCCCGCATGGACCGACGCCCCGAGTCCCGGGAGGCGGGCCACCGATGCGCCCCCAGCCGCTCCGGGCGCGAGCGCGGCGACGCGGGCCCCCGCCTCGTGAGGCGCCTCCGTCGACTGCTTCAGCCCGTCCGGTCATCCGACCCGCACACCACACGCCCCCCGCCCTCGATTCGCGGATCCGTCCGTGCTCCGGCCGTGATAGCGTTACGTTCGCAGTGAGGAGGGTAGGATGACTCGAACGAGACGAGCGTTCTGGTCGGCCGCGCTCGCGCTGGGCCTGCTCACGACGACGGCCGAGGCGCAAGAGCTCAAGGTCGGCGATCTGGCGCCCGATTTCACCCTGCAGGCGAGCGACGGCAAGACCTACACGTTGTCGACGCTGCGGGGGCGGGCGGTCGTGCTGCGCTGGTTTCCCAAGGCGTTCACCGCCGGGTGAACGGCCGAGTGCAACTCGCTCCGTGCGAGCGGGGACCAGCTCCGGACCTTCGACTTGGCCTACTTCATGATCAGTGTCGACACGCTCGAGGACAACACCGGTTTTGCCAAGAAGGAGAACGCCGACTTCCCGATTCTGGCCGATCCCACCAAGGAGACCGCGACGAAGTACGGTGTGCTGAGCGCCAGGGGCTTTGCCAATCGCTGGACGTTCTACATCGGGCCTGACGGCAAGATCTTGGAGATCGACAAGAAGGTCACGCCCGCGACGGCCGGTGAGGACATGGTCGCTCGGCTCAGGGCGCTGAACGTTGCGCTCAAGAAGTAGCCGATTCGCGCGACGGAGTGCCGGCCCTCAGGCGGGCTCCTCGAGGTCGCTCGAAGGCTCATCTGTCCCGTGGCGCCGCCAGCCACGGGCCGGATCCTTGGGGCTTCGTCACGCGAGCGTCGTTGCCCGAACCTCCACGCCTGCGCATACAATAGTTGAGGCGATCTGACGCCGAGGCTCGGTCAGCCGCGGTGGTCCGGAAGCCCGGCATGCACGCCTCGAAACGACGTGCATCCAGCAAGCCGCATCTCACCATGCACCAGGGGCTGACGAGCACGTGACGACCCTTCGCCGGGTGCTCGCTGCTTTGCGCGCCCATCCGTTGTTCCATTACGCCGGTCTCTTCGTGGCGGGTCTCGCCATCGTGCTGGCAGCGGCCATCGTGGCCACGGTGACGATCGATCTGGGGCCGTCGCTGCACGCGCTCGCCGAGCGTGAGGGCGGCAAACGCCTCGGCCGTCCGGTCCACATCGGGCGACTGTCGCTGCATCTGTTGCGCGGACGCGTGCTCGTCGAGGATCTCGTCATCGAGGGGAGGCGCGCCACCGATCGGCCGTTCTTCACGGCCAGCCGCCTGTCGATTGGCCTCGACTGGTCGAAGGCCGTGGCCACCCAGCCGGAGTTCATCGTCTCTTCGGTCGAGCTGACCGACTGGCGGATGCTGGTCGAGAAGGGCCCGGGCGGCACCAGCTTCCCGCGAATCGCCCGTGGGCCCGCCGGTCCTGGCGGCCCGCGGCGCTTCACGACGACGGTCCGTGACGTGCGTGCCTCCCGGGGCTGGTTTTCCTACGAGGACCACGACATCCCGTGGAGCATCGTGACACCGAACGTCGATCTCCACATCGTGAACACCCCGAGCTATCACGGCACGGCGACGTTTCACGACGGCACGGTCGCCATTCAGAACTTCGTGCCCATGCGGGCCCGCATGGACGCCGCGTTCACGATCGACGGCAGTCTCCTGCACATGGACCGCATCGCCCTCGAGACCGACGGAGCGAAGAGCCACGCGTCCGGCCAGATCGATCTGGCGCGGTGGCCGGAACAGACCTACGCCGTCACCTCGCGTCTGCACTTTCCCCGGATGCGCGAACTCTTTTTCGCCCGCGAGCGTTGGCGGCTGGCTGGGGATGCAGACTTCGAAGGCACGTTCCGCCTGTACAAGGGCGGGCACGATCTGGCGGGTCGATTCACGAGCGATGTCGCCGGCGTGAACGAGTACACGTTCCCGTCGCTCTTTGGATCCCTGCACTGGACCCCCAAGATGTTCGAGGTCACCGATGCGGGCTCGCAACTGTTCGGCGGCGAGGCGCGCTACCAGTTCGCGATCGCGCCCTCGGCGCCCACCGGTCGGCGACATGCGCGGTTCGAGACCGAGTACCGCGACGTCGATCTCGCCGCTGTCACTGATTTCTACGCGCTACGCGGCATGGGGTTCGCCGGTCGCGCGTCGGGCCACAACCTGCTCGAGTGGCCCATGGGCCGTTTGGGCGAGCGTCGCGGCGGGGGCGCGGTTCAGATCGCATCGCCTCTCGGCGCGGAGATCATGGAACCGTCGCTCGAGTCGGCACGTGCGGCCGATCAGGGGCATCTTGGGCACGAGTGGGGCCCGTTCGCCCCGATGCCGCTGTTGCGGCACACGCCCGTGGCAGGCGAGGTCACCTACCGGTTCGATCCGTCGACGGTCGAGGCGACGGGCGGCACGTTCGCGACGGCTGCGACCCATGTGTCATTCGACGGGCGGACGGCCTGGGGTGGCGACTCGGCGTTTCGCTTTCACGTCGTCAGCGCCGACTGGCAGGAGAGTGATGTCGTGCTCGCCGGCCTCCTCACCGACTTCGGGTCCCGTACGGGGCCAGTGCCGTTTGGTGGACGCGGGGCATTCGACGGGACGATGACCGGCCCGTTTCGGCGACCGCGCGTCGAGGGCACGTTCCGCGGTGAGGACCTGCGGGCCTGGGACACGCTCTGGGGCGACGGTCAAGCCGACATTGTCGTCGAGAACAACTATGTGACCGTCAAGAACGGCATGATTCGCGACAGCGATGCGGAGATTCGGGCCGAGGGGGTCTTCTCGTTGGGCTATCCACGCCGAGACGACGGCGAGCAGATCGACGCGCGCTTTCGCGTCGTCCGGCGTGACCTCGATAGCCTCCGTCATGCGTTCCGGATCGACGGCTATCCGGTCTCGGGCCGGCTCTCGGGTGAGTTCCACTTGACGGGAGCCTACGAGGCGCCGATCGGCTTCGGGGCGATGACGATTGAAGACGGTGAGGCTTACGGCGAGCCCTTCGAGCGGGGCACGGCGGCGCTGCGGTTCGAGCCGGCAGGAGTGCGGCTCGACAACATGGCGATGATCAAGGCCGGCGGGTCCATCGAGGGAGCGGCGTTTGTCGGGTGGAACTCGACGTATTCGTTCAACGCGACGGGCCGGCGCATTCCCCTGGAGCGGACGGCCAGCTTCAATTATCCGCGCGCGCAGCCGACGGGTCTGCTCGAGTTCACCGCCGCCGGCAGCGCCACCTTCGACGCGCCGCGCTACGACGTCCGCTTCCGCGTGAGCGATTTGTTCGTGGCCGAAGAGGGTGTCGGGCAGGTCACCGGGGTGGTGGCGCTTCAGGGCGAGGAGCTGAGCGGGGAGATCGATGCGGCGTCGCCGCGGTTGAACATCACGGGCACCGGCCGCATCGGACTCGCGCCCCATACGAGTTCCGAGCTGACGTTCCGCTTTCACGACAGCTCGCTCGATCCGTACGTGCGGCTCTTTGTGCCGAAGCTCTCGCCGTACACGACGGCCGTTGCGAGCGGCTCGATTCGCGTCGTCGGGACGCTGACCGACGTCGACGCACTGGTCGTCGACGGCACGGTCGACACCGTCGAGATGCGGCTCTTCGACTACGCCATTCGCAATGCGGGGCCGGTGCGGCTCGCGCTCGATCGGCACGTCGTGCGGGTGCAGCAGCTGCGGCTGGTCGGCGAGGACACGCAGCTCGACGTCGGGGGCGTCATCCAGCTCCACGATCAACGGATCGCCCTCAAGGCGTCGGGTGAGGCGAACCTGGGCGTCCTGCAGGGCTTCTTCCGCGACGTCCGGGGCGCCGGGCGCGCACGACTGGCCGCCGCCGTCGACGGTCCGCTGTACGAGCCGTTCTTCTCGGGCAGCGCGACCATTACCGACGGCCGCATCCGCAGCCTGGTGTTGCCCAATTCGCTCGATGCCATCAACGGTGCGGTTCAGTTCGATGCGCGCGGCTTGCGATTCGACGATCTCTCGGCCTCGATGGGCGGTGGCCGCATCCAGTTCGGCGGACGCGTGGGGCTGGAGGGCTACCTGCCGGGCGAGCTGAACGTGACGGCACGCGGAGAGGGGATGCGGCTCCGTTATCCGGAAGGGGTCCGGTCGGTCGTCGACGCCGACTTGCTGATTCGCGGCAACGTCAAGGCGCCGACCATCGGCGGCGCGGTCACCGTGCGGAGCGCCATGTGGAACCGGCGCGTGGATCCGACCGGCGGGCTGTTCGATTTCGGCGGGGAAGGTCGTCGGTCCGGCCCGGCTGAGGGCGCCGAGCTGGCGCCCGACAGGATCCCGATTCGGCTGGACGTCGAGGTCAACGTGCCGTCGACCCTTCGAATCGAGAACAACCTCGCTCGGCTGGTTGCGAGCGCGGAGCTGCAGCTGCGCGGCACCTACGATCGGCCGCTGCTCTTCGGTCGGGCCGAGGTCGATCGCGGCGAGGTGGTTTTCGAGGGCCGCCGGTACTTGGTGACGCACGGCGCGATCGAGTTCACCAATCCGACGCGCATCGAGCCGTTCTTCGACGTCGAAGCCGAGACCCGGGTGCGGGTGCCCAATCAGACCTATCGTGTGATCGTGCGGGCGTCCGGCACGATGGAACGGTTGCAGCCGGAACTCAACTCGGATCCTCCGCTGCCCGCCGCCGACGTTCTGGCCCTGCTCTTCAGCGACGTGCGCCGGAACCAGGTCGGCCAGGACGTGGAGCTCCGGGCGCTGCGCGACGCCAACGAGCGGCAGCGCGACATCCTGACGACGCGGGCCACCCAGCTGCTGACCAATCCGCTCTCGGCCGAAGTCGGCCGGGTCGTGGAGCAGACCTTCGGCGTCGACACGTTCCAGCTCACGCCGTCCTTCATCGACCCCTACCAATCGACGAACCGGGTCAACCCGTCGGCGCGGTTGACGATCGGCAAGCGCATCTCGGATCGGGTCTACCTGACGTTCTCCCGCAGCTTGAGCACGTCGATCAACGACCAGATCCTGCTGCTCGAGTACGACGAGAGCGATCGGCTGTCGTGGATTCTGTCCCGCAACGAAGATCAGACCTACGCCATCGAGGTTCGTGTGAGGCACTCGTTCTGATGTGGCAGGGCGTGGCGGCTCGACGCCTGGCCGCCCTTCTGCTGTGCCTCGTGTTCCCTCGTCGTGTCCAGGCCGACGTCGCAGCCTATCTCGGGAAGCCGGTCGCCACCGTGCGGATCGAAGCCGAGCGCCGCCGCATCACCGATCCCGACACGATCGCGCTGGTCGAAACGCGGGTCGGCGAGCCACTCGCCATGCGCGCGGTTCGGGCGACGGTCGCGCACCTCTTCAGCCTGGGCCGGTATGACGATGTCGTGGTGCGCGCGAACGCGAGCGCGCGCGGCGTCGATCTGGTCTACGACCTCGTCCCCTCGCACCCCGTCGTCGCGCTCTCGTTCGTCGGTCTGAGAGGCGCGACGGGGGTCGACGTCTCGCGGATCAGGCGGGCGCTCGCCGAACGTTTCGGCCGGCGGCCCCCGCCGTCACGGGCGGAGGAGATGGCCGATCTGATCGTCGGCGAGCTGGTGTCGGCGGGGTACCGTCGCGCGCGCGTCGAGTCCCGGGTCGAGTTGCTGCATGCGCCCGAGCGGAGCCGGGTGGTGTTCACGGCCGTCCCGGGCGCGCGCACGCGGGTGGGCGGCCTCGAGGTCTCCGGCCCGCCGGCGCTGACCGCGACCCTGCCGCGGCGGCTGGGTCTCACGCCTGGATCGCCGTATGTGCCGGACGTGATCGCCGCGCGGATCACGCGCGCGGTCGATGAGCTCAAGCGCGCGGGACACTACAACGCGAGCCTGACCGTCGTCCCCCGCTTCGACGAGGCGGCGGACCTCGTGACGGTGGTGATGCGTGTCGATCCCGGCCCGCGGGTCCGGCTGCAGTTCCGCGGCGATCCGCTGCCGGGCGATCGGAGGGCGGAGCTCGTGCCGATCGCGCGCGAGGGTTCCGCCGACGAAGATCTCCTGGAGGATTCGACGCAGCGCATCATCGAGTACCTGCGGGGTCAGGGCTATCGTGACGCCGCCGTGACCTTCACGCGAGAGACGCGCGGCGAGGAATCGATCATCACCTTCGACGTCGCGCGCGGGCGCGTCTACCGCATCGTGCGTGTCGACGTCACGGGGCGCGAATCCTTCACAGCGGAGGAGCTTCGGCCGCTCATCACCATCGCCGAAGGGCAGCCCTTCGATCCAGCACGTCTCGGCGCGACCGTCTCGGCGATCCAGAACCTCTATGCGCGTCGTGGCTTCTTGCAGGCGCGTGTGCAGCCGTCGGCGGAGCCGGCTGCGGCCACGCCTGACGGCGGCGATCAGGTGCCGGTCGTCGTGCGCGTCGAGATCACCGAGCAGGCGCGCACCGACGTGGCATCCGTGCGGCTCGAGGGGAACGACGCCCTGCCCTCGGGCGTCCTGCTCCCGCTGCTCGGCTTGCAGCCCGGGCGACCGTTCTTCCAGACGCAGCTGGCGATCGATCGCGACACGATTCAGCTCCAATACGCCAACGCCGGCTTCAGGAGCGCCGTCGTGACCGGCAGCCCCGGGCTCAGCGCGGACGGCCGGCGCGCCGACGTGCTCTTCCGCGTCCAGGAGGGGACGCGCGTCACGGTCGACCACGTCCTCATCGTGGGCAACGAGCGGACGCGGACCGACCTCATCCGACGCGAGCTGCAGCTGCGACCGGGAGACCCGCTGGGGCTCGCGAACGTGACCGAGAGTCAGCGCCGTCTCGCGATGCTCGGACTCTTCCGGCGCACGCGCATCGCGGAGCTCGGTCACGGCCTCGAGACCTCGCGCGACCTGCTGGTCACGGTGGAGGAGGCTCCGGCCACCACAGTGGGCTACGGCGGCGGCTTCGAGGTCATTCAGCGGATCCGTCGGAGCCAGGCGCCGGGCGGGCTCGCCGCCGAGCGCTTCGAGTTCGCCCCGCGGGCGTTCTTCGAGGCCGGCCGACGCAACTTCTTCGGCAAGAACCGCTCGGTCAACCTGTTCGCACGAGTCAGCCTTCGACCGCGCGACTCGGAGTTCCTCGGCGTCGACGCGCCGCCGGGCGCATCCTCGTACGGCTTCAGCGAGTATCGCGTGCTCGGGACCTTCCGCGAGCCGCGTGTGCTCGGCACGGCATTCGACGCGTTTCTCACGGCCACCACGGAGCAGCAACGACGGTCCAGCTTCAACTTCGCGCGCCGAGCCTTCAGCGCCGAGCTGCTGCGCCGGCTGACGCGCGAGGTCAGTCTCGGCGGCAACTACCAGATCCAGCGGACCGAGCTCTTCGACGAGCAGATCAACCCGGAGGACCGGCGCCTGGTGGACCGGGTTTTCCCGCAAGTCCGCTTGTCGTCGTTCTCGTTGTCGGCCATCGGCGATTCGCGCGACGATCTGCTGGATCCGCAGCGCGGAACCTACTTGAGCGCGAACGGGCAGGTCGCGGCGCGGCGGATCGGCTCCGAGGTCGGCCTCCTGAAAAGCTTTGTGACCGCGCAGTGGTTCCACCCGATTGCCCAGGCACGCGGCCTCGTGCTCGCCACCAGCGCACGAGTGGGCCTCGCGACCGGGTTTCCCCGCGAAGTCGTCCGGCTGGACGCGAACGGACAGCCCGTGCTCGACCCGTCGGGACGCCCGGTCGCCGAGACCGTTCGCGATCTTCCCGCGAGCGAGCGGTTCTTCGCCGGGGGTGACACCACCGTGCGTGGGTTCGCCCGCGATCAAGTCGGCACACCGCCGACCAGCGGTCCCGACGGCGTGCCGATTGGAGGCACCCTGGATCAGGACGGGCTACCAATCGGCGGCAATGCGCTCGTCATCGTCAACGCCGAGGTCCGTGTGCCCGTGCGCCGGGGGCTCGGTCTGGTCGGATTCGTTGACGCCGGGAACGTGTTCGCCAGCACGAGCGCGATCGACTTCGGCGCGCTTCGAAGCGCGATTGGCGTTGGTGTCCGATATCGTTCCCCCGTCGGTCCGATTCGGGTCGACCTGGGCTTCAAGACCAGTCGGCGCGACATCAGACCGGGCAGGCGCGAGGATCTGACAGCCTTGCACATCAGCCTGGGGCAGGCATTTTGATGAACCTTCTGTGCCACCGCCGCTGGCGAGCCTGCTGGACGCTCGGCGCGCTCCTCGCGGTGGCGCCGCCCACGCCGGGTCGCGCGACACAGGAGATCATCGACCGCACGTTGGCGGTCGTCGACGGCGATCTGATTCTGATGAGCGATGTCGCCGCAGCGCTCGAGTTCGGGCTGGTGCCGGTGACCGAGGGACCGGACACCACGCGGCTCGTGCTCGCACAGCTCATCGATCGAACGTTGATGCTGTCCGAGGTCGAGCGCTACGCGCCTCCGGACCCGAGCCCGGATCGGATCGAGCGGGAGCTGGATCGGGCCCGCGGCCGCTTTTCCTCGGACGAGGCCTTTCGTGCCGCCCTGGCGCGATACGGCATCGAGGAAGCGCACCTGCGCGAAACCGTTCGCGCGACGCTGCGCCTGCGTGCGTATCTCGAACAGCGGTTCGCGGCGCTCGCCCCCACCAACGAGGATGTCTTGGCCTACTACGAGCTGCACGCCAGCCGCTTCATGCGCGACGGTCAGGTCCCCCCGCTCGCCGAGGTGAGAGACGATGTGGCGCAAGCCCTGCTCCTCGAGCGCCGGCAGACGATGGTGGACAACTGGCTCGCCGGGTTACGGCGTCGCGTGACCGTGGTCGACCTCACGGCCGTGCCCGCCGCCCGACGATCGCCTCGGCCCCGCTAACCCCGGGACGCGTTCAGCGCGCGCTGACCAGAAAGAGCCCGACCTGCAGCGTGTTGAACGCACCGTGGCTCAGCACCGGAGCGACAATCGAGCCTCGGCGGAGATACAAGACGCCCCAGTAGGCGCCGAGCACGCCCGTGACGATGGCGGCATCGGCGCCCTGGAGAAAGTGGCCCGCGCCGAATGCGAGGCTCGACGCGGCGAGGCCGACGAGCGGGCCACCGAGGTAGCGCTCGAACCGTCGCAGCACGAACGCCCGCTGCACTTCTTCGCGGACCCCGCCGGCGATGACGCCCACGACGGCGAAGACGGCCGCGTTGCCCGGCGAGGACAGCAAGGCCTCGAAGGGGTTCTGCGCGACCGTTCGGAGCTGAGGTGCGACGGCTCTGATCCCGACCAGGACGACTCCGGCAATGAGGAGCGCACCGAGCGCGTTCGGGAGCGCCAGGCGCGCCTCGGGCCACCAAGGGCGCCCACCGAAGAAGAGCGGCGCGGCGCGCTCGTGATGGAGGTGGAGCAGCAGCCAGATGAGCCCGAGGAGGAGCCCGCTGTCGAGAATGAGCAGTGGGGCGACGAAGGCGAGACGCAGGCGGCCGTCGGGCCCGAGCGGCTGGTGGCCGAGCGCCACGAGCAG
>Ga0194132_10006443_pt1 | contig 18204 bp, 17 predicted proteins | sample TA2KigOf80mmetaG_FD_148612 | JGI IMG/M metagenome (GOLD analysis project Ga0194132, IMG submission 148612) | Freshwater microbial communities from Lake Tanganyika, Tanzania - TA2015054 Kigoma Offshore 80m | ecosystem: Environmental > Aquatic > Freshwater > Lake | place: Tanzania: Lake...
AAGTCCGGCTGATCGATGCGGACGGTAATCGCCACGACTGCCGCCGCCACCAACCCGGGAATAACGTTCACCAGGAACAGCCATGGCCAGGAATAGGTTTCAGTGATCCACCCGCCGACAAACGGACCAACGGTCGGTGCCAGCATCGCAAAGCCGCCGCCAATCACGGTGGCGAGAGCCTGGGCTCTGGGTGAAAACAGCAGGAATGCGGCGCTGAAAACGAGGGGGATGATGGCACCGCCGAAGAGGCCTTGGGCCACGCGCCAGGCGTAAAGGGCTTGATAGGTGTCGGCGCCGGCGCATCCCGCGCTGGCTGCGACGAACCCAATCATGGCGGTGACAAACAGCCACCGCGTCGACAGTACGCGCGACAGCCAGCCGGTCATGGCAATGGCGATGACCTCGGCGATCAGATACGTCGTTTGAATGTAACTCAGGTGTTCGCTCGGGATTCCGAGCGCGAACTGAATGTCGACCATCGAGCTCGCGACAATCTGAATATCGAGGATTGCCATGAACATGCCGATCGTCATGGCCGTGAAGCCGACCCAGGCTGTGGCGCGGTCGATCATGAGGGCGAATCCAAGGTCAACACCCGCTTCGCCACGGCAAACGAAATTCCGGCGCGGGCGAGGACGCCGAGGTCGCGCTTTTCCGAGGCAGGGTCACGCGAACCGTCGCGGAACGGCCCGAGGCGCCGGCGGCGGGCCAGGGCGAGGGCCGCCACCCATTCCGCGCTGCCATCATCGCGAGTTACCTGGTCGGCGAGAGCCGCGTCGATTCCTTTTGCGCGAAGACGCGCCTTGATTTTGGCTGGCGACTTGGCCCAGGCGCGGCCTTGAGCGGCCTTGGCTGCCGCGTAGGACGCGTCATTCAGCAGTCCTTCAGCGCGCAAGTTCACGACGATGTCGTCGATCCAACCGAATGCAGTGGCCTGATCTTCGCGTTCAACCTCACGCATAAGCCGTCGCCTCAAGATCGTGCGAAAATGGGCGATCGAAGTTGCGTGTCGCTCCAGGTAATGCCTGGCAATATTGGTCAATCGACGCACCGTCAGTTTGCGTCGCGGTTTGGTCCGGCCGGTTCGGGATAAGGGCATCGTCGGCCCAGGTGCTTGCCAATCTGCGACTTGCGGCCTAAACCGCTGCGTCGCCAGTTCGATGATATGTCGCGCGTATGTCCGAAGCCAGTGTTAGCCCCGCACCATCCTCGTTTTCCGTTCCGCCGCCACGCGCGATGGGTGCGGTCAACTGGCGTGGCATGTGGGAACTCTATCTCAAGGAAGTGCGCCGATTCTGGAAAGTCATCGTCCAGACCGTCCTCGCGCCGATCATCACCAGCCTGATGTTCCTACTGGTCATGGTGTTTGCGTTCGCGCGCAACGACATCACGGTTTCGGGCTATCCGTTCGCGGACTTTCTGGTGCCTGGCCTGGTCATCATGACAATGATCCAGAACGCCTTCGCCAACACATCGTCATCGATCCTGGTCTCCAAGGTTCAGGGCAACATTGTCGACGTTCTGATGCCGCCGCTCAGTGCCATCGAGTTGACGGTGGCCTGGATCCTCGGCGGCGCCACGCGCGGCATCATCGTTGGCATTGTCTGTATCCCGATCATGGGTTTGTTCGCCGACATTCACGTTCACAATGTCTGGCTCATCATGTTTCATGGAATCGCCGGATCGATTTTCATGTCGGCGGTCGGCGTGCTGGGCGCCATCTGGGCAGATAAGTTCGACCATATGGCCGCGGTCACGAATTTCGTGGTAACGCCGCTGACGTTTCTGTCGGGCACTTTTTATACGATCGATCGGCTGCCTGAGTGGGCGCAGGTCATCGCTCACTACAATCCTTTTTTCTACAACATCGACGGATTTCGTTACGGGTTTCTGGGCCACGAAACGTCGGCGCCATGGATCGGGGTCGTGGTCATGAGCGCGCTCAACATCGTTCTGATCGGCTGGACCTATGCCGTCATCAAGAGCGGCTATAAGTTGAAGCCCTGAACCGAGGCATGCAGGCTGGCGGTCGTTGACAACCGCCCTTGGATTGGCAATCAATATTGGGGAAAGGGGCGGACGCGTGAGCCGCCCTCATTTTTTTCAAGTCGTGGTGATGACGCTATTCGGAGCCGGTACGTGGTCCGGTGGCGGAAGGTATTGGAGCGTTAGGATGACAATAACCCCGGTGATGCCGACCTATGCGCGGACCGATGTCGTGTTCGAGCGGGGCGAGGGTGCGTGGTTGACGGCGACCGACGGCCGTCGCTTCCTTGATTTCGGTGCCGGCATCGCGGTCACGTCGCTTGGCCACGCCCACCCCCATCTCACGGCCGCTCTCAAAGCCCAAGTCGATAAGTTGTGGCATACGTCAAATCTTTATCGCATCGCCGGGCAGGAGAAGTTGGCCGAGCGGTTGGTTGCGAATTCCTTTGCCGATACGGCATTCTTTTGCAATTCCGGCGCCGAGGCGATGGAATGCTCCATCAAGATGGCGCGGCGTTTTCATCAGGCCCAAGGCGACAAGGGCAGGTACTGCGTCATCACGGCGCGCGGCGCATTTCATGGCCGGACCCTGGCGACGTTGGCCGCCGGCGGCCAGGAGAAGCATCTCGATGGCTTCGCCCCGAAGGTCGAAGGTTTCGACCAGGTAGCGTTCGGCAATCTCAATGAAATGCGAGCGGCAATCACGCCGGAGACGGCGGCAATCGTTGTCGAGCCGGTGCAGGGCGAGGGCGGTATCATTCCGGCCGATCCCGCTTATTTGAAGGCGCTTCGCCAGATCGCCGACGAGTTTGGCGTGCTCTTGGTGTTCGATGAAGTTCAATGCGGCCTCGGCCGAACCGGCAAACTGTTCGCGCACGAGTGGTCGGGCGTGACGCCCGATGTCATGGCGTTGGCGAAGGGGTTGGGCGGCGGGTTTCCGGTCGGCGCGTGCCTCGCGACGGAGCGCGCGGCCAGATTCATGACGGCCGGCACTCACGGATCGACATTTGGCGGCAATCCGCTGGCCATGGCGGCGGCGAATGCGGTGCTTGATGTGGTGCTCGAGGCGGGGTTCTTGGGGCGCGTAAACGCAACAGCGCACACGTTGTGGACCAGGCTCAAGGCCATGGTCGCCAAATTCCCGAAGGTCTTCAGCGAAGTTCGCGGCCAAGGCCTGATGATCGGTCTCAAGGCGTTGCCGCCCAATGGCGACGTCGTTGGAAAATTCTTCGCACATGGGCTGCTGACCGTGGTCGGCGGAGACAATGTGGTGCGCCTGCTGCCGCCGTTGAACATTGGAGCAACCGAAATCGATGCCGCGCTGGCCGCGATGGATCGCGGCTGCGTCGAGTTGTCGGCCTGATCGAGATCGCATCATGGCGCCTCGTCATTTTCTCGATCTCGATCGATTCGATGCTGCGACGATCCGCCAGGTCTTGAAGCTTGGCGCAGATCTCAAAGCTGACCGGGGTGGATCGCGCAATGCGCTCGCCGGCAAGACGCTGGCCATGGTGTTCGAGAAGCCGTCAACCCGGACGCGCGTGTCGTTTCAGGTCGGCATCAGCCAATTGGGCGGTTCGGCCATCGTCATGTCGCCACAGGATACCCAGATCGGCCGGGGCGAGAGCATCGCCGATACTGCGCGCGTCCTTTCGCGCTATGTCGATGCCATCATGATCCGCACCAATGCAGCTTCGAAACTCGACGAGCTGGCGGCCCATGCCACGGTGCCGGTGATCAACGGACTGACGGACGACTCGCACCCATGCCAGATCATGGCCGATGTCATGACCTACGAGGAGCGCAAGGGATCGATCGAAGGTGCGACTGTTGCCTGGTGCGGTGACGGCAATAATGTCGCGGCGAGTTGGATTCACGCTGCCGGTTTGTTCGGATTCGATCTGCGCCTGGCGGTGCCGAACGGACTCGAACCCAAGCCATCGGTCATGGCGTGGGCGGCGTCGCGCAAAGCGCGGGTGCGCATCGAGCGCGATCCGATTGCAGCTGTCGCCGGCGCCGACTGCGTGATCACGGATACCTGGGTATCCATGGGCGACGATGCCGGCAACCGGCACAACCTGTTGCAGCCTTTCCAGGTCAACGCGCGTTTGATGGCCAAGGCAAAACGAGATGCGATCTTCCTGCACTGCCTGCCGGCGCACCGTGGCGAGGAAGTGACGGCCGACGTGATCGACGGGCCGCAGTCGGCGGTTTGGGATGAAGCCGAAAATCGGCTGCATGCACAGAAGGGAATTCTCCTCTGGTGCATGCGGTGACCGGGGCGCGCGATCTCGCAGGTCATAGGGACATCTGCCAGCCTTTAATCCTTGCCGGTGGTGCGCTGCGCGGGCGGATCGTTCGGCTTTCGCAGACGGTCGATTCTATCGTTTCACGTCATCGGTTCCCTGCGCCCGTGGGCGAACTGGTTGCCGATGCGCTGATCTCGACGGTCGCTTTGGCGTCGGGTTTGAAATACGACGGCATCTTCACGTTTCAAGTTCGAGGCGATGGCCCCGTGAACACGATGGTCGTCGATGCAACATCGTCTGGTGCGCTCAGGGCGTGCGCATCGTTCGACGCCGGGCGCCTTGAAAGTGCGCTTGGTGGCGGCCGGCCTGGTCATTTGCAACCCCATCTTCTGGGCAGTGGACACCTGTCGTTCACAGTCGACCAGGGCCCGGACACCGATCGATATCAGGGCGTTGTCGAGCTTGCCGGCGGCGCTTTGATCGATTCAGTCCACCAGTATTTTCGCCAGTCGGAACAATTGGCGTCGCTCTTGAAAACGGCCGTGTCACCGCCGTCCCCCTCGGAACCGCGATGGCGCGCAGCAGGCGTGCTGATTCAACAAATGCCGCGGCTTGGGTCCGACTTTGCCGCCGATGATGCCGACGATCTTTGGCGTACAGCCGCGGCGTTCGTCGCCAGCGTGACCGACGTTGAACTCTTTGACCCCATGCTCACGCCGGAGCGTCTCGCCAAGCGGTTGTTTGGGACGCTCGAATGCGAAATTGCTCCGGCGCGAGAGTATCGCGCTGAGTGTCGATGCTCGCGCCAGCGCACCGGACGCATTCTTGCCTCATTCCCCCTGCATGAATTGAAATCGCTGGCCGAGAATGGGATTGTGCGAATGACATGCGAGTTCTGCCGAAGCGACTATGCGTTTACCGAGGCCGAAGTCGAGGCGTTGCACGCGCCGCCGCGGATCACCTCAGTGCAGGAGTGACAACAATGGCCCGAATGTTCCAGACGATATTGATTGTCGTTTCCGTCATCATGGCGAATGCGGCGGCAGCTGCGGAGTTTAGCGTCGGGGCGACCCCGACTTTCTCGGCCGACGCAAGCGCGCTTGATGTGCGGATCGAAGACCGCCCGCCAACAGAATATCCGGCGGTTGGGCATTTGGCGGCAACGCCTTACGACCAGGCGGTCAAGATTTGGTCCGAAAAGCGATTTCGCCTCACTGGCAACAGCGTCAACAGTTTGCGGGTTTCGTTGGTCGAAGGCCGCATCACCGAGAAGGTGCTTCCGGTCAAGAAGGGCATTAAGGGCTGGTTCAAGAAGGAGCCCGCCACCGAATTCCACGCCGCGCTCGTGATCTCGATCGCTGTCATCGACCCGGAAGGCCGTACGCTGGCGTCGGCCGAGGCCAAGTCGTGGCATACCACGGCGCTGGTGGAAGGCACGACCAGCGCTGAAAAAGACGCGGCGTTGACAAACTTGGTGTCAGAAACCTTTGCGGCGCTCGACCGGGAAATAGCGCCTCAATTCGAGCGCCACTTGGCCAAGTTTGTGAGACCCGGCTAGCTCTGTCCGGTTCTAGCCCTTTCCGATAAAGGCGAGAAATTCGCGCCGCGTCGACGCGTCGTCGCGGAAAGCGCCGAGCATCGTTGACGTCACCATTTTTACGCCGGGCTTTTGCACGCCGCGGGTGGTCATGCACTGGTGCTCGCCTTCCATGACAACGGCGACCCCTTTTGGTTTCAGCACGTTGTTGATGGCGTTGGCAACCTGCGCCGTCAATTTCTCCTGAATCTGAAGGCGTTTGGAATAGGCCTCGATAACCCGGGCGATTTTCGAGATTCCGACAACCCGGCGGTTGGGCAGATAAGCGACGTGTGCCCGACCGATGATCGGCACCATGTGGTGCTCGCAGTGGCTTTCGAACGTGATGTCCCTCAGCAACACCATCTCGTCGTAGCCTTCGACTTCCTCGAAGGTGGTGCGAAGGGTCTCTTCGGGGTCCTTGCCATACCCTGCGTAAAACTCCTCGTAAGATTTAACCACCCGGCTCGGCGTATCGATCAGTCCTTCGCGGTCGGGGTTGTCGCCCGCCCAAAGGAGCAGCGTGCGAACCGCCTGCTCGGCTTGCGTCCGGCTCGGCCGGGAGGTCGACGAGCGCGAACTGTCATTGGCGTCGAACGCGACAGTTGTCGCTGATTTCAGGGGCAATGTGGTCATGTGCGTCGCCGTGTCATTGAGGTCGGCTTTGGCGCCGACTCGCCGTGGTCGCGATACTATCGTGAATAATCGTATTCGTCATTGGTACGGCCGCCCGCGCGTGGCGGATCAATTGATCGATGGCTTATCGTGCGGGCTGTCGAGCGAAAATGCGGGAATGTCGGCCAGGAATGTCTCGCCGCTCGACGTGACCATTTCGTAGGTCCCGACCATGATTCCGGAGGGCGTTTCGAGGGGACAGCCGCTGGTGTACTCGAACGATTCGCCGGGCTTGAGGATCGGTTGTTCGCCGACAACGCCAGGGCCTTTCACGTCTTGCCAGCGGCCAAGCTTGTCGGTGATGCGCCAATGGCGGTTGAGGAGGTGGACGGTGTCGTCGCCCCGGTTCTCGATGTTGACGCGATAGGCCCAGACATATCGGTTCTGGTCCGGCGCCGACTGGTCCGCCAGATAGAACGGCCGAACCGTAATCGCGACTTTGCGGGTTACTTTCGAATACATGGCGAGTCCGTGATCCGCGGCTTCACACTTTCAACGCGGCGTCGAGATCCGCGATCAAGTCGTCCGGATTTTCAAGGCCGACCGAAAGACGTACGAAACCGTCGGTGATGCCAACCAGCGCGCGCTCTTCGGGTTTTAGGCGTTGATGCGTGGTCGTCGCCGGATGACAGATCAGGCTTTTCGCATCGCCGAGGTTGTTGGAAATGTCGATGATCTTGAGCGCGTTCAAGACCTTGAACGCGGCCGCTTTGCCGCCATCGACCTCGAAAGCGATCACATTTCCCGGCGCCGACATTTGGCTCATGGCGAGATTGTGCTGCGGGTGGGATGGCAAGCCCGGGTACAGCAGCTTCGACAAACGCCGGTTGGTCGCGAGATATGCCGCGACTTTGGTCGCATTCGCGCTGTGCTGGCGAACGCGCATGTCGAGCGTTTCGAGGCCTTTGAGAAAAACCCAGGCATTGAACGGGCTGAGGCTCGGCCCCGTGTGCCGCATGAAGGGCGTCAGTTTGTCGACGATGAATTGTTTGGTGCCGAGGACCGCGCCGCCCAGGCAACGCCCTTGGCCATCGATGTGTTTGGTCGCCGAGTAAACGATGACGTCAGCGCCCATCGTCAGCGGCTTTTGCAGGACCGGCGTCGCGAAAACGTTGTCGACCACAACTGTCGCGCCGGCCTTGTGAGCGAGATCGCACACGGCGCGAATGTCGATCACTTCGAGGCCCGGGTTCGACGGGCTTTCCAGAAACACGGCTTGGGCCGGTTTGGCAAGAGCGTTCTTCCAGGCATCGTGATCGCGACCGTCAATCAGCTCGGTCTTGATCCCAAAGCGCGGCAACAGCTCGGCGCAGATGTAGTGGCACGATCCAAATAGCGCGCGCGACGATACCAGACGATCGCCGGCGCTGAGCTGGCAGGCCAGCGACGCGAACACGGCCGCCATGCCGCTCGCGACCGCGCGGCATTCCTCGGCGCCTTCGATCAGGGCCAGCCTCCGCTCGAACATGGCAACGGTCGGGTTGCGGAAGCGCGAGTAGACAAATCTTTCGAGTGTGCCGTTGAACGCGTTCTCGGCTTCCTCGGCGCTTGAGTAGACGTACCCGGAGTTCAGGAACATCGCTTCGCTGGTCTCGCTGAACTGGCTGCGCTCGGTCGCGCCGCGCACCAGCTGGGTCTCCAACGACCACCGGCGTTGATCAGAATAGTCGACAGGCATGTGCAGTCCTCGGTGTCTCGGGCAAAAAAAGGGCCCCGACCGGATGCGGCGGGGGCCCATAGCCCTCGACCTTTTAGCGGAGTTATCGTGCCCGCAAGCCGGTCAACAAAGTGCACGTCGCCGCCTAGGTACAACCGGCGTTCGGGATGGTCAAGGGCGGTGAACTGCAAGTCGCTGACATTGCTTGTTGTTTGCGGAAGTAAGGTACAAGTCAAAGCCCCCTCTTGCGCTTCGGTTGGAGCTGAACGCCCGTTACGAGGGAAACAATGTGGGCCATGATGGCGAAGCTGACAATGACCAGCACAAGAAAAAGGAACGTATTGACCGAATTCGGAATCAAACGCGGGCGCAAGGGATCGATCGGCCGTTTCGAGTATTTGTAGAGTCCCCAGATTGCGGCGAAGTCGGCGACAAGGAGAGCGACACTCAAGGCAATAGAAACATACTTCTCGGGCATCGGCGTGAATCCTCAGCTAGGTTCGAGCTCATAATTCTCGATCACAATTCCTAGGGCGAGCAGCGACAGGTTGGAATAAAGTTGCTCACTCCAGCCCTGTCGACCCTTGCTGCCCAGATTTAGATGCTTCCCCAGGATCGCCGATCTGCCAGACGACTTTCTGTTCGTTGATGAGCATCAGGAGGTTGTACTGGGCTTTTTGATTTAGGACTTTGGATGTCGCTCGGCGATACCAATTCGCGGCTTTCTGGTAGTCGCGTTCGACTCCATTTCCCTCGTGATACATCCAGCCCATTTGAAACTGCGCATCGACATGGTCAGCCGCGGCCGCTTTCTCAATGTGAGGGCGCGCGCTTTCCCATGATTCTGGCATGCCGCCGCGCCCCCAGCCAATCATCATGCCGCTCCAATAGGCAGCATCGATGTTGCCGAGTTTTTCTGCCTGACCATACCATTTCATCGCTTCACGATCATCTTGCGGGACCCCGATGCCGGAGGCATACGCGACACCTAGATTGAAGCTCGCGGTCGGCTCGTCCCTAGCCGCTGACTGCCTAAACAGTTCGATTGCGCGCGCTTCGTCCTTCTCGACGTCGCGGCCCGTAATATAGCGAACAGCCATTTCGGTCATGGCAATCGGAGTTTCTTGTTCGGCGAGCGCTGAGAGATCGGCGAAAGGCATTTGCGCAACTTGTTCGACTGTCGGTTGTTGCCCTGCAAGGCCGCGCGACAAAATTCTCACTTCATCGCCGGCACGTTGGGCACAACCCGACAGAATGGCAGCAATCAAAAGGACGGGCCAATCAAGGTGTCGCAAAGTCATATGCAAAAGCTCCTGGGGTGATGACAAGAACCAATAAAGCCCGCGGGCAAGTGATGGGCCGATCAAGTCATGGGCCAATAATATCAATCATGGGCCAGTTTTTGTCGAAGTCTCCGGCCCGTCGCCGACCATGCTGGTCAACTGGTCGCGAAAAGCGTCGCGGACCGCGCGGGCGGTCTCGCGACTGTCGATGATGTACGGAGTCAGCAACACGATTAGCTCGATCCGCGTGCGGCCGCGCGACTGTGTCTTGAACAGGTTCCCGAGCACCGGTACGTCTTTGAGGTATGGGATACCGTTGTCGCCATCACTAAAGTTCTCCGAAATCAATCCGCCAAGAAGAGCTGTTTCGCCATCGTTAAGGGAGAGCTGGGTATTGATCGAGCGTGTGAAAATGGCTGGGCTTTGTACGGTTGAAATTCGGTTGGCCTGTGCCTCGCTCACTTCCTGCGAAACGGTGAGTTCAACACGTTCGCGTGAATTGACGACGGGATTGATCGAGAGCACGACGCCGGTGCTGCGATACTGAACGTCTTGCAGCAATGTGCTGGTTCCTCCGACAGAGCCGTCGGGAGCCGTCTGCTGTGTGGTAATGATCGGGACTTGCGTACCAACTTGTATCGACGCAGCAACTCCGCTGCTGGCGATCACGCGCGGGCTCGACAGGATCGTGACCTTGTTTTGATTTGAAGACGCCGAAAGCCGCGACAGTATTTCACCGCGATCATGAACAAGGCTTACCAAGATCCCTTTATCGGAGCGGATCGCTGTCGAGTTCTGCGCCGGTGTCACGTTGTCGTCGAATCCCAACGCAATGTTCAGATCTTCGCCTTCGTTCAGTGTCACTTCTGCGATCGTCGCCTCGATCAACACCTCCATCGGTGATCGATCCATCTGCTTGGCTAGCGCTCGAAATTGTGAAAACTCTTCAGCCGAGCCCTGGAAAATGATGGCGTTTCGTCCCGAGTCAACGATGATCCGTGCGCCGCTTTCCAGAACGGCGCTCCCGCTGCCGGCCCCGCCCTGTTGTATGCCAGCTTGCTGCGCAAGGCCGCCGGGCCCGCCAGGCGTTGCTAACGACCCTGCAACACCGCGCGCGACTCCCGGAATCGATTGCTGGGCGCCAAGTCCTCCGCCGTATCCGCCGCCACCGAGCAGTTGCGACAAGACCTCCACCAGCCGCGGGGCCGACGAGTTCTCGACCTGAAAGTAAAACATGCCCTGCTTGTTTACGGTCTTGCTTGGTTGGTCGAGTTCTTGAGCCCAGTCGATAACATGCTTCATGGTGTCAGGGCTGGGCGTGAAAACGATCAGCGAGTTGAGCGGAATTATAGGAATGAGTTTGATGGCCAATGTCCCATCGGGGCTTGTGCCGACGATGTAGCCTTCAGCGGTCAAAATGGTGACCAATTGATCGGCGAGTTTTTCGATTGACCAATACACCGGTGTGATCATCTTGCTCTGCGCGCCGGCCATGTGCGGCTGATCGAGCACCTCAATAGTCTCCAGCGCCGCATCGACATCCTCGCGCTGGCCAATGATGATCACGGCGTTGATGATTCCCGCTTGTTGAATTTCGATACGGTTTTTGAGCGCCATGCTCAGCCACTGCATCAGGTACTGGACCTGAATGTTTTTGAGTTGAACGAATTGAAACACGGGCCTTAGGTCGTTCGGCACACTCCGAGACGCACGGGCCGTGACGATGCGCGGCAAGTCCTGTCGCCGATTTGCGCTTTCGACCACGCGGTAAACGCTGTTCTGGTAAACAACGCTGATGCCATAATTCTGCAGAACATCTGTCACCAGTCTGTAGAAATTTTCTGGAGTAATCGGCTCGGCGGTTCGGAGCGTTACGAGCTGCTGCCTTTTCGCCACTGCGTCATCGATCTCAAATGTGACCTTTAGAAGTTCGTTGAAGACTGTGTTGACGAAGGTCGGGAGCGGAATCCCGTCAAACGTCACGCTGATACTTTCACCAGACAGCTTGGGCGGGGTTCCGCTTGAAAAGGGTTCGGCTGTCGCGCGTCCTTGCGGAATTGCGCGCCCGTTCTTGACGGTCATTTCGGCGGGCGTGTCGTCGCCATTGTTCATGATCGACGAGAGATCCGGTCTTTGGTCCGCGGATTTGTCGTAACTGAGCGGCTCGGGAATAGCCGGCGCGCGCATGTCGGTGCAGCCGAGCATTCCGGCGGTGACAAAAAGCATCAGGCAGCTAGTCCTGCGCGCGCGATGATGGATCGGCGCCATGAGGTCGAAGGCCATCGATTCGCTCACTTTTCAATCCTTTCAAACAGTCGCATTTCGCGCCGACTCTCTTCGTGCTCGTAGGCGAGGCTTTCCGGTCCGACGTCCGCGATCTTTTCGCCATTGGGCAATAGGTCGCCGGTGCCGACGAGTTGCGACTTATTGGTCCCGTCGAGCACGATCACGGCCATCAATGTGTCGGCGCGCATAATAGTGCCCATGAATCTCCAGCCGCCCTCGCGCATGGCATTCGGCTCGGGATCGGCGACGGCTGCGGCCGGGGCGACGACGTCATCCGGATTGACCGCGAACAAGTGCGTGTCCGCGGCACGCTGCCGCGCGTCGTTGGCGGCGAACGGCTCCCAAACCGGCACGTCGAGCCGCCCGCTGTCTAATGTCAGCGACGCCGGATCCGCGCCCGACCACGATCCGACAATCCAGCCAACGATGGCAATCGCGGCGAGTCCCGAAGACATGGCCGCCAATGGGCTCCGTAGGAAGAAAGCGCTGAATTTGGCAAGCATTCCGCGTCCGATCACTTCTGCAAGTACGCCGACACGTCCATCTCCATGCGGGCGTTTCGCCCTGTCCGGATGATGAGGCGATCGATCGTCACCAGTTTGTCTTTCTCGGCGATGTCGGCTGCGACGTTAATCGCGCCAGCGGCGCGAAACGTCGAAATGACCTTGGCTGTCATGCGCTCGATCGGCAAATCGGCCCCGTCGCTATCGACGTTTTCAAGCGCCGCACGTGTCATCAGAATTTGCTGAACTTCCACGCCGTGTTGTTGAAGGCTCTCCCGGAGCCACGCCTCGAAACTCGCTTCGGCGAGGCCAGGTGTCGGCGCAGGCCAGAATCGACTTTCGAGACGTGTGCGCAAGTCTTGCGTTTCGATCACACGATTGCGCCATGACGTATCGCTAACCAGGGACGTCAAACGCGCGATTTCGGCCCGCGCTTTGTTCTGACGAGTGACTTCTGTCTCGATTGTCTGCTGAAGGAGCAAGACAAGGCCCAGCCAGGCAAGGGCGCCTGCCGCGATGACCAACACGCGCATGCGGCCCATGGTGGCCCAGTCGGACGTGAGCTGACCCGGGATGCTATTCATCCAGCGCCGGACATCGGAAAGGGTCAGGCCATCCGTCACGTACGTGGTTCCGTGGTTTGGGCCAGATCCATCCTAAGGCGCAAGATAAGGGGCTGAGGTACCGAGCGTTTGCTGACACTCTCGAACATGGGGTCGCCCTCGAACATTTCGATGTATCGGGTCGCCTCAAGTTCGGTCTGAGATTCAAGCGAGATTTCGAGCGCCTCGATGTCGAAGGTCCAATCGACAATTTTTACCGGCGTGTCAGCGAGAACGATACCGACACGGGCGAGGATTTCGAACTGAGTTGGGCGGCGGTCCAAGAGAAGGAGGCGGTCGATGGCGTCGAGGTTGGCAATCATCGAGTCCCGCTCGGCGCGCGCCGAACTGCTTGTCACCATCAATCGCGCCTGTTCGGCGTCCAGTCCTGCGCCGGCAAAGACGACGGCCATCCATTGTGTGGCGAGAAAGATTGGCAGCGCCGCCGCCGCCGCCGCCAGCCAGGCCCTGGAGCGCGGGGTGTCGAACAATTCGAGGGCGTTGTCGAGGGTGGCCATACCCGATGTCCAGGGGGCATCGAGAAGGGGTAACGTGACCTCGGTCGGTCGCGCTGCGTTTTGCGTATCACCGATGTCACGCACGGATCTGAGGAATGCAATCCAGTCTTGGAGCTGCGGCGTTGTCCCCCACCATCTCGAAGTTAGTAGAAAACCGCCGCGCCAAATCTGGCCTTCGATTCCGTCGATGCAGGCAATCAGACGCGTCTCGTTGCTTCCGGGTGCGCGATAAAACGGCTCGGGAATGAACTTGCATCGTGCCGGGTCGTATCCGCCACCGGTCACCATCGTGGCAAGCCGTTCGGCGTCCCATGCGTAGACAGTCGCGCGATGCCCCGACCAGATCGCCGCGCTGCCGGCCGATTTGAAGGGGGTCCAGCGTTGTATGGCGAGAACAAGTGCTTTCTTGAGTTGTTGCGGAGGGAGCGTGGCGGGAAACGCAAATGTCTCGTGGCGCATCAGACCGCGGCTGATAACGACATGAATTTGCTTACCGGGGCGCGGTTGGAATTGGACCTTCTCCTTGCCGAGTAGCAACAGACTCGGGGGAAGGAAAAATTTCTGGCGGGCGCGAATCAGCAGGCGTGCCGCCATCGCGTTGAGGGAGCCGAAGTTCATAGTCGTGCCGCCATGGTTGAGTTCTGCTGAACGGATTGAAGGTCAGAGAATACCTCATCCTGTTGCCGGTCACTGCGTCTTCGAGTTCGACGATCGAACATGGGCCGGGCGAGAAGGCATAGAAAAAAGGCTCTTCGAACAATGTTGTGCCAGCGGCCATCGACACTTCGCGCTGGTTGCGCAAGGCGCGCGTCTGGCGCTGCCTGACGATCTCGCGCGCGCTGTCGAGGCTGAGCCGCGGCAGATTTGCAAGCAGCACCAATTCGGTAGCGGTGTTCGGATTGAATCCGGTCGATTGACAGGTCCCGAGCAGCGGCGATTGGAGATCGGCGCGCCAAATGTCGGTCAAATCGGCCCACCCGAAAATGTCTTTCGCCTGATAAGGGGTCAACATGAGCTGGTTGGGCGGCGGCAGTTTTCCGACGCGCAGATAGTCGCGCGCTTCTGCCCCCGCCAATCGACTGAGATCGTCTTCGTCGATGTAGTCGCGGAGCGTATCTGTCAATCTGTTGCGGACCGATTCCTTGATGTTGAACAACCTCAAGAACGCGTCGATTCGTCCCGGCGCCAGGTCGTTGAGGTTGAGGAGCCCGCGACCGTCGTAAATGCGGATCGAAATCCGCGGGTGAGTTTCGCTGGTCATAGGTCTGCCATCGAAGGCAATCGACCGGTTGGACGAGTAGAGTGCGGCCATGATGGTGTCGATCTGCGAAGGGTCGGGCAACTCGAGGTCGTCGCCGACCTCGAGGCCTGCCGAACTCATCGGCCGGCTCGCAATCAGGTACACCAGCTCGTTGCGCACATCCGACATCGCAAGGTGCGCTTCGGTTTTGTCGCGCAATGCCTGGGCATTGATCGTCGCCTGCGTGATCCAAGCGCCGACCCCGGCTACGACAAGACCCAAGATCGCGGCGATCCAAAGGACGAGCGGGAGGGCAAAGCCGGCCGACCTCGAGCCGCTCGGTCGCGGTCGAATTGATGACTCGATGGTCCATATGGGTGTCGTCGGGTGCAACGTCCTGGAATTAAGATTGCAGCGGTCAAGATTTTTTGAGCTGCCGATCACCCGAGGGTGCTCGCGACTCATCGGCCGAAACTAGTTCGCCTCGCCAGATATACCCAAGTGACATCAGTGTAAGTTGATGAATTTACTTTCATTTTTACAATTTGCCGTCGCGGGCCCAGGAGCGCTGCGACAGCCACGTGAGCACGATGCAGGTTGCAAAAATCAATCATAGATATATCAAATATAACTATGCAATTTAGAATAAAAAGTCATGAGCAACGCATGGTGCCGATGTAAATTTAAGCTTTGAATAACGTTCATCATTTGTTCCTTTTTCCGGTAGGATGCCGTCATCGCTGATCCGATATTTGTGTTTTGGCACGACACGGGGAAAGCCATTGCCGTGCTCGCACAGACCCAAAAAACCTTAAATTTTCCGGCGGTTGAGGGTATTCTGCCGCTTGACTTTTAGCGCTGGAGAGGGTCATATGCGTCAGCGCTGACGGGCGCATCGTCCGGTCGCGTGTCCGCTATTGGACGATATCATTAACACAAAGGGGATCCCAAAGTTATGAACAAATATGCTCTCCATGTAGCCGGCGGCGCGTTGCTTGCGACGACCGCTTTGGCGAGCGGCACGGTACATGCCGCTGTTATCAGAGTGCTGGCGGCGTCGCCGGGTATCGGTGTTGTTACCGCTGGTGCCGAGATCGCCGCTTTATCAGTCCCGGTTTCCGCCAACGCTTTTACGTCGACGGGTTCGGCGATTACGGTTGGTCCCGCGACCATTATCGTCGATACGACGAGCGGTCAAAACTCGTTCGCCGGTACCCAGACTACGATTCAATTGAACGTCACGGGTGCTGAGTTCGCCTCCACCGTACCGGACGTCCGAATTTTTGCGCAGGAAACCACCGCCAGTGGCTCGTTGACGACTATCACGACGGTTGGCGCGGTACCATTCGTCGCCAGCGACCGTATCACGCTCAACAACGTCACTGGCGTGACCTTCGGCGTGTTGGTGTTCAGCGGTGTCCAATTCCGCAATGCTCAGGCCCTTGCGACCGCGGGCAACACGGTGTCGCTGAGTGGCACGATCCTGAACTCTTCAGGCGTTCTCACGATCGAAACCATCACCTCGGCTACCTTCCTGGTCTCGCGTGCTGCTGCTAGCATTCAAGTTAGCTCAGGCGGTGCTGCTTCGATCACGAATACCTCGAGCCCGCAGTTCTCGACGGTGAGCCAAGCAGGCGCGGTGTCCACAAACGTCGTTCTGTCGAACATTAACTTCTCCGATGCAAACACTGGATTTGGCGCGAACCTGTCGACCACCCAGTCCATTGCTGGCTTGATCAGCAACTATGAAGTGAAGCTGACCCATGCCGCGCTGTCTGATCCTGCCACGGCGACGGTGAACTACATCAATGCTGCCCCTGGTACGGGTACTCTCGCTCGTACGCCGGCGCAGTTTGTGTCAGGTTCGGTCAGTTTTACTGTTACTCCGACGGCTGGTGGTGAATCTACCGCTACGCGTACGTTGGCCATCGTGTTCAACGGTTCGACCGCGATCTCGAACGCTTCGGCCGGCACAACGGTGGTTACGCCGACCACGAGGACTGCCGCGACCGGTGTTGCCGCTGGTTCGGGCACTGCGGCTGCGTTGAACCGTGGCGGCATGAACGCCATCGTCAACTTCTTCCAGCCGAGCAATAACAGCATCCAGTCGTTCCTCCGTGTCTCCAACACGGGTACGACCGCGGGCGCTGTGACGGTGACGGTCCGTAACTCGTCAAACGGCACGTCCATCGGCAGCTACGTTTCGAGTTCGGTATCGGCCGGCGGAACGATCCAGATCTCCGGCTCGACGATTGAAGGTCAGTCGACCCCGGTCATCACTCCGGTTGTCGGCGTTCCGTACGATCTCACCGTCAGCGGTGCGATCACCGGCTTTGTCCAGCACATCGGTTTCAACACCGTTTCTGGACAGCTGTCTGATCTGTCGGGCTTCCGTAAGGGCAGCTCGGGCTACAACGACTAGCCTTTGAATCAACCTCACGGTTGATCAAGAAAATTGGGGGAGGATGAGGAAACTCATCCTCCCCCAAGTCTTTTCCGGCACTCTCTTTGCCAAGAGCCTCTTACCAAGAGGTCCACTCGACGCGGCCGGTGTCAGGTTGGGTGAAGCAATGTCCTGTGCGGTAACAGGCGTTTAACTGGATGTCGCGAGTGGCCGCGGGCATCGTCCCGCAGCCAACAAAAAAGCTCCGGCCAGCTGTAACCCCCTACGGCGTCGGTTGACTGGCGGGCTTTACGTCAGGCTCAGTTCAGTTTCCAAGGCGCCCATGCCGAACGGATACCAATATGAAGCGCTTGATACGGCAGGCCAACGTGCGCGCGGCAGAATTGCCGCGCGCGACAAACGCGATGCGTTACGCCTGCTCCATGGCAAGGGTCTCTTCCCGATAACGCTCGCGCCCGAGGCCCAACAGGAAGTAGGCCGAATCAGTCGGCCCATCAGTCATCAGGACTACATCTTAACGCTGAAACAGCTGGCGCTTCTCCTGAATGCTGGCGTGCCTTTGGTCCAATCTGTTGCCACGCTAAAATCTCAGGGCATCCATCCCGGCCTCGAGCGGGCTTTTGCGGATGTCGAAAGACGGCTTCGGTCTGGGGAGAATTTCACCTCGGCGTTTGCCACAGCGCTATCGGGCCTTCCGGCCTATGTCGGTCAACTGGCCGCGGCTGGGGAGGCCATTGGCCGCCTCGGCACGGCGCTCGCCGACGCGGTCAAGCAAATGGAGTACGAGCATCAAGTTCGAATCGAATTTCGTAACGCGTTAACCTACCCGGCTTTTCTGGTCGCTGCCGGGCTGTCGGCTGTACTATTCATATTCATCGTTGTGGTGCCGCGCTTCTCGGCGATGCTCGACAATACCAAACAGAAACTTCCGTTGATCTCATCGATCGTGCTCGAGACCGGCGTGTTCCTGAATCAGCATCTCGTCGCCGTTCTCGTCATCGCCGCGCTCTTCGTCGTCGCGACTGTCCTCGCGAGCCGCGACCCAGCGCTTCGCGCCAAAGCGCGCGAGCTCTTGGCGACCGCGCCGTTGGTCGGTGCCTGGCTTCGCGAATCCGATATGGCGGCGTGGGCATCTTTGCTGTCGACCATGCTCGGCAATGGTGTCGATCTCATCAAGGCGCTCAGTTTGGCACGTGACGGAGTCCGCATCCCTCGGCTCGCAACG
>Ga0194132_10006444_pt1 | contig 18200 bp, 11 predicted proteins | sample TA2KigOf80mmetaG_FD_148612 | JGI IMG/M metagenome (GOLD analysis project Ga0194132, IMG submission 148612) | Freshwater microbial communities from Lake Tanganyika, Tanzania - TA2015054 Kigoma Offshore 80m | ecosystem: Environmental > Aquatic > Freshwater > Lake | place: Tanzania: Lake...
GCGGGCCGCGTGGCGGCGGTGGCGGCGGGTTCAAGGGCGGGCCGGGCGGCGGGCCGAAGGGGGGCCGCGACCGCGGGCTGCCCAAGCCCCCGATCCAAGAAATCTTCAAGCGCGGCCAAGAAGTCATCGTGCAGGTCATCAAGGAGGCCGTGGGCACGAAGGGGCCGACCCTCAGCACCTACGTCAGCATCGCCGGGCGCTACCTCGTGCTGATGCCGAGCCTGAACCGCGTCGGCGTGTCGCGCAAGATCGAGGACCACGACGCGCGCCGACGGCTCCGCGACATCATGAACACCCTCGCGCCGCCCAAGGGCGTCGGGTTCATCGTCCGCACCGCGGCCGTGGACCGCGACGCCAAGGAGTTGCAGAACGACCTCGCGTACCTGCTGCGCCTGTGGCAGGTGGTGGTCAAGCGGATCAAGCGCGTCGCGGGCCCGGTGGAAATCTACCGCGAGTCGGACATGATCACCCGCACCATCCGCGACATCTTCACCGCGGACATCGACACCATTTGGGTTGACGAGCCGAACGCCTTCGCCGCGGCCAGCGAGTTCCTCCAGATCGTGATGCCCAAGTTCGCCAGCCGCATCCGGCACTTCGACCACACGGAACCGCTGTTCCACAAGTACGCCATCGAGGACGAGATCGCCAAGATCCACCAGAAGCGGATCGAGATGCCGCTCGGCGGGTCGCTCGTCATCGAGCAAACGGAGGCGCTCGTCGCCATCGACGTGAACAGCGGCAACTTCCGCGCGGACAACAACGCCGAGGAGACCGCGTTCCAGATGAACCTGCACGCGGCGAAGGAGATCGCGCGGCAACTGCGCCTGCGCGACCTCGGCGGGGTGATCGTCAACGACTTCATCGACATGCGGAGCGAGACCCACCGGCGCAAGGTGGAGGACGCGTTCCGCGACGCTCTCAAGCGCGACCGCGCCCGCACGAAGATCCTGCGCATCTCGCAGTTCGGCCTGATCGAGATGACGCGCCAGCGCATCCGGCCGAGCCTGAAGCGGAGCATTTTCCAAGACTGCCCGCACTGCCGCGCGAACGGGTTCGTGAAGACCAGCGAGAGCCTCGCCATTGAGGTGATGCGGCTGCTGCAACTGGCCGCGCACCGCGCGCCCGCGGTGCAACTGGTGCAGGTGACCGTTCACCCGGACGCGGCCAACTACCTGCTGAACAAGCGGCGGAAGGAAGTGGCGGCGCTCGAAGAGCGCGGCAAACTCGAAGTGCAGATCACGGGGCAGGCGGGCGTGTCGCCGGACCAACTCTCGGTGCGGTGCCTCGACCACAACGGCAACGAGGTGCGCTTGCTCCCGCCGGTACCGCTGCCGAAGGCCGCCGCCGGCCGGTTCCCGCGCGACGACCGCGGGCCCCGCGGCGGGCGCGACCGCTATCCGCGCCCGCTGGATTGATGTGACTTGGCGAGCGCGGGCGTCAGCCCCCTGTTCGTTCTGGGAAGGCAGAAGAGGATTAACCACGGAGTCACAGAAGGCACGGAGTAAGGCAAAAGGCAGAGAGATAAGAGAGAAGAGTGGTTTATCACCCTTGCATTCTCTCTGTTTTCTCGCCTTCAGTCTTGCTCCGTGCCCTCTGTGACTCTGTGGTTAATCCTCTTCTGCCTCTCTTCGTTTCACTCCTTCACCTTCATCACGCTGGGCGGGAGACACAGGCCGTCTTTGCACGCGCTCAGGCTCACGCGCACTTCGACCGCGCCGTTTTCGGCGACGAACGCGCCGCGGACCTGTACCTCGCCCTCGTACACGAAGTACTTCGCCCCGGTCGAATCGGTTAGCTCCTTCCCCTTCGGGTACTCGACCTTCGCCGCGACCTTCTTCCCGTTCACGAAGACTTCCACCTCCGTTTGCGACTGTACCTGCGATTCGAGGCCGACCGGGTTGGCGTACAGGTGCCATGGGGCGGCCACCTTCAGCGTCAGCGTAAACGCGCGGCGACCGCCCTTGACTTCCTCCAGTGCCAGCTTCGCCGTTACCACGTCCTCGGACTTCTTCGGCTTCTTCGGGTCCGCCTTGTCCTTCGGCTTCGGCTCGTCCGGCGTGCCGGCGGCGTCGAGCAGGTCGTCGAGCGCGCGGAGCATTGCCGGCATACTCGTCGGCGTCGTCTGCATGCCGAGGGCGTAGGCCTTGATGGTGCGGATGCCGCGGTCGCGGTAGCCGTCGTCTTTCAGCGCGAACCCGAGGCGCAGGAGGTTGCGCGCGGTCTGCGAGTTGCCAGACGGCTGCACGCCGTCGTAGCTGTCTTTCGCGCGCGCGAACAGCTTTTCGCTGTCACTGGCCGTGAAGAAGAACCCGCCCTTGTCGCCGTCGCCGTGCCACTTCAGCACGATGTCGGTGAGCTGCTTCGCGGCGTCCAGCCACTTCTTGTCGCCGGTCGCTTCGTGCAGGTTCAGTAGGCCGTGGATCATGTACGAGTAGTCGTCGAGGAACGCGGCCCCGGTCGCGCGGGCCTTCTCGCCGGGCGCGGCGGCGTGCAGCCGGAACAAGCGCCCGTCCTTGTCGCGCATCTGCTTCAGCACGAAGTCGGCCGCGGTCGCGGCCGCGGCGGTGTAGGCCTTGTCCTTGAAGACGAGACCGGCCTTCGCGTACCCGGCGATCATCTGCCCGTTCCACGCCGCGATCACCTTCGTATCGAGGAACGGGCGCTCGCGCTTCGCGCGGTACTCGAACAGCTTCTTCTTCAACGGTTCCAGCTTCGCCAGCAGTTGCTCCTCGGTCAGTTTCTGCTCTTTTGCGATCTCCGCGAGCGCTTTCGGTAGTCGCAGAATGTGGAACTTCTCCTCGAAGTTCGGAACGCCGACGCCGTAAACGGTTTTGATCAGCTCGAGGTCCGCGTCGGTGCCGAGCACTTTTTTGATCTCGTCGCCCGTCCAGACGTAGAACTCGCCCTCCTTCTCGTTGCTGTCGGCGTCGATGGCCGAGTAAAACGCGCCGTCGGGCGAGGTCATTTCGCGCTTGATGAAGGCGAGCGTTTCGGCCACCACGCGCTTGTATTCGGGCCGCGGGTCGGCGGCGTAGGCCTCGCTGTACAGCTCGACGAGCTGAGCGTTGTCGTACAGCATCTTCTCGAAGTGTGGCACGGTCCACGTGCGCTCGGTGCTGTAGCGGTGGAACCCGCCGCCGAGGTGGTCGTAGATGCCGCCCTCCAGCATCTTCGCCAGCGTGAGCGCGACGCGCTTCTTGAGGTCGTCGCTGTCGGGCTTCTGGGCCTGCTTCAACAGGAACCCCCACACCGGCGGGCGCGGGAACTTGGTGCCGCGGTACATGCGGGCCTTGCTGCCGGTGCCGCCGTGAACCGGGTCGATGTCGAACATGTCCAGCGCGTCGGTCACGAGTACACGGCGCAGCGGCACGAGCGCGATCAGTTTGCTGTTGGCCTCCAGCGCTTCGATGGTGGCCTTCGCCATCCGGTCGGCCTGCTTCACGAGGTCGTCGCGGTCCTTGTCGAACTCGACCACCTTCTTGAGGATCGTCTTGAAGCCGGGGATCACGTCGTCGCCGACCTTCTTGTCGTCGGGCGGGAAGTACGTCGCGCCGAAGATGGGCTTCCCTTCGGGGGTGAGGAACATGCTCAGCGGCCAACCGCCCTGCTCGCCGCTCACGTTCAGCGCGGTCATGTAGATGTCGTCCACGTCGGGCCGCTCCTCGCGGTCCACCTTGATGCACACGAAGTTCGCGTTCATGATCTTCGCGATCTCGGCGTTCGAGAACGACTCGCGCTCCATGACGTGGCACCAGTGGCACGCGCTGTAGCCGATGCTGAGGAAGATCAGCTTCTTCTCCTTCTTGGCCTTCTCGAAGGCCTCCGCGCCCCACGGGTACCAGTCCACCGGGTTGTGGGCGTGTTGCAGCAGGTACGGGCTGCTCGACTTCGCGAGCTTGTTCGGCTTCCCCTTCTCCTTCTCTTTCTCTTTGGACTTGGGGTCTTTGCCCTTCGGCTCGTCGGCCGCGAGCGGGTGCGAGGCGACGACGGCACACGCGCCGAGCACCGCGAGCGCGAGGAGGCGGGACCGCATGGCATGACTCCGACGGGTGGGATGGCAAGGGAGATGATAGCGAGTAGTGGGTAGCGGGCAGTGGGCAGCGGGCAGTGGGGAGTGGGCAGAAAGGCAGAAGAGTTTCGACAGGATCACAGGATGAACAGAGATGAAGACGAGGGACGTCTGGTCTTTCATCTCTGTTCATCCTGTGATCCTGTCGAAACTCTTCTGCATTCTTGCGCCCTCAACTCACCGCACCAACCGGCTATAATCATCGGCACCCACCTTACGGAGACCCCGCCATGCCGCTCCGCGTTCGGTTCGTTGCCGCGGTCGCGCTCTGCTCGCTCGCGTTTCCCGCGTCGAGTGCCGCCCAAGACGGGAAGGACGCGAAGGCCCGCGCCGCGGCCGTCGAGAACCTGAAGAAGATCAAGATCGACAAGCCGACGATTGTGGAAACGGACTACTTCCTCGTGGCCGGGACGCTCTCCGAAGAGAAGGCGAAGGCGCTCGGCAACACACTGGAGAAGACCTACGCGCTGGCCCGCAAGACGCTGAAATACGAGCAGAAGGACAGCCCGTGGAAGGGGAAGCTGACGGTGTACTTCTTCCCGAACAGCGACGAGTTCAAGTCGTTCATGCGGCGGGTGCTACAGACCGCGCCCGAGGGGATGTACGTGGACGTGCGCTCGGAGCCGGCGCTGCTGGTGGACCCGGCCGAGCTACCCGGCAAGCCGACCGACGCGGACCTGTACGCGGCGACCGCGGCGCGCGTGGCCGGCGAAACGCTGATCGCGAAGGGCACCGGGACGCAGGTGATCCCGGCGTGGCTCCGCGACGGGTTCGGGCGCGTGACCGCGGCCCGCGCCGAGGGCACCACGTCCAAGCGGTACACGTCGATGAAGGCCGCCTCGCGCACCGCGGTGTTCGGGCCGAAGGGCGGCAAGGCCGCGACGCTGGCCGACGTGTGGGCCGACTCCAAGACCCCGACCGCCGAGGCGCTGCACAACAGCTTCAGCGAGTTCTTGGCCTACGGCGCGAAGGCCGCGGACTTCGTGAAGTTCGTGGAAGCGCTGCGCCCCGGCGAGAACGTGGCTAGCCCGACCGTGCAAGCGCAGGGCTTCGAGGCGCTCGGCTGGAAGGATCAAATGGCCCCGGACGCCGCGTGGAAGCGCTGGGTGCAAACCGGGAAGTAGTGGGTAGTGTAAATGGCGGGTCACACCCACTCGGCGCGCACCCGCAGCGTCTCGCCCGCGGAGAACTCCAGCGGGAGCGCGTCGCCGTTCAGCGCGACGGGTTGAAGCTCCTTGCCCAAGCCGTCGACGAGCGCGGCGCGGTTCGGGTCGCGGGCGAAGCGCAGCTCCGCCGCACCGCCGAACCCGGCCGTTTCGATCAGCGTGCCGGCGACCGCGCGCGTCGCGCCGTCGCCCGGCGCGCACGGGCGCAGGCTCGTCACGATCAGGCTCGGCAGGTCGACGTGCGCCAGCCACCCCGACGCCCCGATGTGCGGTGGGCCTTTCTCGGTCGCCACCACAGGCGTCGGCGACACCCAACTCACGGCCGTCTGCATCGGCACGTCGCGGTCGGTGGAAATCAGCAGCTCGAACGCGCGCGTCTGTTCGCCCTCGGGAACGAGGATCACATCGGCCATGCGCGCGCCGTGCCGCTGCACGAACGGCAGACCGCCGGTGAACAGGAACGAGCGCTCCGAGCCGAGCCGCACTTCGAGGTAGTCCGGGGAGACGGGCCGCGTGTAGCCGGTTTGGGCGTTCGAGCCGTTCACGCCGCGGAACAGCACCGCGCGGTCGTCGCGCCAGCCGAACCGCGCGCCGTAGAAGGCGTGCCACGGGTAGCCGCTGGGGGCGTGCTTCACGTCCAGTTCGATGCGTAGTTCGAGCACGGGCCGGCCGAGCCACACGCGGGCGCGCTGCGTAAAGGTCGCGAGGACCGCGTCGCGGTCGTCGATCAGGTCGCCGGTGCTGACGATCTCGCCCAGCGCCGTGCCGCTGTTGGTCACGCGCACGTCGCGCGCCACCATCTTGCTACCGGGGTTGAACACGAGCTGTTGGCCGAAGCGCGTCGTGCGCGTGCGGGCGTCGCGGAACGAGCGGATGCCGCCGGTGGCGGCGTCGATGTCGCACTCGACGAACTCGTTGCGGATCGTGAACCCGTCGGCGAGCTTGATGCGGGCCTTCGGCGCGGCGGCGGTCCCGGCGCGCGGCACCCACGCGAACCCGAACGCCGGCACCTCCACGACGAGCTTCGCGCTCGTGCCGCTGAACTCCGCGGCCTTCACCGGATCGCTGACCGGGATCGCGCCGCGGAACCCGTCCACCTCGAGCGCGACGCGGCGCGTGAAGCCGCACGGGTTGAACACCATCAGCCCCGGCTGCCCGTCCGCGGCGCGCACCTGCACGCGCTCCGCGAGCCGGCGAGCCCAGTAGGTTTCGCGCGCCGCGAGATCTTGTCCCTCGTCCGCGCCATTCACGCCTTTCGTCTCAATCGCGTCTTCCGCGTCGCTCAGTTTCTGAAGCTCGGCGTCGTCGTCTGCGGTCGGCGGGGTGAGCGCGCGGTGCAGGGCGGCGAGCGTGAACGCCGAGTCGAGGCGGCGGCGCAGCCGCGCGTGCCGCGGGAACCCGCCGACCGCGTCGGCGCGGTGCTGGTTCGTGACGCGGTCGTCGAGGTAGTCGGCGAAGAACTCGTCGGCCGACTGCACGCCGATGTAGTCGCCGCTGGTCACGCCGTTGAAGTACCGGCTCAGGTTGGTCCACTCGCCGAACACCGGGGCCAGTTCGCCCAGCGCGAGCAGATCGTCGTACGATGCGAACGCCGGCTCGCCCTTGTGCGCGAGCGCGACCGTGGGCGCGGAGTCGTAGCTCGTCGCTTGGTGCAGGTGGTAGACGATGTTGAAGAACGTGTGCGGGTCGTCGGCCGGTAGCGGGGCGCGCGTGTACGCCTCGACGGACTTCCCGTCCGGGCCGGGCCAACTCACGGCCGACGCGCGGATGCTCGGAATCAGCGCGCTGTCGGAGCTAATCAGCAGCGCGTGCTTGAAGCCCGTGTGCTGCAACCAGCCCGGCAACTGCGGGTGGAACGCGCTCACCTTTCGGCCGTACACGACGGGTTCGACACCGAACAACTTCTGCGCGGCGCGCTTCGCGGTGCGCAGGTTCCACAACTGGCTCTCCATCGGCAGCAGCGCGTCTTCGCGGTCACGGTACGAGCCGCAACAGAGATCGACCGCTTGCGGCATGTCGGGCGGCAGCTTCGCCTTCAGTTCCGCGAACCGGTCCGGGGCCTGTTCCGCGAGCTGTTCGAGCGTCTCGCCCGACGCGAGCACGGTGATCGGCAGCCCGGCCGCGAGCGACGCGGGCCACGCCGCGTTCAGGTTCTTGGGGTCGAGGTGAACCCAATCGAGCCAGTGCATCGACATCGACACGACAGGCTCGCGCCCGGCGCGCAGCTTCTCCGCGGCCTGCTTCAGGTGCTCCTTGTAGTCGCCGCCCTGCGCGAGCGCGTCGACCGCGGCGACGACATCGGCCCAGAACCCGGCGGCGTCGAGCAGCTTCTCGTGGTCCATCGCCTCGTACAGCGTGTCGAGCATGACGTAGCCGTAGCCAAGGCCGGCGAACAGGCGCACGGCTTCCGGCGGGGCATCGAGCAGAGGCCCGCTCTGCCCGCTGTCGCGCAGCGCCTTCAACAGGCGCTCGCGCGTTTCGGTGCGCGACGCGGTCGCCTTGTACACGATGGACTTGGCTTCGGCGGTGCGCTCGTCCCAGTTGTCGGGCTGGAAGTTGTGCGGGCCTTCGGGCACGCTGTACACGAACCCGGCGCGCGGCAGGTCGTGGTCGTAGGTATTGGACGTCTGCGGCGGCTGCGCCGCGCCCACAAGCGCGGCCGGGTGCCACAGCGCAACGTACCCGTTGAGCCACGCGGCCACCTCGTCCGCGGTCTGCTGCAGCGGGTACGAGGTCGCGAGCCGGTACGACGAGAGCAGGTGGAGCTGGCGGTCTTCGCTCATGGTGTTGACTACGTGGCGTGAATCGGCGCGCGAACCCGGTTATAGTACGAACCGCCACAACCCCGGTGCCGCATGTCCGACCGCGACGCGCTGCTGGCCGCGATCCTCGCCAACCCAGACGAGGACACGCCGCGCCTGATGTACGCCGACTGGCTCGACGAGCACGGCGACCCCGCGCGCGCCGAGTTCGTCCGCGTGCAGTGCGAACTGGCGCGCCTCGAAGACGCGGAAGCCGACCTGCCCGAATCGTTCGGAACGAGTTGCGCGGGCGGCGGCCAGCCGTGGCCGGTGTGCTGGCTGCCGCACTACACCGAGGACCGGCTCGCGCTCTTGAACAAGCAATCCGAACTACTCAACGCCCACAGCGACGAGTGGCGCAAGGGGCTGCCGAAGTACGCCGACAACTCGCACACGAACAGCGCGCTGCGGTTCCGCCGCGGGTTCGTCGGGCACGTCATGGTGTCGCTCGGCCCGCTGGTAAAGGGCGCGGCAGCGCTGTGGAAAAATCATCCGGTCGAATCGATACGGTTGGAGCGCCCGGGCGGTGAGGCGCGGTTAAAACTCTCGAAGTGTAAGCCGCTGGCCGCGGTTCGCAAACTGGAGCTCCGAGAGAACGGGTACGAACGAGACTTGCTCGTCCCGTTCGCGAACTGCGAGTACCTATCGAACGTGCGGAAGCTCGACCTCGGCTATGCCGAGTTGGGCGGTAGCGCAGTTGCCGCACTTGAAGCCGCCCGAATGCGCCCGCTCGACTTCCACTTGGGAGTGTTCGCACTTACAGAAGGCGCGTTCACAGCGCTGCTCCACAGCCCGTTCGTGTTGCGCCTGCGCCGTTTCCGCCCGTACCGCCTGCCGGAGTGGGGGCCGGCGGTCATCGCCTCGGCGCACTTGCCTGACCTGCGGCTCCTCGACCTCAGTTCCAACAGGGCCGGCGACGCGGGCGTTCGCGCTCTCACGAAGTCGAACTGGCTGAACCAACTCGTCACGCTCGACCTGTCGTATTCCAACCTTACTGACGAGGCGTGTGATACTCTAGCCGCGTGGCCGGGGCTGGCGAGCATTCGGTCGCTGAACCTCGGCGACAACCACGAGATCACCGGGCGCGGGGTCGCGGCGCTCCTCAAGTCGAAGCACCTGAAACCGATTCACCTCGGCCTGCGGTGGACCGCGTGCGGCGACGCCGGCGCGAAGGCGCTCGCCAAGTGGCCCGGTCTGGCGAACCTCATCGACCTCGACCTGTCCTACGCGCAGGTTGCCGACGCCGGCGTACTGGCGTTCGCGGGGTCGTCCCGCTGGCGCGACATCCGCTATCTGAAACTGAGCGGGTCCGCGAAGATCGACGAAGCAGCGTCCGCGAAGCTCCGCGCGCGCGTCGGCGGGCGCAAGATCGACATTTGGGGCTACTGACCGAGCGGGTACACTCGTCCCATGACCGAAGCCGAAACCTTCCTCGCCGCGATCATCGCGCAGCCGGACGACGACACCGTGCGACTGGTGTACGCCGACTGGCTCGCTGAGAACGGTCAGCCGGACCGCGGCGAGTTCATCCGCGCCGAGATCGAGTTGGCGCAGTCGCTGTTGCACGAGGAGATCGACGAGCGCCGGCGGCGCGTGCTGCTCGACCGCCGCGCGGCGCTGTTGAAGCGGCACAAGGCCGTGTGGCTCGCGCCGTTCCTGCCGTTCGCGCGGGAGGACTCGTTCGAGCGCGGGTTCGTGCAGGCGTTGGAGGTGCCCGCGCGCGACTTCCTCGACAGCGCCGGAACGTGGTTCGAGCAGACCCCGCTCACGCGTGTGAAGGTCACGGAGTTGCACACGTGGAACCCGGTTCACGGGCGCGTTTCGCACACGGCCGAGGTACTCGGCTCGCCGCTGCTGGCGCGTGTGACGGCGCTCGATCTGGACGGGCGCGGGCTGACGGCCACCGACCTCATGCCGTTCGCCGCACAGCCGGACCTGTCGCGCCTGCGCGAACTGTCGCTGGCGTACAACGGGCTGCGCAGCGAGGGCGCGACCCTGTTGGCGAGTATGCCGCAGCTGGCGCATTTGGAATCGCTCGACCTGCGCAGCAACGGCATCACCGATCCCGGCGCGCGGGCGGTCGCGCTCGGCGCGCACTTCGGCGCGCTGAAGGAGCTGCGCATCTCGAAGAACTCGATCCGCAACCGCACGTGGGCGATGCTCGAAGAGCGCTTCGATTACGCGCTCGTGGGGTGACGGCGGTCGGTGTCAGGTAGGTAGCGACCCGCTGAAGAGGGTCACCACGAACGCGCGCACGCGCGCCTCTCACGCGCGGCGGGGGCGGTTGAAGCGCAGGTCGAGCAACTGGCGCATGTGGAGCGACGGGCCGATGCGCGGCACCGTCAGGCTCCGCAGCGCGGCCCAGTGCGGGCCGTCGTGGAACACCCGCAGCCCGGCGTCGCCGACCGGGTTCGCCTCGAGGTCGAGGACCGCCACGCGCCCCAACTGCGCCGCGCCCGCGAGCGCGCGCACCCCGTCGTCGCCGATCGCGCAGTTCGTCAGCCGCAGCGCGGTTAGCCCCGAAAGGTGCGGGCACTTCGCCAACAGCCGCGGTGCCGCGTCGCCCAACTCCGGGTTGAAGCTCAGGTCGAGTTCGCACAGGCGCACCGGGGCCGGCTCGCCCGGCGGCCGGGTCAGGATCGCTTGGAGGCCGGCGGCGGTGAGCCCGTTCGCGGACAGGTCGAGAACCGGGACGCGCAACAGGTCGTGCGCACGGCCGAGGGTGAGTAGGCGCGGCAGGCCGACGCCGTTGTCGGAGACGCCTAGACGCTGGAGCGCCGCGAGCCGGTCGGACCCGGCGAGCGCTTCGGCCCCGGCCGGGCCGAGGGCGTTGCTCCGCAGTTCGAGCCGGCGCAGGTTCGCGAGGTGCGGCGACGCGGCCAGCGCCCGCGCCCCGGTCTCGCCGATCTCGTTCTCGCTCAGGTCCAATTCTTCGAGATTCCCCAGCACCGGCGCGCGGGCGAGGTGCTCGACGGCGTCGTCGCCGAAGCGGTTGCGCGTTAGCGCGAGGCGCTTCAGCCCCGCGAGGTGTTCCGACCGCGCCGCGGCCCGCGCCAGTGGTTCGCCCGTGTGCTGCGCGTGGATCGTGAGCGCCGCGAGCCGGCCCATGTACGGCGACTGCAACACCGCGGGCAGGCTGTCGCTCACGTCGAGCAGGTGGACGTGGCGCACCGGCGACGCGGCGAACAGCTCGTGCCCGGCGCGGAGGAACTGCCGGGCCTCGACCTTCACCTCGTCCACGAACCCGCGGCGGAACACGCACCCGGTCGCCAGCCCGCGGAACGGCGCTTCCCACGCCTCGCGGTGCTCGGCCAGCAGGTCGCGCTCGGCGCTCAATAGCGCCGGGCGCTCCGGCGCGCCGGCGGGCAGGTCGGACAGCGCGAGCTGCACGCGCACGAACCGCCCGCGCGGGTCGCCCTCTTCGTCGAGCCAGTCGGCGAAGATGAGCCGCTGCGCGTCGTCGTCGGGGTACGCGCGAATGCGCTGCAAGAACGCTTCCGCCTCGGTGTGCATGGTGCCAGTTTATCACAGCGCCGCGGCGCGGGCCGCACTCCCCCTCGCTTACGCTCCGTGTTCGCCACATCTGTCGTGCATCCGTATTGATTCGGGACTGCGAATATCTTGTTTTCATCTGGGCGAATGGAGTGTTTTAGTTTAGGCTAATGAAAATGATACGCGGGCACTTAACACCACGGAGACAACACATGAAACCGCTGCGCCTCAAGCCGGGGTTTACCCTGATCGAACTGCTCGTTGTCATCGCCATCATCGCGGTGCTGATCGGGCTGTTGCTGCCCGCCGTGCAGCGCGTACGCGAGGCCGCGTCGCGGCTGCGGTGCAAGAACAACATGAAGCAGATCGGGCTGGCGCTGCACAACCACCACGACCGCGCCGGTCAGTTCCCGCCGGGTTACACGTCGAGCGCGCCGAACTCGGACGCCGGGCCGGGGTGGGGGTGGGCGGCGCACCTGCTGCCGGACCTCGAACAAGACAACCTGTACCGGCTCATCGACTTCACGCAGCCGATCACCGCGAGCGGCAACCACGCCACCGTGCGGCAAGCGAACGTCTCGTTCCTGCGGTGCCCGTCGGACCCGCGGCAGGAGCCGATTCAGCCGGCCGACTTCATCAACAACGGTGGCCTGACGACGCCGCTGGGCCGGTCGAACTACGTCGCGTGCTACGGCAACACGCCGTTCCTGAACGAGTCGCCCGCGGTACTGACGACGCACCTCACCATCGACGGCATCAGCGGGCGCGGCATGTTCTACCGCAACAGCCGGACCCGGATCGCGGACGTGACCGACGGCCTGAGCAACACGCTCGCGGTGGGCGAGAAGAGCGCGAAGAACACGATGGCAACGTGGGTGGGAGTGATCCCGAACTCCACGTGGCGGAGCGCGAACGACACGGCCAACTTCGGCGGCGTGCCGACGAACATCGCCGCGGCGAAGGTGCTCGGTCACGCCTGCCGCCAGCACCCGCCCAGCGCGGACGCGGGCGTCGCGGAAGACTTCTCCTCGCCACACATCAACGGGGTGAACATGCTGTTCGCCGACGGTTCCGTTCACGCGGTGCGCACCGGCGTGAACATGGGCGTGTACCCGTTCACCGCGAGCATCGGTGACGGCATCGTGCTCGTGATCGACTTCTGAGAGTCACTTTCCGGTTCCCACACGCGGCTTGCTGGGGTAAGATCGTCGGTTGACGTTCTCCCCACAGTCGAGGAGCCGGAGATGCGGCTGCTGCCCCGCTTTTCCGCACTGGGTGTGTTGGTCGCGCTCGGCGCGCTCGCGCTCACGGCGCGCGCCGCCGACCCGCTGCCCGACGATTGGGCGTTCAAGCCGGTCGTGAAGCCGAAAGCGGCCAACAGTATTGATGCCTTCCTCCTCGCGAAGCTCGGCGCGAAGCAGCTGACCTACGCGCCCGAAGCCGACCGCCGCACGCTCATCCGCCGCGCCTACTTCGACCTCGTCGGCCTGCCGCCCACGCCGGAACAAGTCGAGGCCTTCGTCAACGATAAGTCGAAGGACGCCTACGAAAAGCTCGTCGATGCGCTGCTCGCCAGCCCGCAGTACGGCGAGCGCCAAGCGCTCTTCTGGCTCGACCTCGTGCGGTTCGCGGAGACGGACGGCTTCAACGCCGATGGCGCGCGCCCCCACGCGTGGCGCTACCGCGACTACGTCATCAAGAGCTTCAACGCCGACAAGCCGTTCGACCGCTTCGTGAAGGAGCAACTCGCGGGCGACGAACTGTACCCCGGCGACCCCGACGCGCTCGTCGCCACCGGGTTCCTGCGCCACTACCCGGACGAGTACAACGCGGTGAACATCGAGCAGCGCCGCTACGAAATCCTCACCGACATCGCGGACACCACCGGGGCCGCGTTCCTCGGCCTCACGGCCGGTTGCGCGCGCTGTCACGACCACAAGTACGACCCGGTCTCGCAGGAAGACTACTTCCGCCTGCAAGCCTTCTTCGCTGGGTTCTGGCCCACCGACGCGCCGCTGCTGCCGCCGAACGAACTGGCCGCGTACGAGAAGAAACTGGCGGCTTGGGAGGCCAAGACCGCGGACCTGCGCGCCGCGCTCGCGCAGATCGAGGAACCGCACCACGCGAAGGTGCGCGCGAAGGAGCGGAGCCGCTTCCCCGAAGAGTATTCCAAGCTGCTCGACGTGCCGTTCGCGAACCGCACGCCGTTGGAGAAACAAATCGCGGCACTGGTGGAGAAGCAGGTGTACGGGAAGAGCGCGGACGTCGCCAAAGCGCTAAAGCCGGCAGAGAAGGAACAGTACGACGCGCTCAAGGCGAAGTTGACGGCGCTGGCTAAGGAGAAGCCCGCGGACCCGCCGCGCGCGCACGTCATGGCCGACCTGCCCGAACCGCCGCCGACGAAGCTGTTCAAGCGCGGCGACTGGCGCAAGCCCGGCGGCGACCTCGCGCCGGGGTTCATCACCAGCATCACGCCCAAAGACCCCGACGCGAAGCTCGGCCGGCGCACGGCGCTGGCGAACTGGATCGCGTCAAAGGACAACCCGCTCACGGCGCGCGTGATCGCGAACCGGCTCTGGCAGCAGCACTTCGGCTACGGCCTCGTGCGCACGTCGAGCGACTTCGGCGTCGCCGGCGACCGCCCCACGCACCCGGAGTTGCTCGACTGGCTGGCGAGCGAGTTGGTCGCACGCGACTGGTCCCTCAAACACCTGCACCGCCTCATCGTCACCAGTGCAGCCTATCGTCAGGGCGCGAAGGGCGACACCGGGGGCGCGAAGCTCGACCCCGACAACAAGCTGCTGTGGCAGTACCCGCGGCGCAGACTCGACGGCGAAACGCTGCGCGACGCGATGCTCGCGGTCAGCGGGCAACTGAACCTGAAGGCCGGCGGGCCGAGCGTGTTCCCCGAACTGCCGGACGAGTTGCAGAAGCGCGCCCCGGCGTGGAAGCCGAGCGCGGACGCGAACGAGCGGAACCGGCGCAGCGTGTACGTGTACGTGAAGCGCAACCTGCGCTACCCGCTGTTCGCGCTGTTCGACGCGCCCGACCGCAACGAGACCTGCTCGCGCCGGTTCGCCACTACCACCGCGCCACAGGCGCTCGCCCTGCTGAACGATTCCGTCGTGGTCGGCATCGCGAAGGGGTTCGCCGCACGCGTGACGAAAGAAGCCGGCACCGACCGCGACAAGGTCATCGACCGCGCCTTCGCGCTGGCGTGCGGTCGCCCGCCGACCACCGAGGAGCGCGCCGCGATGCGCGGCTTCCTCAAACGGCACACCGGCACCGACGCCGAAGCCGTCGTCGATCTGTGTCACGCCCTGCTGAACCTGAACGAGTTCCTCTATGTGGATTAATCGCCTCGCGCTGGTCGCCGCGCTCGCCGCGGTCGGTTGCTCGAAGCCCGCGCCGCCGGTGGGCGGCGGGGACGACGCGCTCACCCCAGAGAAGGCACGCGCGCTGATCCCCGACGCCGCTGGCGTGGACGCGAAGACGTTCGAGATGCTCGCCACGGACCAAGCGCCGACGCCGGACAAGCTCGTCGAGCCGCGCGGCCAAACGCTGACGTGGTGGGTCATGGCGCACGAGCCGCGCGACATCCCGAAGAACCCGACCTCGTTCAAGTTCACAGCGGAACAGATCAACCCGAGCGCGCTCGCAAACGCCATCAGCGGGCCGAAGGACAAGGATGGCAAATACCGCCCGGTCTCGACCCTGATTCACCCAGAGTACATCACCGATTGCACCTGCAAGGTCGAGGGCGAGGCCGCGATGGGCACCGTGAGCTTCAAGGTGGACAAGCTGTACGAAGGGAAGATCGACTACACCGCGCGCAAGAAGGACGGCAAGTGGCGGATCGAGGAGTTCCGCCTGCCGGATTACAAAGTCACGCTCGCCCTCGGCGCGGACGGCAAGTGGGTGAAGAAGTAGCCGCGTGAGGTGGATTGTGGCCGTGCCGCCGCTCGTTAACGAACTGTTCGCGCTCAGCGCAAACGCGCCGCTGCTCGACTACCTCCGTGCCGGCGGCGACGTGGCCGCGATCCCGGCGAAGCTCGCGTCCGCGCCGTCCGTCGGCAAGGGTCGCAAACCGAAGCTACTCGCGTCGATCCGCAAGGCGCTCGTGCCGGCCCTTCGGGGCGACCTCGACCCGCTGCGGAAGCTCGCCAAGACCGACGACGTGAGCCAGCGAGTCACCATCCTCGGCGAGATGATGCTGACCGCGTTCGCGCTGGCCGAGGGCGGACAGACCGGCCCGGCGCTGACCGACTTCGCCGAGCGCACGCAGCGCCTCGCGGTGAACCTGCACGAAGAACTGGAAGCGCACCCGCCGTGCGCGACGAACGAACCCGAACAGTTCGCGCACGGGCTGGCGCTACGCGAGTGGGCGTACCTCTTCTGCGACTACTACAAGCCGAAGGGTAACCCGTTGTACGTCGTGCAACTGCTCGGCGTGCGCATGAAGGTGTCGCACGCGCTGTCGCTGTTGCCGCACCTCGTCAGCGAGACGACTTGCACCCTCGGAACCGGCGCCGAGGCGAGCGGCGACGTGACGATGGCGATCAAGTGTTACCGCGCCGTTCACGACGACCTGCGCTACCTCGTCACGCGCTACGCAAAGTTCCCGCGAACGGAAGTGGCCTTCGCGCTGTACTGGTATCAGTACGCCATCGAGCAACTCGCGCGGCTGAAACCGGGCGACACGGACATCAAGAGCGACCTGCAAGCAGTGCGCAAGGTGCGCAAGAAAGAGGGCTTCCCCGAAGCGCCGTCGCTGCCGCGATTCGGCCCCATCGCGCAAACGTATCTGGAGCGCGTGCCGTACCTCGCGCTCGTCGTTCGCGACATCCAGACCAACTACGACGAGGACCAACATGACGCGAGCGCCGCGGCCCTCTGCGGGCGCTACGGCTGCTCGTCCGACGAGTTGAGGTTCTACCGGAGCGCGATCGGCTCGTACCACGTCCGCCGCACAGTCCTCGCCGGCACGCACACGATGTACGACGACGACCATGAGGAAGTGTTCGCGGCGATCGACTACTTGGCAGGGGCGAGCAAGCCCGCCTTGGATTGCAAGTAGGTGAAGAAGTAGCCCGACCAGCCGCTTGCGGCTTCGCGAGTAAACCATGACGCAGCACGTTCCCCTGTTCGCTTCGCGCCGCGAGTTCCTGCAATCCGCGGGAGGCGGCTTCGGTGCGCTCGCGCTGGCCGCGCTCGCGTCGGCTGATGGACCGCACGTGGCCGATCCGCTCGCGCCGAAGGAGCCGCAGTTCAAGGCCACCGCGAAGCGGGTCATCTTCCTGTTCATGGAGGGCGGGCCGAGTCACGTCGACCTGTTCGACCCGAAGCCGGAGCTGACGCGGCAGAACGGCAAGCCGCTGCCGGCCAGCTTCGGCAAGGTCATTACGCCGATGGGCACCGGCGGCAACGCCCTGCTCGCCAGCAAGCGCAAGTTCGCCAAGCACGGCAAGAGCGGACTCGACTTCAGCGACTGGCTGCCGCACGTGGCGAAGCTCGCCGACGACTTCACGCTGCTCCGCGCGTGCTGGGCGGACGGGCTGAACCACGTCGGTAGCGTGTGCCAGATGAACACGGGCAGCATCCTCGCGGGTCGGCCGAGCCTCGGGGCGTGGGCGCTTTACGGCCTCGGCAGCGTGAACCGCAACCTGCCGGGGTTCGTCGTGTTCACCGAGGGCACGGGCCAAGTGTTCGGCGGCGCGCGCGTCTGGGGCACCGGCTACATGCCGGCGACCTATCAGGGCACGCACTTCCAGAGTGGGCCGAACCCGATCTTCAACCTGAACACGCCCGCCGACGTGGGCACCGCGCGGCAGAAGGCCAAGATCGACCTGATCGGCGAACTGGACGAGATCCACCGCCGCGCGCGGCCCGGCGACAGCGACCTCGCGGCGCGACAGGCCGCTTACGAGCTGGCCTTCCGGATGCAGGCCAGTGCCCCGGAAGCGGTCGATCTATCGCAAGAGTCCGACAAGACGAAGGACGCCTACGGGCTGAACCGCAAGGAGACGGCCGAGTTCGGCACCCGCTGCCTGCTCGCGCGGCGGCTGGTCGAACGCGGGGTGCGGTTCGTGCAGGTGTACTGCGGGGCCGGGAGTCAGTGGGACGCGCACTCCGACCTCGAAGGTAACCACACTCGCATGTGCCTGCGCTCCGACCAGCCCACCGCGGCGCTGCTCCGCGACCTGAAGCAGCGCGGCCTGCTCGACGACACGCTAGTGATCTGGGGCGGCGAGTTCGGCCGCACGCCCATGACCGAGGGCACCAACGGTCGCGACCACAACCCCTACGGGTTCTCGATGCTGCTGGCCGGCGGCGGGGTGAAGGGCGGCTACGTCCACGGCACGACGGACGAGTTCGGCCTGAACGGGATCGACGGACGCGTTCACGTCCACGACTTCCACGCGACCATCCTGCACCTGCTCGGTTTCGACCACACGAAGTTGACCTACCGGCACAACGGTAAGGACGAGCGGTTGACCGACGTGAAGGGCCACGTCGTGAAGGAAATCTTGGCGTGAGATATTAGACTCGTTGCGCAATAGGTGTTGGTTCAGTCGCACTTCGGCCAGACGATCCTGTGTGGTCGTTACCCGTACATCCGGTTGTGGAGTCCGGCGACGTTCTTCATCATCACCGTGTGACGACGGGGCG
>Ga0194132_10006447_pt1 | contig 18192 bp, 14 predicted proteins | sample TA2KigOf80mmetaG_FD_148612 | JGI IMG/M metagenome (GOLD analysis project Ga0194132, IMG submission 148612) | Freshwater microbial communities from Lake Tanganyika, Tanzania - TA2015054 Kigoma Offshore 80m | ecosystem: Environmental > Aquatic > Freshwater > Lake | place: Tanzania: Lake...
ACGACATCATTGCCATTGGCGACTACACACCCAGGGGCGGCGGCTTAAGCAAAGGCATGCGCCGCAGCATGAACGACCAGTCCCTCATCGGTAGATTTAAACTCGTCGTCCAGTGGGTGGCAGCCAGGTCAGGCCGCATTTACATCGAGTGGCCTGAGCATGCCTCGACACGCACCTGCTCCGCATGTGGATCTAAGCTGGCCGAAGGACTATCCCCGAAGGTACGCAGCTGGGACTGCCCATCCTGCGGCAGTCACCACCTGCGTGACGAGAACGCTGCCATCAATGGATTGAAACTCGTGATTCACAAAGACTTGCCCTGCTCGGGCCAGATACCACCAGTGACGCGGCGACACTCAGCCCGCTTTACCGGCAGCGGCATCGAACGCACGTCGCTCGATGCCACAGGTAAACCTAGCGTCACGACCACTAAGGTCGTGGAGCTGAGACGAAGGCGCTGCGAGAGTTCTGGACGGTCCTCTGTGCCGCATGGTGCCAGTGCCTAGGAGGTGGCTAACACCACCTCCGGGGGCGTGGCATGCAGCCCAGCGCTGGCGGCAACTGTGCGGAAATTCAATGTAGCTCAAGCTAGAGCTACGCCGTAAGTACCTGAATGAATGGATTTAGGTAGATTGCGGAGAGCGGCCAAAACGTCCTCGTCAGCGGTGAGTCCCCCGAGGTGCCGCGGTCACATCATCGGCGCCTTGCGCTCTACCTGCACGGATCGTCTACTGACGAAAGCTGCTGGCAGCGCAAGGGCTTTGACTACGCGAGCGCACTCGAAAAAGACTGCGCTCTATTACCCTTACACCTACGCTACAACTCTGGACTTCATATATCGCAGAACGGGCGCGCGCTGGCCAATCTGCTACAAGATCTGGTGACAACCTGGGCCCGTGACATTGATGAGCTCATCATCATTGGCCACAGCATGGGCGGGCTGATTGCCAGAAGCGCCTGCCACTATGCCGAGGCCGCGGCAAAAAGCTGGCGCACGCGACTGACGAAGCTCGTCACACTTGGTTCGCCGCATCATGGATCACCGCTAGAGCAGGCTGGCAACTGGCTTGAAACCTTAATTACACTGCACCCCTACTCAGAGCCCATCGGGCGCCTAGGCAGAATGCGAAGTGCTGGCATCACCGATTTACGCTACGGCAATATTTTAGACGAAGACTGGGCCGGACGAGATAGGTTTCAAAGGATTAGCGACTCTCGCGTCCCAGTGCCCCTGCCTCAGGACGTCCAATGCTACGCCGTTGCAGCTACTCTAGGCAAAGACACCGACGTCGTCACCTCCGACGGACTGGTGCCGGTCAAAAGTGCACTGGGGATTCACCACAATCCGCGCCTCTCGCTCAACTTTCCTGCGTCACAACGCGCCGTCATTTACGGTGCATCGCACCTGGACCTACTATCAAGCGAAAAGACCTACCGCTTGCTCGTAGATTGGTGCGGCGACAGACGACGCTCATAGTGACTTGAGCCATGTGTCACGCGGCACAGCAAGTTTATACCTATTCTCAATCTGGCCATTGCCAGTCGTAACCTGGTACTTAGTCGCCAGTCCGTCCTTAACAGCCCGCTTGATGTCGGCCTCGGTTAGTCCTTCGGCCAAAAGGTCGCGCTGGGTGGGATCGCGGCCGTGTTTGGATTTGAACGTCTGCAGGAGGCGTTTTAGGCGTTCTTTAGTGAGGTCGTTCACTGGTGGGGTCCTTTGATGACGGTTAGTCGTCGGTAGGATCTTTGTTTAAGCTGACACTCATGACTTTTGCTCTGAGTCTTTCGCAGGTGCGGATCTCTCCTCGCCCACTATCCTCTCTAATAAAACAATGGTCGCATTTTAGCCACATACAGTACGAATCTGTTTGGACTAACAGCAAATAGCTAAGATCAACTAAAAATCGCGCTTAAGCCACCCACATTTGATCTTGGGATCGCGCTATTTCGGCTCAGGCCGCGTCACCTAAGGTCACGCCTTGTCCCCGGCTGACAGTGGGCTAACCGAAAGATGCAGCATCCGGCTACGTCACGCTAAAGGAGCTTCCGCCTCGAGGATACGACCCACGCGGCTATGGCTGCTCCGCTCAGAAGGATAGACACCTGATGACTATGGTAAAAAAACACGCATTTGGATCATCGCCAAGTACCTCTAAATGAGGGCGACTCATCTTGATGCGCAGCGAGGCCGAAACAAACTACGTCCGCTGATGGAGTATTGACCATGGGCGCAATACACAAAGAAAAAATTGAATTCACGACCTCGTACGAAGAATTTCGCGATCGGGTGAAGCTCATCTGTAGCTACAAAGAGATCGAGTGGCTGGGACTAGAGCCCAAAAGTATCAGTGGTATGTTTTTTCGTGATGACGCCACTACTCTCCTCAGATTTTGTCGTGAAAACCCGAGTTATCACATCGTCACCATTACGGGACCCACTCGCTACGAGAACAGATTCATCGCTGATCAGCGTATTTACCTGCTGGCCCAAGGTGATAGTAACCCTCAGCTGCTGCTGAATTGGTCTTTAGCTCGTGACTTTCACCTCCAACTAGAGGAGGGAACCTGCCAGGCGCTTGCCGTGATTGATGACATCAAAAATGGTCGTCAAACTTAACAGATGTGGATGTCTTTTATCAGGAGATTAAACCGAGACAAAGCCTTAGCCGGCTTCCTCATGTCCCTTGAGGTCTTACTCCTAACTTCGGTCGCAGGGATACACTCCAATTTTGCCAATGGAAAAATTGCAGCCGAACCCGTATTTGCGACACCCCGGAACGCATCAAAACTACGAAGCAAAACTTAGCGTCCTACGAAGAATACCAAAACCTTTTAGCGGAGCCACTCTCAGCAAACCGCGAGAGGTAACCGAAAACACGGTGGGAATTCTGGGAAGGATTATGACTATGGGCGCAGTTCATAAAGAAAAAATTGAATTCACGACCTCTTACGAAAATTTTCGCGATCGGGTGAAGCTCATATGTAGCTACAAAGAGATCGAGTGGCTGGGACTAGAACCCAAGAGTATTTGTGGCCTATTTTTTAAAGACGATGTCGAGGCACTCCAAGAGTTCTGCGCTGAAAACCCTACCTACCATATTGTCACCTGCACCGACGGCACCCACTACGAAAACAAGTTTGTACCAGGTTATCAGGGGTATTTGTTGGCAGAGGGCGACAGCAATCCCCTACTTGTCGTGAATTGGTACTTTGCACCCGACTTTCATCTGAAGTTAGAAGAAGGGTACTGCAAGGCGCTTGCCATGATTGATGACATCAAAAATGGTCGTAAGTCCTAACACAATTTTTTCACCCTCGAACGCGCCAGCCGGAATCTGCAATCGATGAAAAACAGCATACTCGGCGAATTTCGAAACAAAGTTACTGATAACCGGTCGGGATAATTCACGTTGCTGCAAATACTCAAAGACAGCAAAGGCGTCGAAATGATCTGCTGCTGTGAAGTCTGCGGTCAATATTTTGAGTGACGCAAAATCTTCATCTGCGAGCGTACCAATCACCTTGCCGGATCTAGTCACACCGTACTTTAAAATCGGTTTTCCCATGAGACGTATACCACCGCATTGCTTAGCTAAGCCCAAAGTTGCATTTGCCGTGATGCACACTTAACTCTGGGCATCGAAAAAGCCAGTGACATGGCAATAGCCTGTCGGACGTGTCCTTGGAGCGCGTCTAAATCCAGATAATCATTTGGTTTTACGAGTCGCTGCCTAGCGCAGGTCCTTGGTGGATTTAAGGCGCATGTCAGGCCCCTGCTACGGTGCGACCTCTCGTGTCACACGGCCGGCCGAAAAGCTGATTACAAGTGCAAACATCACCTCAACTAGAACTACTTAGGGCCCAACTGGAACAATTTTGCTTCCGATTGGCAGACTTGCTAAACCACCACCGGCAGAGCACCGACGATATGCTCAGGAGGACATGCATGAAACTGCGACAGGCATTGGTCAGGTATCTGAAACACTCTGGGCTAAGTGCGTCCACCTTGGCCGAGAGAGCTGGAGTCCCGAAGGGTACGCTGCAAGGCTGGTGTCTAGGTAAAAGGCCCCGCAACATGGATCAGGTCAGAGAGGTGGCTAAGTTTATCGGTGTATCGTTGGATGCTCTCCTATTTGACGAAGCTGATTACGCGGCGCTCAGGATCACCACCAAACAACTCGAGGGTTTCACAGTCGATCCCGACGGCTGGCATAGAGGTACCTTGGAGGTGCGTTTTAGGCATCTACCGGGGCAAGCCAGGAAGAATTAGTCACGTCGGAGGTGTCCCATGGTGCGTCCCACAATCTTCAGCATATGGCTACTTGCGAGCTGTGGCGGGGCAAATATCCTGCTCAGCAATCCTGTGATTACGGTATAAAAATACGTACTAAATTGAATGACACCGATCAATACGTGAGTACTCCTACGAGATACAACTCAAATACATCAATGATGTGCGAGAGGCCCTATGAGACACCCCCACAAATACCCAAGACCTCTGATGCTCATTAGAAGTTTGATAATTGTCGGTACCATTTTGGTACTGTCCTGCACCCCGAAGCAGCCCTCGGCAGATACAGGGCCGAGTAGCGACAAGGGAGCTCAAGACCCCACAACCAACGCCAACACAAGCGTCGTAACACCTGACGACAGTAAACTGGCAAAAGATCGTCGCATAGCCAACATCCTACTCAAATCAGCCGATTTGCCGAAGTGTAACGCAGCCCTCGTTGGGGCATTAACGTACGTGATAGAGCAGGAGGCTTTTAAATACTGTGATACTTCCGAGCAATGGGTCTCGATAGACCTAACAGGCAAGACAGGTCCCCAGGGACCCGCCGGCACCAATGGGCTAGCGGGAGTCAATGGACGCTACACGCTGATAAAGACAACGCCAGTATCACCAGGCGCAAACTGTGCCCAAGGTGGCATCCGTGTAGCCACTGGGACCGATCAGAATGGTAACTCTATACTGGACGACAACGAAACAGAGGCGGTGGCCTACACATGTCACGGCGACCGAGGCCCCGCTGGACCCGACGGTGTATCAAGCGTGGTAGCAGTCACTGTCCTAGCGCCAGGAGCTCAGTGCAGCGCAGGAGGCACCACTTTGAACGTAGGGCGCGACACAAACACCAACGGTCAACTAGACGCCTCTGAGGTGACTTCCACTCGTGCCATTTGTAATGGCTCTACTGGAGCCACTGGATCTACCGGCGCTACTGGAGCTGCCGGGGCAACAGGACAGACCGGGCCTGCAGGACTTAACGCCACCGAGTTACGCGCCTTTGATGCCAATAATCAGGCTATTGGCTCACTAATAGCCCAGCAGGCGCCATTTCCCAATCTATCGGGCAGCATGTATCTTTACGATTCTGGACGCGATTTGGCCTTTGCCTTAGACTCGTCCGGGTATGTGGATGGGCCTCTGGTTAAGGACATTTACTGGTCCGGGGACAACTGCACAGGCACCCAGCTCTACCAACTAAGCAGCACGTTAACATTAAAAAGCCTGTTCTTTAGCGGCAGCTCGCTACTAAAAACCAGTTCCATCACGCCTCAGTTTGCTAAATCTAAGACCACGCAGCAGGGTTGCCAGAACCTGCTTGGGTTTACGCACGAAAATGCTGATCTAGTAGGTGACGCCTCAACCTACTACAACAACGTCACCTACGTTGCCCACCGTCATGGCACAGACAATTCCCTCTGGCTATCCTACTGTCGCGGCGACTGCGGCTCTGAACACTCGTGGCGATACCTAAAACTACCTGACTCGATGACATCATCGACGACCACAGCGATGACACCTATCATAGGTCAGACCAGTAAGGGCCTAGTCCTCGCGTGGACGGGAGCTCAGTCCCAAATACTCAACCTGGCAGTCTGCACATCCACCTACTGTGCTAATCAAGCTGATTGGCAGGCGATGGCACTATCGACAAACTTCACCAACGTCACCCCACTTGAGATAGCAGACCTGGGTGGTAAGGCAGCCATCCTATCGAGTGGCACAGCAAATTCCATCTCTGGACCGTTTATTACTGAGTGCGGCGGTAGCTGTGCTAGCGACTCGAGCTGGGCTTTAGGAATACGGGTTACTTCTGATCAGGTTGCTCAAAACTCGTTCGTATTTTTTGATAACAAGCGCTGGATCACGACTTATTACCGAGGGACCTCATACTACTATAACGACCTACTATACTGCGGCTCAATGTGCGCAAACAGCTCCAGTTGGACAGGTCTCACTGTACAAGAGACCTACTATTATAATAGTGGTCATCTCATACACTACGGGGTCAAGCTCTTCGCAGACACTAACCATATTTACTACGCTTATGCTCAAGGTGGCGCCACCCTAGTCAACGTTTGTGCCTCTAACTGCACCAATCTAAACTCATGGTCCAAAATTTATATCGGTAACCATATGAGCCAGTCGTCCTGGTTTAAGGGAGATTTTGAACGGTGGAACAACGCTACCTGGTTGGTGATGGGCGACGACACGACCGGTAATAGGCGACTTTCACTAGCGACATGTGCCAGCAACTGCACAGCATCCAGTTCGTGGCAGGTTGCCTATCTGCCCGTGGCGAGTGATGTGCAGGTTGATGACCTGAGCCTGACGACGACCAAGAATGGTCTCTCCATCACGACATCCAAGGCCGGTAAGCCATACTTTTTGAGTTGCGCGAGTAACTGTACGTCGGAGACGAATTGGATGGGGTATACGCCGCGGAATGCGTATCCAGCGGTGGGGTCGGACAGGCCGACGAGTTATGTGGCGCCGATTAGGGTTGGGGTGGAGTAGGGTACAGCGGCAGAACTCACCGATAATGCGCCAAATTCCTCTGTTCGAAGAGGAGAGCATAAGCGTTCATACTCGGGTATAATCCCCCCAGGCACGCACATCATTCATTACAGTAGTCAAGATCGAGCTTCTTAAGCTCATAAATGGCTGCGGTATTTAAACCAATATTATGCTCGTACATTAAATCTGCGAATTGAATACCAGATATCAATATAATTTTTGCTTCGATATTCCTAACAAACTCGCGAGCCTCACCCGTAAAGTCTGAAGTCGTAATAAAAATTCCTTTCTTTGCCCGTTTACCTTGCAGAGCTCCAGCAAACTTTTGGATCTCAGGGCGACTGACGTTACCCTCCCAACGCTTGGCTTGAAGATAAATTACATCAAGCCCCAGTCTATCCTCATTAATAATTCCATCAACACCCTCGTCACCGCTTCTTCCTATAGCTTTGCCTGCATCTTTACGAGAACCGCCGTAACCCATCTTCACTACGGTATCAATGACCACTTCTTCGAAAAATTGGGGGCTACACAATTTCAGTCTCTCAACTAAATCACTCAGTACCTGAGATTTCAGTTGTGCGTGGGCTTCTTCAAGAATTTCCTCAGGTGTACCCTGGGAAACATTAACAACTTCAGATACGCTATCCTCAGCATGCTTTACTTCGTTTACCGATCGGAATTCAATAAACTCCGGGAATTGCTGCAAGTACTTTACATTTATCGCTACCGGGTGATCAGACAGCACCTGCCTACCTCGCTCAGTGATCTCTAAAACTCCACGCTGTGGTAGCTTTAAGAGCCCGGCCTTTCTGAGATATGTACCGGCCCAACCAACGCGATTATAGATCACTGTCTGCTTACCACTCGGTAGCAGAGCAGATTTTTCCGCATTTGACAGATGGAACTCATCTGCTATCGCTGAACGTGCATCTTTTAGCTTTATGCGCCCATGCTTACCAACCAGCCTCAGCAACGGCAGCATCACAGTTTGATAATCAGGTATCGACATCAAAATGTTCCTTTAACTGAATGGACGCATAGTCAACAATTCATTCTGGGTTGGCTACTCGATCAGCCGAAACTTTACTATTCTATGGTCTCGAATGATCGAGTTTAAGGATTAGGAGGTAATCCCCACTATATAGCCAACCCCAGTCAACTCGCCCTCCCAAATCGAGACGGCAGAAGCGAACGGATGAGCTGTTCGACCCCACTTTCTGAATACATAAATTCCAGCTTTTCAAAGTAAATCTTATACCTTTCCGCTTGATCCCGATCAGCAAGAGAACTGGACTTCAAAAATTTGTTCGGATCCCTAGACGCTGCAGTAAATGCGATCTCTGCCTCCACTGAGTGAACCGAGGATCTTCCGAAATATCTGCCAATGACACGATCAGCTGTATCAAAGAACAATGAACGTTTTTTGTCGTGATGTACGTCCGAAAGCTCAAGAATCACCTGCGAGATGAGCTTGGCAGCCCCTGTGGACCAATCATTAATTGCCATACGGACAAGATCACCGCAAACAAGATAAAATAAGTACCTTGTCAAGCGCCGCGGATCGTCGGGTTCGCCTTGTTTTAAACCATATCCTAAGCGCTGGGCTTCTCTCTTCAACAAGAAGGCTGCATAAAGATCAGCTTCGTCAACTACAGGATCGAGGTTGATGACTTGTTCAAAAATCTTCCCTTTTGGTCCGAAATCAACATTCCGGGACATAGCAGTTCCCGCTTTACGCAACCATGCAGATGCATATATTTTTAGAACATCCGTGACATTTATCATTTCGACACAAGTCTTCGGATGCGCGGCTTTATACGAATCCCAGCGTCCTTTTTGGATCTCCAGATATAAATCACGATTTTTCAGTAACGCATCATGCCAAATTCTAAATTGCTCGTTTAGAGCAATGAAATCTTTCTCTTTTACTGCATTTTGTGAGTTCGAAAATCTAACAATATTGGTACAAAGGTGCTCGTCATCATGGGATACAGCAACTATCTTGACCAATACTTTGGCTTGATGATCGATACTTATATCCTCAGAATTGCCGAAACTTTTGCCATCTAGGTTGTTACTGCTGGACGCCATCCTTACGTGCAAACTATTTGATTGCTTGTTTTTCTTCGCTTTATACTCACGCATCGACTTATAAATAACATTTGATGTTTGACACCCGTTAACTATATACGGATTTACAAGCTTCAACTCTGCCTGACCTGGCACTTTTACTTCATCAGCAACGATCGTAAGCCCGTTATTGTATAAGGCAAAGTTCTCAGGTTCGGCGGCTAGAGTGCGCGCGATGCCTTTATTTATTGCTCCGCGCGAACTTAAAAATCCTCGAACATTTTTTTCGTATAAGCTGGATATATCACTCATACCGCGGCTGATTCGATACGACTCCATAAACTCAAACAGCGATGATACCGTGCAAATCGCAAATCTAAGTTTGCCCGCTTCAATCTGGGACTCGATGCATAAATTCGTCTCTATTCGGTCATCGGGATCTTCAGCACCGAATACGTCATTCAAGCAATAGGATTCGACGTCAAATTTTTCCGCGATTCGCAACCTACCCTCACGCGCTATAACTTCGCTCATCATCTGCACCTGCGCAGCATTTAGGGGGTCGCAAGTCGCCACGATTAGTCGGACTGATCTGACTTTCACAGAAATTTCGGGACCGATCCCGAAATGATTTCTCATGTATGACGAATTCAGAACCATGCCATCGCGCTGCTTCTCGACTAGCGCGCTTCTGACCAGGCGCAACAAATTAGCGCGCAAAATACCATCGGAGGGTGATTCCAGTATTGAAAAAACCAGACAACAAGCTAATTCACTACTATATCCAGAATCTTCATCACTCTCAGATTCAACCTCGTCACGATAAATGATCGCGCAGTCCCCTCCTTTTTCCGGGGGTTGATTTGAAAAATAGTATCCAATGGATTCGTCACCGTTGAATTCCGATTCGTCGATGCCCAATTCTTGACGGCAGAATGACTTAATAATCTTGCTCCGAAACATTCCATCAGGGGTGTTGACCCCACCCCTGGTCCGCACATCACGGAGCCATTCTGTTTTTTTATCACTCAAGCTAATAGCCATATATCCCCCACTCGAAATCACGGGAGGGGTATCGTCAAAATACTTTAAAACCTTAAACACCAAGTCCCATAAATCACTATTTACAGAGACTTACAAACCATGTGGTTGTTTGCGCTACAACATGTCCTGGTAAGGTTAGCTGATACGCATATTGATTTACTTTGAATCTTAGGCGATATCGTTCAACTTTTGATGAACAAAAGTGAGCACTTCTTCGACCGAACTGGCAACTCTACAACGCTCCGCAGCTCTGATTATTTTCAAAATGTATTCATCGGACATCATTTTTAGCTGGTCCCGATCAATAACTTTGACGTCTCCTTCTAAGGCAGATATGGCTCCGTCCGATGATAGTAACCCATTGGTCACCAAATAAAGATCCTTCACTCTAGCCTGAGTTACTTGCAAATAGTCAGTATAAGTGCCGCTTGCACTTAGTAGCTCACGGATACCAGCAACATTTATGGCTTTACTGATATGACTCGTATGCTTAGCCTGCACCAAGAAGATATCAGCCCCCTTCAAGACTATCCCATCAGCACCTTTATCGCCGACAAATGGCGGGTGAATCGCTATACCTCCAATGACTGAGGCTACTAACTCAGTTGCCATCAGCTGAAACAGCCTTGCTGAAAGGCAATCGAATGATCGGGCTTCCTCAAAAACCGCTGGCCTGCCTGGAACTAATGCCCCAAAGACGTGATTAGTGAGTTCTTTTTCCACATTTAATTGATAATCTAGGTTGCCAAATAAACCATCTGCCATTGATGACTTTGACTTATGTAGTGAGTTCAAGTTCTCATCAAACGATTTGCCAGGATCCTCGCTAATCTCTGCAATAATATGATGAATATAAACATCTTTCATTTGGCCTTTGCGATGAACCCTCGCATCACATTGACGCTCCAGGGCTGGATTCCACCACCGACCATAGTGAATGACATGATTTGCCTCCGTCAAATTGAGACCTACACCTCCCACCACAGGTGAAGCAATCAAGCATGTGAATCCGTCCGCGGCCTTGAACTTCCTAATTACCTCATCTCGCGCAGGTTTTGACAAGCTCCCGTTAAATAAAAAGCACTTCTCGCCAAAATACTGCGTCAACACTATAGCCAAAATTTCTGCTATTTTTTTAAAACGAGTGAAAATAATAACTTTTTCATTAAGATTTTTTATTTGATGCAAGATTTCTAAAGCAACTTGCATCCTATCTGCCGCCATCAACAGGTCCTCAGGCTTCGAAGCAAGTATCTCCGACATATCGAGGAAAGCCATAGGATGCTGATACGCGATGGACATATATGAAAGCGCTTCCATATATGCCATTCCACCTGCAGACACCCTACTCTTGATTTCACTTACTTTAGCAGACTGCATTGCACTTAACTTACATCGATGCTCTTTTACGTGGATAGGTGGCAGCGCTAGGCCGGCGCTCTTCTTCGTCCTACGAAGCACTACTGCCCCATTGGCAGATTGGTTATACATCAATCTGCTTTTCAGCCGATTTAATGCTTTTTCATCTTTAGGCCTGCCATCACCGAACTCATTGATAAATTCGTCAGCCGTCCCAAGTAATTCCTTGGCATGGACAAAATCAACGATAGACCATAGGTCGAGGAGTCTATTTTCTACCGGTGTACCCGTCATGGCTATCCGGAAATCTGATTGCATAGCAAACGCTGCCTGTCGACCCAGAGTCTGGGGATCTTTGATAAACTGGGCCTCATCGAATACAAAGAGATTCCAATTAACCTGCCCCAAACTGAACTGGTATTGAATCAGTAGATCACGATTCATGATGACAACGCCATCAACCCTGACCTTATCAAGATCTAAGGCTGAAGCATACTTACCGGGCATAACTTCGTATTTTCCCTTTTTGTATCTTGGTAGATTACTGTTATCCAGAATTAAAACCTCCCCTAGGCAGCCTCTTTCAAAGAATTTGGCAATCTCGTCCGCCCAATTCTGATAAAGGGATTTTGGTGCAAGAACCAAAATCGAAACCTTTCTACCCGGGTCAGCTTTCTTTAGATACTCACGCATCCAACAAGCAAAAGTTAGGACCTGAAGAGTCTTCCCTAGCCCCATCTCATCAGCAAGAAGCAACCCACGATATGTCTTACCGACATATACACTCTGCATCCAGGCCACTCCATCACACTGATAAGGAGCAAGTTCGATGGACCTCTTCAGTCCAATAGGTCTCTGGAGTTTGAGCCCAGAACTAGGTGCTTCTCGAGTTGGCTCCGCCATCGCAGGATCGACCTTCAACCTAGGACGAGCCCGCCTCTCGCGAGAGTCCTCTCGTTCCAATTCAGCCTGTACCGTCCCATTAAGCCAATCCAGACTAGTGGCCTCGGCGCCATATTCGGGCATCAACAACTCGTCTGTGATGCCGGCGACCCTTTCCCCGAATACACATTGCAACACCTCAATAGGCGCCCCATCCCAAATAGCCATAGGATTTGCAATCAAGTGATCTCTTATCGATCCGGAGACAATATGCGCGCGTTCGTGCAGTATTTTGGCTGCTTCATAAGCAGTATCGCTAAAGACAATTCGAGTTCTTTTCAGGTCTTTTTTTATGTCAATTACGGATTGAACATCGCCGGCTTTATCCCAAACATTAGCAATGTCATCATGATTAACCTGGTCGATCGCTGGATAGATGGTGAGGCTCGTGCCTCGATCCACATTATTTAATCCGAACTCGGATACAAAGACTACGTCCTCTGACTCAAGGAACCGATCGATCTTTATATTGTGTTCTTGCACCGCAGCGAGTGCCTTTATCTTCCCTAGGGATTTCAGTTGCCTCCATTTTACCGAATGTGAATCATTTCCCGTGCGTTGATCAATTTCACAAACCGCTATAAGTAGGTCAACTAAATGCTTTGGACAACGGTACACCTCACCATTATTAATAAGAAATCGACCGACAATACGAGGTTCAACTTCTTCCTCTGTAAGGCGTAAATGGATTTTGACTTTAAAACTCGGACGTCCGATAGCACCAGAAGAATTTAAATTTATTCTAGGATGAGCTACCGGAACCACATCAGCCAGTACATCTGTCAGTCCGTCATACGATAAATTATTTGCTAACGCATCTAGGTAGGTATTTACAAGGAAAGCCCTACTTTCGCGAATGTTGCCATAATCCGGATGACGCCCGATAAATGACACAAGACCACGATACCAGAAATTATCAATAGAATTTGAAACGATTTCTATACCGTCGTGTTGAGGGCGTAGCGTTAGATTAAAACGAGGCGAACTTTTATAAACATCATCCATGTAAAAAACCTATTCTGGACGAATACCATATGCCCTCAATCGCTCTTGAAAAATACGATGCCAGTCGCCCGCGTGCGGCCAACGTGTTGCTTCTGACGCCTTTAATTGATCCGACCTGATAAAATTTGCCTGCAACCAACGCTGAATCATTGGCTCTACGTCTGGCTTATCGTAGACAAAGCAACTGTGGTTCTTCTGACCAAATTCAACAATTGCGAATCCATCAAATTGCATTAGGACTGCGCTAGATTTGAAACTTTCGGGTTCAATTCGAGCGATGACTGATAGGAACCTTTTACGTAACTCAGATGGTATGGTGGCAAAGTCAGACGAGCAAAGGAGTATTCTGACTCTGCGAATTGAACGGATGTATCTCTGCCAAAATTCTCGGCGCCCCTGATCATCCGATACAACCTTGTCGAAGAAAAACTCAAGATCGATGATATTAAGCCACTCGGAAAGTCTCTGGCTCGCTTCAGCAGACAGATCAAATTCGATTGTCGCACGGTTCGTCTTCCTAGGATCATCAATTCCCAGTCGATCCCAAATTAGTTCTCGCAGATACTGAACATTTGATGCTGGCGGCATCAAAGTCGCCGCCTCTATCAGGAAGTTAATGAATTCAGAAAGGTCGTCCCGCTCCAGATCCCGGATGTTATTCGCGAAAAATGCCCGAAAATCGTTTATCTCTAGCCAGTTGTTCCCGTGAGCCTCTTGCATCAAATACTCCAACAACACACGTGAGCTGTAGGGACCATTCGATACGGGAATGCGAAATATCGTGCTGATCTGTGATGATATCGACTCAGCTCTGGTATCTTTAATCTGCTTGCACATTTCGCACGCAAATCGCTCTGGATCCAGATACAGGCGCAGATTATTGTATATTCCCAGAGCAAACGGAGAAAGGGTTAGGTCTGCAAGTGATTTTAGCCTAGCGAACTTCTCCGAGATGTCCTTCTTTTCGTTGACTGCAATATGCACAAGCAATCTGAACACTAGCTGCGTGACAGGCACGCGTCTCTCGATTAAGACTCTGATATAACGTGGATCGCTAACCACACGTTGGTCCTTCGCCATATCCAGCAACTGTGCTGGTTCGAGGGCCAGTCCACTCTCAACAAATGAATTCCACGTTAAGTAAAATGATTCATCTGGAACAGTGTCCGCCATCAGTGGTATTTCTGAGGTTGCGGATGAAGTAAAGCTCGCAATCTTTGGATACTCGTATGGCACCGTAAGAGCACCGATTGCCGCTTTCAGGTCAGTAAGCGAATCCGTTAGCTTTTTTTTCCAAGATTGATCGCTCATTGCCTGATGCCGTCTGGTGATTTCTTGATCTTTATCTCTACTCGGCGATTTTCAGGCACGTCCAATGAACCGTCCTTTGTATAGTTTTTTGCTGGCTTGGATGCACCGTACCCGACAGCCAGAATTTTTTCGTTTAAACATTTGTGTTTAGCTTCACCATCCTCAGCAGACTTCCTCAAAATGACGTTAGCTACAGCTAAAGATCGCCGTTGTGACAACTCCAGATTCATACCTATTTTATGATCTCCTTGTCGATCAGTGTGACCACCGACTTCAATTGACTCCGCTGTATCGCAATCTTCGCGGAAGTGGTTGTAAATAGCACGAGCTATCGTCCGCTCCTTCTCCGGCGTTAAATCGGCACTATTAGTATTAAATAAAAGATCAGATGAAATCGAAATCACCTTGAGTCCTGGCTGACAAGTCACTTCAAGATCAGGATCGGCCTTAGAGGCACTACAACTACCGTTTTTTTGCCCAATGTTTTGGCTGGCATTCGTGCCGGATGTAACACTAGTTTCTACGCCGCCTCCTCTACCTTTGTCCCCTTTGCCTTCGAGATTATCAGGACCTCGAGGTTCATAGGCAGGCCCTGCTACTTTGTTGGGATCTGCCGTCGCACCAGATTGCACTACGATATAAAGAACCAGAATCGCAAACAGACTTGTCATCAAGTCGACAAATCCATGATAGCCATCGTTCTGATAACGTTTCCGCGCCATATCGACCTCAAGCCGCTTTCACTTTTTTCATTGCTTCTTCAAGTGCATCTGTAAGTCTGATTATGTCGCCGCCAAGATTTTCATTCAGTTTTCTCAATACCTGCGATTGCGTGTTAGCAAAATCCTCCAGAACTTTGTCTAGATTCGTAGTAGAAACCACTCGTATTTCATCCAACGATCCCTGCAATCCCTGAATGACTGGTCGCAGAGCTTCTCCGAACAGACTGATCGCATCTGACAAGTTTTCCATAGTGCCATGCTGCGATTCGGTTAATCTGTGCTGGTGGCCCAGGCTGACGGAGATAGCCTTTGCAACATTTTCAAAGTTATCAGCAGTTTGCTGGTACCATGCATTGGTGCGCTTTCCCGCATCGTCGATGCATCGGCTGAATGTAGCTACACCGTCATCCAAGCGGTTGACAGCGGCATCCAGCTGCATGCCAAATTTAGCGAGCTCGGCGCCTGCCTTTTCGAACGCTGCAGTTGAGACGTCGACATCTTTCGTAAGCCCGGCAAAACGTTCGATGGTAACATTAGTGAGCGAAATAATATCGCGAGCGGATTGAATAACGGTATCAAATTGAGTTAAGTGCGAATTAATTACCGCACCAAACCCGTCCGCTGAGGTCAGCGCGCTACTTAGCGACGCACTGATTAGCTCCATCTGCTCGCGAGTATTACGAAAGTACGTCTCAGCATGGCCTGTTAATGATTCACTGAAATCTTTAGTCAGACTGCTCATCGCAGATAGCAATTGCTCATGTAGCCCACCCTGAGCCTGCGCCATAGCTTCAGTCATCGTATCTCTCAAGACATCCGAAAGGTCGCCGCTCATTTGACGAACTGCGATTGAAGTCTCCTGAACATTCTCCGAGATCAAGCCGAGACTTTGGTACAACTGAATTCGCGATGAGTTGCTCTCTTTCACTGCATCGAGAATCTGATGCAGCTCCGTGGCCAGTACGTGATCGGCAGTCATGTACCTAAATTTACTGTCAATTAAATCAGCCACCCGGAAGTAGGCATCTTTCAGAGTCTTCACATTTTTTGACTCTAGCACGCTAATCCCTATGGCTGCTAACGTCGCGCAGATTGAGGCAGTAAATTTCCCTGACAGCGAATTTATGAGTTCTGTGGGACCATTTGAATCCGGTCCGGCTACTGTAGAAAGACCGGTACCTATGAAAATGAAAGTTATTGCAAGCCCGACCTGCACAATCCATCCTGAAAAGCGACCATGCACATCCATGTTTAGCTCGAGATCTGCGACCTCTCCGGGATTTATGAAGTGCTTGAAGGATCGTGTTTGATGAATGCTGGTGGTCTTCGGATCGACCACCATGGTTTCCCGAAATTCCCGCCACGATGTTCGCAGTATATGGTGCTCTAGGAGCGTCGCTTCTATGTGATCAGCTAACTCAGAGGTTTTCACCGGCCCTTTGAGTGCGTTCAACGCGCCGAGTTTCCCCTCGACAGTCTCTATTCGAAGCATCGCTTCGCTGAACATTCGGGTCATTAGAATGGCAAATAAAAACCCCAGAAATACGACGAAACCACCGCCAAGAAGTATGTAAGTAAACTGACTTGTTGCGTTCATCTTAAAGACCTTGCTGCGTTTACAAATAGAGTGCACAGTAACCCTACGACTCGAACCAATGTCGGCAGATTTTGGTTTTTCTTTAGCCGAATCCGAACTACCCAAGAATTAATCAATAGTTTTGGCTTGTAAGGTTTTGCATTTTGTATGGACTGGTTCGATATACACGTGAAGAGTCGCAGTGCGCTAATTTGTGACCTGTCCGCGCTCATTGAAACAAGGCGCATCTGGATTAGGTGATGTAAATGGCGAGAAAGCTGCACGGTGCATTGGAATTGTGCCCGAATTAAGACGACACAGCGGAAACGCCAGGAGCCATCGTTTTTCCGCACCACCTATGACAGTAATGACTTCGGTGAGTTAGCTCCCGAGATTGTTATTTTAACAATACCAGTGATACCAGAATATTACGTTGTTGCAAGCCGCTTGATTTGATAATGTTGGGCAAATACAGTTAGTTATACTTTTTTGGAAAACTCCATGATCAGTATCCAGGAACTAGAGTCCCATCTTTGGGGTGCCGCCGACATTCTGCGTGGCAGCATCGATAGCGCGGACTACAAGCATTACATATTTGGCCTGCTCTTCTATAAGCGACTTTGCGACGTATGGGAGGAGGAGTACGAGGACCGCCTTAAGAAATATAAGGACGAAGAGGTCGCACGGGATCCGGATGAACATCGATTTCACGTCCCAGTTGGATCGTTCTGGAGCGATATCCGTAAAAAATCAAAGAACATCGGAGAAGCGCTTAACATCGCCTTCCGTGCCATAGAGGACCATAATAAGCGGCTAAACGGTATCTTTCAGGACGTCGACTTCAATAACAAGGAGCGCTTCCCGGACGCTGTTCTGCAAAGGCTGCTCCAGCACTTTGACAAATATCGGCTGCGCAATGCCGTCTGTAGGAAAGCAAGCGAAAAAATAATACGCATCCTTGCCGCTACGTTTTTTGCTAGCAGCCAACGCCACGAGTATTCACGAGCATCACTCTAGGGCTTTTTCTTTGCTTGTTTAGTCGTTCTTTGTGCCACGTATTGCTTGCGGATGGTCATTTACCGAAACGCCATCACCCGTCTGTTAGGACCTCGAAGGTCATTGCAATGTTAGATTTGGGCGGAGAGGGCCAGCCGACGTTTAGGACCTCGAGGGTCATGGGATTGGTAGGGCCTGTCTCTCCATCTGGGCAGTGAACGCGACTAAATTCGCCGCAAAGAGCGAGGCACCTTAGTTAGTGGCCCGCTTCATTGCCTAGCTGATTCGGTGTCTACGTTTAGTAGTCCTCCCATCGGTTGAGAATTTGCATGGTATTTCTTTACGCATCACCGCCAGTG
>Ga0194132_10006448_pt1 | contig 18192 bp, 12 predicted proteins | sample TA2KigOf80mmetaG_FD_148612 | JGI IMG/M metagenome (GOLD analysis project Ga0194132, IMG submission 148612) | Freshwater microbial communities from Lake Tanganyika, Tanzania - TA2015054 Kigoma Offshore 80m | ecosystem: Environmental > Aquatic > Freshwater > Lake | place: Tanzania: Lake...
GGTCGAGCCGTGGAACTCCAACTTGATCTCGCGGTCGAAATCCACACGCAGGGGGTCATTTCGGCGGTCACCCATTGGGTTCCTCGGTCATTTCGGCAGGAAAGAGGCAGAAACGCTGGGAATCCCAGGGTTCCGGCGCACATGCCATGCCGAAAGTCGAAGGTCATCTGGGAAATAGGGGTTCAATGGTCCGGACAGCTTCACCTACCGCGCGTTCGACGGGGCGGCCTACTCGGCCGCGGTCACGGTGGCGATCAGCGTGACCGCGGTGAACGACGCCCCGACCGCGAGCGGCGCGACCTTCACCACGGCCGAAGACACCGCGCTGACCGGCAGCGTTTCGGCAAACGACATCGACAGTGCGAACCTGACGTACAGCGTCGTGACCGGCCCGGCGCACGGTACACTGGTGCTGAACGCGAACGGTTCGTTCACCTACACGCCGCACGCCAACTACCACGGCGGCGACTCGTTCACGTTCCGGGCCAGCGACGGGAGCGCGTTCTCGAACGTCGCCAGCGTCGCACTGACCGTGACCGCGGTGAACGACGCGCCGACCGCGAGCGCGGGCACCTTCGCCACGGTCGCCGGCGTCGCGCTGGTGGTCGATCTGCGGGCGCTCGTGGGCGACGCGGAGACCGGCGACGACGCGCTCGGCTATACGATCAGCGGGGCGAGCGGCGTCTCGGTGTCGCCGGTGGCCGGGCAACCGGGCCGGTTCACCGTCACGCCGGACGCCAACTTCACCGGCACCGCGAGCTTCACGTACACCGTCTCGGACGGTTCGGCCTCGGCCAGCGCCGTCGTGCAGATCGAGGTGACGGCGCAGGGCAACGTGTACCTGTCCGGCGGCGACCTGTACGTGTTCGGCACCACGAACGCGGATACGATCCACATCGGGGCGAACGCTTCGGGCGTGACGGTGACGGTCAACGGCGCGAGCGCCGGCACGTTCGCCGCGACCGGGGTGGTGCGGGTGTTCGGCGGCGACGGCGACGACCTCATTACGGTGGGCGACGGGGTCGCGCTGCCGACCGCGTTGGCCGGCGAGGGCGGGAACGATTCGCTCGTCGGCGGCACCGGCAACGACACGCTGCTCGGCGGCGCGGGCCACGACAGCCTGCGGGCCACCACCGGCGACGACTACCTCGACGGCGGCACCGGGAACGACACCGTGCGGGCCGGGGCCGGCAACGACCTGCTGTTCGGCGGCGACGGCGACGACTCGATGATGGCCTACACCGGCAACGACACGCTCTACGGCGGCGCGGGGAACGACACGATGCGCGCCGGCGCGGGCGACGACGTGGTGGACGGCGGCACCGGGAACGACTCGCTGACCGGGCACAGCGGCACGGACGTGTTGTTCGGCGGCGACGGCGACGACACGATCGCCGCGGGCAGCGGCGTCGATACGCTCGTCGGCGGCGCGGGCAACGACTCGCTCGTCGGCGGCAGCGGGACCGACACCCTCGACGGCGGCACCGGCAACGACACCCTGCGGGCCGGCAGCGGTGTGGACGTGATGTTCGGCGGCGATGGCCACGACTCGATGCTCGGCGGGGCCGGGGCCGACACGCTCGACGGCGGCAGCGGTAACGACACCATCAGCGCCGGCGCGGGCGACGACGTGGTGTACGCCGGCCTCGGCTCCGACTCGGTCCTCGGCGGGGCCGGCAACGACATCGTCTTCGGCGGCGACGGCAACGACGTGCTCGACGGCGGCAGCGGCAACGACGTCTTGCTGGGCGGGGCCGGCAACGACCTGCTCATCGGCGGCAGCGGGTTCGACCTGCTGATCGGCGGGTTCGGGTCCGACGAACTGGTCGGCAACGCCAACGACGACATCCTGATCGCCGGGACGACTACTTATGACGAGAACCAAACGGCGCTGAAGGCGATCCGCGCGGCGTGGGCCGGCAGCGGCACCTATTCGCAGCGCACCGCGGCGCTTCAATCGACGAGCTTCGCGTACCGGCTGGTGGCGGACGTGACGGTTCTGGACGACAACGCGGCCGACGTGCTGACTGGGTCCGCCGGGTCTGACTGGTTCTTCGCGAACCTGAACGGGTCCGGGGCGCGCGACTGCGTCACCGACCTCGGCAACAACGAGATCGCCACCGACACGGACTACTAGAGTTCCGCTGTTCGTAGTGACCCGCTTCAGCGGGTCATAGCTCAGGGGTGAATCGCGAGAGCCGCGGGTCCCGCGACCCGCTGAAGCGGGTCACTACGAACACCACGCGGGGCGTCACTTCTTCGCGCCCGCGTCCGGGTAGCGCAGCTTGCGGTCGGGGTCGAGGAACCGCGCGTACACCACCTGCGGCCCGGCCCCCTTAAGGACGATCTCCAGCGTTTGCGTGCCCGAAAGCTCGATCTCGAAGGCGTCACGGTCGGGGCGCACGTCCTTGCCCGCGCCCTTGCCGGTGCCGACCTCGCGACCGTTCACGCGCACCGTGTAATCGCCGCTCGATCCGATCAGCAGCCGGGCCTTCATAGCGCCCGGCGCGGTCACGTCGGCGCGAATCGTGGTCGGGTCGCCCTTCGCGTCCGGCACCACGATGCGGCCCGGCGCGCCGAACGAGACGAACTTCTCGCCCGTGTTCAGCTTCACGTCCGTGATGTACGGGTTCGCCATCAGGTAGCGCACGAGGTCGCGGAAGTCCTGTGCGGTCATGTTATAGCCCAACCCTTCGGGCATCAGCGACTTCTCGGCCACGCGCACCGGCTCCGCGAGGTCGGCCTTCTTGATCTTCTTCAGTACGCCGTTTTCGATCTTCAGCGTGATAAAGGCGTCGTCCTCTTCGGCCAGAATGCCCTGAAAGACGGTCTCGTCCAGTAGCCGCGCGGTGCGCAGGAAGTACGGCGCGCCGATGACGCGGTTGGGGTCGAGCACGTTGCCGAGGATGTACTCGATGTCGCGGCCCGCGCCCTCCAGCGCCGGGCCGACCTCCGCGCCCTTGCCGTCGAACTTGTGGCACTTCGCGCAGTTGTTCTCGAACACCTTCCGGCCTCGCTCGAACGACGCCGGGGCCTCGTACAGCGAGTCGCGGGTCTTGTCGATCAGCTTCGCCAGCTCCGCGGGCGTCGTGCGCGTCCGGCCCCACGCCTTCTCGATCAGCGCGTTCAGCTCTTTGTCGTTGAACGCCTGCACGCGGAGGATGGTGTTGTCCGTCACCTCGGCGCGGTCGATCTTCTTCTCGGCCATCGCCTCTAGCAGCGCCCGCGCCCATTCCTTGCGCGTCGCCAGTGTGTTGACGACTTCCGGGCGCAGGCCCTTGGGGAACTCCTTCCAGTTGTCGAGCAACGCGGGGACGATCCGCGGGTGGTCGAACGCGGCGAGCGCCCGCACCACTTCGGCCCGAACCAGTTCGGACTTGTCCGCCGTGAGGGCGTTCAACAGAACGGGCACCCCCTCGGGCGCGCGGATCGCCGCGAGCTGGCGCGCGGCTTCGGCCCGCTGGTCCTCGGTGAACTTCGTGCTCAGCAGGGTGCCCATCGCGCGCTTGAGCGCGGCCGGGTCGCGGAAGCTGACCGCGAGCTTGTTCGCCAGCGCCACCAGCTTCGGGTTGTTGTCCTTCGCGATCTCGGCCTGAAGCGCGAACCACGCGTCCGGCGCGTTCACGGTCTGCTTGTCGAGCGCGACCGCGAGGCCGTCGAGCGCCTTCTCGCGACTCGCCGCGTCCTTCAGTTTCGCCACGAATTCGACGCACAGCTTGAGGTCGGTGGCGTTCCCGGTGGCGACCAGCCGGCGCATGACCTTCGGCACGATCTGATCGCGGACGAAGACGTTGTCGGGCGCTTCCTTCGCGAGCCACGCGAGTTCGTCTTGAACCGACGAGCCGGGAGCGTCAGCGGCCGGGGGCCGCCCCTTCTCCCTGCCCTTCTCCCCGCGCTCGCGGCTCGCCTTCGCCAACACCTTCTCATACGCGAGCCACACCAGATGCGGGATGACAGGATCTTTCGCGTCCTCCTTGCGGGCCATCAGCGCGCGAAGAAGGGGCGTCACGTCGTGCTTCTCGGAAAGGCGAATAGCAGCGGAGGCGAGTTCACGGCGGACGGTGGCAGTTTCCTCGGTAGCTGCGAGTTCGGTTGCCTCCTGTTGCAGCCTGTTGATGTCGAGATGGCTCGGTTCGAGAATCCTCGTACTCCATGCGCGAACCGACGCGTTGGTGTGTCGCAACTGAGGAGCCGAGTACCGGACCGCTCTCATCAACCACATCGCCCGGAGTTCTTGAACGGGGTCTTTCGACGCCAGCGCCGCGCGAACCGCTGCGATTCCTTCTTTGGGAAACGAATCCTTCCCCACTTTGACTGCGGAACGCTCACTGAGCACGCGCAGCGCCTGTCGGACCGAGTAAGGGTCCGTGCCTTTGAGAACCACGTCCATCAATTCGCCGTCCGTCTTCTTCCCCAAGTCCTCCGCCTTCTTCGTCTTCGTGCCCTTCAGTTGGATGCGGTACACGCGGCCGCGCTCGTAGTCCCAATCGTCGGGCTTGGTCTGGTGGCACGGGTTCTGGTCGTGCCAGTCGATCAGGTAGATGTCGCCCGCCGGGCCCCACTTCATGTTGATCGGGCGGAAGTTCTTGTCGCCGCTCACGAGGAAGTCGTCGCCGCGGCTCGCCGTGTACGTGCTGCCGTTGGGCTTCAACACGTTCTGCTTGATGCTACAGCCGTGGATGCTGCCGAAGATCACGCTGTTCTGGAACCGCTTGGGCATGTGCGGCACGTCCAGCGAGATCAGGCCGGCGTGCGCCCATCCACTTTCCTTGTGGAAGGTGTGGTCGCAAATCTCCTGAATGTAGCCGTAGGCGTGCGGGTTGTAGCTCGCGCCCGCTTGGCGCTTGTAGATGCCGCCGGGCACGATGTGGTACAGGTGCGGGATCACGCAGCACGCGAGGACGAACTGGCCGTCCGTGTTGCGCCAGTCCAGCCCCCACGGGTTGCTCGTGCCCTCGGCGAAGATCTCGAACTTCTTCAGCTTGGGGTGGTAGCGCCAGATCGCGGCGTTCATGCGCGTCTCGGGGCCGTCGAGCGGCTTCACGTTGCTCTGCGTGAACACGCCGTGCAGCCCGTACAGCCAGCCGTCCGGACCCCACTGGAAGGTGTTCAACGTCTCGTGCGTGTCCTGACTGCCGAAGCCCTTCAGCAGCACCTCGAATTTGCCCGGCTTGTCGTTCTTGTTCTCGATGAAGTACAGGTACGGGGCCGCGCCCACGAACACGCCGCCGTGCCCGACCTCGATGCCGGTGCAGAGGTCGAACGCGCCGAGGTTGGCCTTCTTCCGCTCCTCGGGAACGGGGAAGTCCTTGCCCTCCGCGAACACGGTGCGCTTGTCGCACACGCCGTCGCCGTCGGTGTCTTCGAGGATCACGATGCGGTCGCGCGGGGCCTTGCCCGGCGGGGTGCGCTTCGGGTACTCGAAGCACTCGACGACCCACACGCGACCCTTCTCGTCGATGGTGAACGCGACCGGGTTGATGCAGTCCGGCTCGCCGGCGAACAGCTTCACCTCGAACTCGTCGGCGACCTTGAACTTGGCGACCGTTTCGGCCGGCTTCAGGTACGGCTGCCCGGATCCTTTGCGGTTGTCGAACCCGAACTCTTTTTGCGCGAGCGCGGGCCGCGCCGCGGACGCGGCGAGCAGCGCGAACAGCGCGAGGGGGAACGCGAGGGAGAGGCGGCGCATGGCGGGCTTCCTTGAGGCGGGGAGGCGTGAGGAAGATGGTACCGGGGCGCGGGGCCGTGTGCCACTGTGCGGCGCGCGCGCTTCGTCTGGAAATTGCCGCGCGGCGGGCTACGATAATCGCGGCAGGGGCGGTTCCGCGTCGGGGCCGCCCCTGCGCTATTTCAGGGCGCGTCATGTCGAACCTTCGCACCCCGCTGTACCAGTGGCACGTCGATCACAAGGCGCGCATGGTGCCGTTCGGCGGCTGGGAAATGCCGGTCCAGTACGCCGGCATCGGCCCGGAACACAAGGCCGTGCGCGGCGGGGCCGGGCTGTTCGACATCTCGCACATGGCCCGCGTCAGCTTCGGCGGGAAGGACGCGCTCGCGCTGCTCGAACACGTCTTCACCAACTCCGTCGCCACCATGAAGGACGGGCAGGTGCGCTACGGCCTCGTGTGCAACGAGAGCGGCGGCATCCTCGACGACGTCCTCGTGTACAAGTGGCCCTACGGCTACGCCGCGGTCATCAACGCCAGCAACCGGACGAAGATTCTGGCGTGGCTGAAGGTCCACGCCGCGGGGCGCGACGTCCAGATTCAGGACCAGACGCTCGACACGACGATGATCGCAGTGCAGGGGCCGAAGTCGGTGGAGCTGGTCGCGGGGCTGCTCGCGGACGACGTGAGCGGGCTGAAGTACTACTTCGCGACGCCGTCGCGGTACAAGGACCGGCCGTGCGTCGTCAGCCGCACCGGGTACACCGGCGAGGACGGGTTCGAGGTGATCGTGCCCAACGCGCTCGGCGTGACACTGTGGGACGAGTTCATTAGTAAGGGCGCGGTGCCGTGCGGGTTGGGCGCGCGCGACACGCTGCGCCTCGAAGCCGCGATGCCGCTCTACGGCCACGAGCTGAACGAGACCATCGACCCCATTCACGCCGGCCTGAGTTGGGCGGTAAAGCTCGACAAGGGCGCGTTCGTCGGTCGCGACGAGATCCAGAAGGCGACCGCGGACGCCACCAAGCCGGTGCGCGTCGGTCTTGAGATCGAGGGCAAGCGCGCGGCCCGCGAAGGGTGTGCGATCACCGACGCCGACGGCGCGCCGGTCGGCACCGTGACCAGCGGGAGCCTGTGCCCGCACCTCGACAAGTCGCTGGCGATGGGGTACGTTGCGCCGCAAGTCGCGGCCGTGGGGAGCGCGCTGGACGTGGACCTGCGCGGCACCAAGCTGCCGGCCACCGTTGTGCCGCTGCCGTTCTACAAGCGGAAGAAGTAAACTCATCAGGAGCACGTCATGTCCAACCCGACCGATCTGCGGTACTCGGCCACGCACGAGTGGGCGAAACTCGAGGGCGACGTCGTCACGGTCGGCGTGACCGCGTTCGCCATCGAGCAACTGACCGAGCCGACGTACTTGGAACTGAAGCCGGTGGGCACGCAGTTCCAACCGGGCGACAAACTCGGCGTGATCGAGTCGTACAAGTCCACCTCGGACCTGTATTCGCCGGTCGCGGGCACCGTCGTCGAGCGGAACGACGCGGTGACGAAGGACCCGAAGCCGGTGAACGACGACGCCTTCGGCGCGGGCTGGATGGTGAAGATCAAGCTCGCGCCCGGCGCGACCCTGAACCACCTGCTGACCGCCGCGCAGTACGACGCCCAACTCGCGTCGGAAGGGCACTAGCGCCGAAAGCCGCTGGCGGCTTCGCGAACGCGCTAGGCTCGCGAACCCGCCAGCGGCGGTCGAAACCAATTCTTGTTGGAGAGGTTCCCCGTGGCCTACGTGCTGAACACCCCCGAAGACCAGAAGGCGATGCTGGCCGCCATCGGGGTCGCGTCCGTCGAAGACCTGTTCGCCAAGATTCCCGCGGAGCTGCGCCTCACGCGCCCGCTCGGCGTCCCGGCCGCGCTGCCGGAGATGTCCCTTCAGGCGCACGTCGCGCAGTTGCTCGGCAAGAACCGGTCGGCGTCCGACGCCGTGTGCTTCCTCGGCGGCGGTGCGTACGACCACTTCATCCCCAGCGCCGTAGACGCCATCGCCGGGCGCAGCGAGTTCTACACCGCGTACACGCCTTATCAGGCCGAAGCCAGTCAGGGCACGTTGCAGGCGGTGTACGAGTACCAAACGCTGATGTGCCAACTGACCGGGCACGCGCTCGCCAACGCCAGCCTGTACGACGGCGGCTCCGCGACGGCCGAAGCGATGCTCATGGCGCTCGGCATCACCGGGCGGCGCGAGGTGCTGGTCGCGGAGAGCGTTCACCCCGAATACCGGCAGGTGCTCGCCACCTACGCCGCGAACCTCAACTGCACGGTCCGCGTGCTGCCCACACCGGGCGGCACGCTGAACCCGGACGACGTGAAGGCCGCCGTCACCGACGCGACCGCGTGCGTGATCGTGCAGTCGCCCAACTTCTTCGGCCACCTCGAAGCGATGCAGGAGATCGGCGACGCGGCGCACAAGACCGGCGCGCTGTTCGTCGCCAGCTTCGACCCCATCAGTACGGGTGTACTGAAGCGCCCCGCCGATTACGGCGCGGACATCGCCGTTGCCGAAGGGCAGGGGTTGGGCGTGCCGCTGCAGTTCGGCGGGCCGCACGTCGGCATCCTCGCCTGTCGTCAGGAGTTTCAGCGCAAGATTCCCGGCCGGCTCATCGGCCAGACCACCGACCGCAACGGCAAGCGGTCGTGGGTGCTCACGCTCGCGACCCGCGAACAGCACATCGCGCGCGAGAAGGCGACGAGCAACATCTGCACGAATCAGGGGCTGCTCGCGCTCCGCGCCGCGGTGTACCTCACGGCGGTCGGCCCGCAGGGGCTGAAGGAAACCGCGGAGCTGTGCGTGCGCAAGGCGCACTACGCGGCCGACGAGCTGTGCAAGGTGCCGGGCGTGTCGCTCCGCTTCGCGTCGCCGTTCGTGAAAGAGTTCGCGCTGAAGGTTCCCGGCGACGCCAACACGCTATTGGCAAAGCTGCGTGATAAGGGCTACCACGCCGGCCTGCCGCTGGGCCGCTGGTACCCGCAACTGGCCGACTGCATCACGGTCGCCGTAACCGAGAAGCGCACCAAGGCCGAGATCGACGGCCTCGCCGAGGCGCTGAAGGCCGCTGTTAGCGCGGCATGACCGAGGCCGAGGGCGTACTCCGCGCGAAGGGGTGCTAACATGAGTGACGACATCGAAGACCTGTTGGCTCGCGAACCGTTTCGGCAGTTCGTGATCGTTACGTCGGACGGGGAGGAGTACATCGTCAGTTCGCCGAAACAGGTGACGATCCCGATGCACGGGGAGACCGTGCATTTCGCGCCCACGACTACACGAACCATGTGATCGCGGTTCGCTACATTCTCAAACTGAGCTTCCGCACCGGTGCCGCATGAACGAGGACGAGGCCTTCATCCGCGCGATCGTGGACGCACCGGGCGACAACCTCCCGCGGCTCGTCTACGCCGATTGGCTCGACGACCGCACCGACCCGCGCGGCCCGTATCTCCGCGCGGAAGCGGAGTGCGTTCATGAGGCGATAGCGGGACGATACACTGCGTTTCCTCTCGAACGATCCACGTTAATTGCAGGAATTGATCCGCTGTGGGTCGCGAGAGTGAGCCGCCCGCCGTTCGGTGTGTGCTGCGATAGTGTGCGATTCACGGAGCGCGGACCGATCCTCGCGACTGCGGATGTTGACGAGGTTGAACGGCGTATTAGCGGGACGTTCTCAATTGACTTCCGCGCGTATTTGTTGAACTTGAACGGCGGAAAACCCGCGCCTGCTTGCTTGCCGTACCCAGATCGTGCGGGTTCTGCGTACGCGGACATAGATATGGAGATTGATAGCTTCTACATAGCAGCCCGACCGGGTGAGACACCTCCTCTTGATGGAGGAGATTTGTGGGGATTCGAGATCGAGAGCGAACGGAATTGGCTTCACGAACTGTATCAAATGGACCGCGGACCGGACCCGAACCCGTTGATCGCGGATATGGTGCCTTTCGCCTATACCATGCACGACTTGGGCTACTTCTTGATAGGTGTTGGTCAGGCAAATCGTGGAAGAGTGTACCACTTCCGCGACTACTGCCACTTCAGTGACGACCCGAATCACTTGTTCGATTACACGGATACCTTTGCGGCGTTTCTTGCTCATATTCGACCGGATCGCGACTCGTAAACGCAAACTACTCAAAGTCATCGATACCCATGAATAACACCCAATCGACCGAACTGATCTTCGAGCTGTCCAAGAGCGGGCGGCGGTGCCACCGGCTGCCGGCGTGTGACGTGCCGGCCACCAAGCCGCTGAGCGCGCTCATTCCGCAAGCGCACCTCGCGGACGCGCCGCCGCCGCTGCCGGAGGTCGGCGAGATCGACCTGATTCGGCACTACACCAACCTGTCGGCGCGGAACATGAGCATCGACACCAACTTCTACCCGTTGGGGTCGTGTACCATGAAGTATAACCCCAAGCGTCACGAGCGGCTCGCCGCGCTGCCGGGGTTTGCCAACCTGCACCCGCTGCAACACGACGACACCACGCAGGGTATGTTGGAGCTGCTGTTCGAGATGCAGCAGTTCCTCGCGGAGATCAGCGGGCTGCCCGCGGTGTCGCTGCAACCGGCCGCCGGCGCGCAGGGCGAACTGACGGCGCTGTACGTGGCCGCCGCGTACTTCCGCGACAAGGGCCAGACGCACCGGCGCAAGGTTCTGGTGCCCGACTCCGCGCACGGCACGAACCCCGCGAGCGCCGCGCTCGCGGGGTTCGAGACCGTCACCGTCAAGAGCGGGCCGGACGGCCTCGTCGACCTCAACGACCTCAAGGCGAAGCTGGGCGACGACACCGGCGTGTTCATGATTACCAACCCCAACACGCTGGGGCTGTTCGAGACGCAGATCAAGACGATCACCGACCTGCTGCACAGCAAGGGCGCGCTGGTCTACCTCGACGGCGCGAACATGAACGCGATCCTCGGCATCACGCGGCCGGGCGACTTCGGCGCGGACATGCAGCACTACAACGTCCACAAAACGTTCACCGGGCCGCACGGGGGCGGCGGCCCCGGCAGCGGCCCCATCGCGGTGCGCGACTTCCTCGCCCCGTACCTGCCCGCCCCGACGGTCGTGAAGGACGGCGCGAAGTACAAGCTGAACTTCGACGCGCCGAAGAGCGTGGGCCGGGTGCGGAGCTTCTTCGGCAACGTCGGCATCCTGTTCCGCGGGTACTGCTACATCCGCACGCTCGGCCCGGACGGGCTGAAGGAAGTGAGCCAGCAGGCCGTGCTGAACGCGAACTACCTGCGGGCGCGCGTGGCCGAGGGGTTCACGATCCCGCACCCCGGGCCGTGCATGCACGAGTTCGTCGCCACCGCGCGCATGCCCGAACTGCGCGAGCGCAAGATCACCGCGAAGGACATCTGCAAGCGGCTCCTCGACTTCGGGTTCCACGCGCCGACCGTGTACTTCCCGATGGTCGTGGCCGAGGCGCTGATGATGGAGCCGACGGAAACCGAGAGCAAGGAAACGCTCGACGCCTTCGCCGACGCGCTGCTGAAGATCAAGGCCGAAGACCCGGAGGTCGTGCGCACCGCCCCGCACACGCACATCGTCACCCGCCCGGACGAGGTGAAGGCCGCGAAGGAACCCATTCTGCGCTGGACGCCGGAGAAGTGATGAGCGGACCCGCCGCGCGCGTCGTCAGCATCGTGTACCGGCCGAAGGACAGCGGGCGGCCACAGGACCGCTACGCGCGTGTGCCCATCGAGCGCGCGCAGTTGGTCGCCCACTTCGGTATCGAGGACGACCGCAAGGGCGGCCCCGGCGACCGGCAGTTGAACGTGATGCACGCGGAGCAGCTCGCGGAACTCGGCGCGGAAGGGTTCAAGGTCGGGCCGGGCGAGATGGGCGAGCAGATCGTCGTCGCCGGCCTCGACCCCGCGGCGCTGGTCGCCGGCGCGCGCGTCAAACTGGCCGATGCCGTGATCGAAGTGGTGGAGCCGCGCACCGGGTGCGCGCGGTTCGAGATGATTCAGGGCAAGCCGCGCGGCGACGCGGCCGGTCGCCTCGGCGTCATCGCCCGCGTCCTCGAAGGCGGCCCGCTCGCGGTCGGCGACGCGGTCGAAGTGCTCACCGCGGAATGAACCTCTCGCCCCGCCTCCGTGTCCCTCGCACGACACGAACACGGAGGCAGCGCATGGGCAACAGCAGGAGCCGGGCGGCGGAGGTCGCCCGCGACACGGTCGAGAGCGTCGTGGCCGGGCGCTACCGCAACGCGGCCGGCGCGAAGGTTCCGATCCGGCACCTCGTCGAGGCCGCGTGCAACGGCACCGTCAGTTACCCGCCGGGGGCGCCGCTCCCCAACGTCGTCCCGTCCGATCGCGCGACCGCGTTCGCGGTCGTGAACGACACCACGCTGAGCGCCGCGCGGCAACTCGCGGCCGAGGGCGCGAACCCGGTCGCGCTCAACTTCGCCAGCGCCCGGCACCCCGGCGGCGGGTTCCTGAACGGCGCTCGCGCGCAAGAGGAGTCGCTGTGCCGCGCGTCCGCACTGTACGAGTGCATCAACGGTAACGCGATGTACCGGCACCACGCGGCGCAACCGGGCGGGTTCTACACCAACTCCGCGCTCTACTCGCCCGCGGTCCCGGTGTTCAAGGACGACGACGGCGACCCGCTCGACGCGCCGTACCTGTGCGCGTTCGTGACCGCGCCCGCCGTGAACGCCGGCGTCTTCACCAAGGAACACAAGCCGGGCAAGCGCGCCAGCGGGACTCGCGACCTGTCGCCCGCAGAGCCGGGCTTCACGGTCGCTCCAGTGCGAGACGAGATGGCCGACCGCATCGAGAAGGTGTTGACGATCATGGCCGGGCACGGGCACGCCGCCGCGGTGCTCGGCGCGTGGGGCTGCGGCGTGTTCCGCAACGACCCGGAGATGATCGCGGAGCTGTTCGCTCACGCGCTGCGCGGCCGGTTCGCCGGGGCGTTCGCGAAGGTGGTGTTCGCGGTGCTCGACACCGGCGACGGCGAGACGATCCGCCCGTTCGCGGAGCGGTTCGGTTGACCGACGCGCTACGCGAACGCGTCCCTCGTCCGCACGTGTTCCGGGCGCAGGCCCATGCCGACGAGTCGCGCGGGGATGCGGCGCAGGAACGCGAACCGCCGGAACGCGCGCACCACCGCGGGCACCGTCAGCGGGCCGTGCGCGGTCAGCGCGCGGGTGATGACCCGCTTCTGCACCTGCACCTGAAGGAACTGCGTGAGCTGCGTCGGCAGCGTGCGGCGGCGCTGCACCGCGGCGAGGTCGGAGTTCGTTACGGTGCCGGCGCGCAGTTTCTCCGCGAGCGCGTTCGCGGTGGCGACGGCGTCTTGAATCGCGAGGTTGATGCCCACGCCGCCGACCGGCGACATGGCGTGCGCCGCGTCGCCGATGCACAACAGCCCCGGCTTCCACCACTTTCGCAAGCGGTCCACGGTCACCGACAGCAACTTCACGTCGTCCCAACTGCGGAGTTCGCCCACGCGGTCGGCCATGAACGGGGCGAGGGCCGCGATGTCGGCGCGGAACGCCCCGATCCCCCGCGCCCGCACCTGCTCGTGTGCGCCCTTCGGGATCACGAACCCGCACTGCCAGTAGTCGCCGCGGTAGATCATGATGAAGATGCGCCCGCGGTCGAACCGGCCCGTCGGTCGGTCGGTGTCGGTGGGCTTGCGCGACAGGCGTATCCACAGCACGTCCATCGGCGCGCCGAGGTCGCGCACCGGCAGCCCGGCGCGGGCGCGCACGGTCGAGTGCCGGCCGTCGCACCCCACCACCAGATCGGCGCGCACGTCGAGCGGGCCGTTCGGGGACGCGGCCCGCGCGCCGGCGACGCGGCCGTTCTCTTCGATCAGGCCCGTGACCGCGGTGCGCGTGAGCAGCCGGAACGTCGGGTACTTCTTCGCGTGCCCGGCGACGAAGTCGAGGAAGTCCCACTGCGGCATGAGCGCGATGAACTTGCACTTGGTGGGCAGCGAGCCGAAGTCCGCGAGCGGGAACTCGACGCCCGCGAAGTTGCCGACCAGCACCGGGGCCTTCTGGTGCGGGCGGCTCAGGAAGTCGTCGAGCAGGCCGAGTTCGTGGACGACTTCGAGCGTCGAGGGGTGAATGGTGTCGCCGCGGAAGTCGCGGAGGAAGTCGGCGTGTTTTTCGAGGACGACGACATCGACGCCGGCGCGGGCCAGCAACAGACCGAGCACCGTGCCCGCCGGCCCGCCGCCCGCGACACAGCACGTCGCCCGGATCGCTTGCATCGTGTCACTTCGGGGGGAAGGGCCGGGCACCGGCGCGCGGCCGGCGCGCTCTTCCGTCCTAGCCGCCAACGGGCGCGGCGGCCACCGCGGTGGGGCGGTAGAATAGCGCCGCGAAACTGGTCGCACTCCGAACCCGGTTGGCCGCGCTATGCCCGAACAGATTACCGGCGTGATCGAGCGGATCACGTTCCACAGCGAGGACAACGGGTACTGCGTGCTGCGGGTCGCGGTGCGCGGGCACCGCGACGTCGTCACCGTGGTCGGCCACTGCATGCAGGTGGTCGCGGGCGAGTACGTCACCGCGACCGGCGACTGGGTCACGGACCGGAACCACGGCCAACAGTTCAAGGCGACGGAGATCAAGACGAACCCGCCGCAGACGGCCGAGGGCATCGCCCGCTATCTGGGGTCGGGGCTGGTGAAGGGCATCGGGCCGAAGTACGCGAAGCGCATCGTCGAGGCGTTCGGCGACAAGACGATTGAGGTGATCGACCGGTCGCCCGCGTTTCTGGCGCAGGTCAAGGGCATCGGCCCGAAGCTGATCGAGAAGATTCGCAAGAGCTGGGAGGAGAACCAAGGCGCGCGCAGCGTGATGGTGTTCCTGCACTCGCACGCCATCGGCACCGCGCTGGCGACCAAGATTTACCGCTACTTCAACGAGCGCGGCGAGGACCCGATCCCGGCGATCAAGAAGAACCCGTACCGGCTGGGCAACGAAATCTGGGGCATCGGGTTCAAGAAGTCCGACGAGGTGGCGCTGAGCTTGGGCCTGTCGCGCGAGTCGCCGTTCCGCGCACAAGCGGCCGTGCGCCACGTCCTCTCGGAAGAAACCGGCAACGGGCACGTCGGCTTCCCCGAAGACCTGCTCCGCGCGCGAGCCGAGGAACTGACCGGCATCGACGAGAAGGGCATCATCGACGCCGTCGAGCAACTGCGCATCACCGACGAGGTGGTGCGGGACAGCGCGGCGAGCGTGAACCCGAAGACCCCCCCCCCCCCGGCCCCCCGCCCTGAAGGGACGGGGGAGGAAGACATCGGCGCGCCGCCAACGCCGTCGGCGCGCGCAGGCTCTGACTCCCACCTCCCTTCAGGGCGGGGGGCCGCGGGGGGGGGTTCTTCCGACAGCCTCATCTTCCTCCGCCCGTTGTTCATGGCGGAACTGGGCGTGGCGCGGGCGATCAAGGCGCTCGCGGCCGGGCCGCACCCGCTGCCGCGCGTCAACACCGACGACGCCATCGCGTGGGTCGAGCGCAAGATGCGCATCACGTTCGCCGAGAGTCAGCGGGCGGCGATCCGCGCCGCGGTCACGAACAAGGTCGTCGTCGTCACCGGCGGCCCCGGCACCGGCAAGACCACCATCGTCCGCGCCATCATCGAGACGTTCCTCGCCAAGTCGCTGAAGGTCGTGCTGACCGCGCCGACCGGGCGCGCGGCCAAGCGCCTGTCCGAATCGACCGGGCGCGAGGCCGCCACCATCCACCGGCTCCTCGGCTTCAACCCCGGCACGCGCGACTACCTGTACTCGCGCGAGGAACCGCTCGACGCCGATCTCGTCGTGGTCGATGAAACGTCGATGGTCGACGTGATCCTGATGAACAAGCTGCTCGCCGCGATCCCGCCGTTCGCGTGCGTGGTACTGGTCGGCGACGTGGACCAACTGCCGTCCGTTGGCGCGGGCGCGGTGCTGAGCGACCTGATCGAATCGAAGACGGTCCCCGTCGCGCGGCTGACCGAAGTTCACCGCCAAGCCGAGAGCAGTTGGATCGTGCGCGCCGCGCACGCCATCAACAACGGCCTCGAACCACAGTCGGCCCCGCCCGGCGGCGACGGCGACTTCTACTTCGTCGAGGCTAACGACCCGGACGCGGTGGTCGAGCGCATCGTGCAAATGGTGCGCGACCGCATCCCGGCGAAGTTCAAACTGGACCCGTTTCGCGACATCCAAGTGCTGTCGCCGCAGGTGAAAACCGGCCTCGGCGTGACCGCGCTCAATCAGGCGCTACAGGCCGCACTGAACCCGCCGGTCGCCGGCGCGCCGGAGGTGAAGCGGTACGACGCGGCGTTCCGCGTCGGCGACAAGGTGATGCAGATCCGCAACAACTACGACCGCGAGGTGTTCAACGGCGACATCGGCCGTGTGACCGAAATCGACCCACAGGACCGCACACTGTTCGTCGAGTTCGACGGCCGCCCGGTCGAGTACGACTTCACCGACCTCGACGAGCTGCAGCTTTCCTACTGCTGCTCGATCCACAAGTCGCAAGGGAGCGAGTACCCGGCGGTGGTGATCCCGGTTCACACGCAGCACTTCGTGATGTTGCAACGCAACCTGCTGTACACGGGCATTACGCGCGGGCGGAAGCTGGTGGCGCTGGTGGGGAGCCGCAAGGCGCTGTGGATCGCCGCCAACACCGCGGACACGAAGAAGCGTCACTCGCTGCTGAAGTGGCGGCTGCAACCGAAGGACGAGTGACGCGCGGCGGAAAGCGCACTATTTTCCCGTGCGCCCGAACCGTATACTGGTCGTGTCCCTCTAACGAGGGGCGACTCGGGGGCGATCTGGTATCGACCGGGTTACGGAAGTGCAGGTGGCGTGTCGTGGTTGATCAGCTGGCCACGTAAAAAGCCGATCAAAACTTAACTGCTGAACCGCAGTACTCCCTCGCGGCCTAAGTGCCGAGAGCCGTTCCGGTCCCTTCGCCTGAGAGGGGTCGGTTCGGACGCAAGTCAGGCTCGCACGAACTCGAGGGCCGGGGACAGCACCCGGCCCGACTCGGCGGCCGTTCGTGCTAAGAGAATCTGGCCGATAGTTGTCCCGGTGTCCTGCCCGCTGGAACCCGGTTCGACAAACGCGGCGTGACCCTCACGGGCGCGCGCCGGAAGTAAACGGGCTACACACGTAGAGGCCTTCACGGAAGTGCTTCGGGACCGGGGTTCGATTCCCCGCGCCTCCACTGAACGAAATTGCAGTATCTCGCTGCGAACCGCACGGAGAAGCATAAACTGCTTCTCCGTCGGCGTTTGTGCCCCGGTCGTTCGACTCCGTGCGAGTCGCCGCGGGAACGTGCTGCGCCGCTTTTTGCGCCTCTGGTGCGCCGGATTTTGCGCCGCTTTCCGGCACCCACGTTGCGGCCCGCTCGAACGCCGTTTCGGTCGGATCGACGTAGTGCCGCAGCGCCACCGACGGCGTGTTGCCCAGCCACTTCGTGACCGTCGCCAACGGGAACGTCTGGGCGAGGTCCGACTCGCAACTGGCCCGGAGCGAGTGCCAGAGGCGCGGCCACGGATCGACACCCGCGCGCCGGATGACCTTCTCGAACGTGGTGCGCAGGTTCGCGTTCACCCACCCGGCCGGGCCGTGCGCCCGCTTGCGGTACTCGATGGGGAACACGAACGTCGATCCCTCTTCGGCGTGCTCGAACGCGGCCTCCATGTGCGGGCGCAGGAGCGGGAACAACGGGACCACGCGGTGCGCCTTGCCCGCCCCTTCGGTCTTCGGGCTGGGGATGCTGAGCCGACCGCGGTCCCAATCCACGTCGCCCCACGTCAGCGAGAACGGCTCGCTGGGCGTGCGCAACCCCGCGAACCGGGCCAGCGCGACGAGCAACTTCCACCAGACGTTCGGGCAGTGCTCGATGACGCGCTGCGCGTCGGCCACGGGAACGTAGGCGCGCCGCTCGGACGGGTCGCCCTGCCGCTGCTTGACGTGCGCCCACGGGTTCGCCGGGATGTGTTTCAGCCGAACGGCGTCTTCGAGCATCTGGCGGGCGTGGATCAATCGCTTGTTGATGGTCGTCGCGCGCAGCTTCCGCGCGTGCATCGCGGTGCGGTACGCCTCGCCGTCGCTGTGGGCGAGTTCGGTAACGGGTTTCGTACCGAACAGGTCGGTGAGTTCCTTCACGGTCTGGCCCCACGCGATGAGCGACGCGGGCTTGTACCCGCCGTCGCGCTTGCCGGCCAACCAGCCCTTGAGGTAGTCGCCGGTCGTGAGGCGCTGTTCGACCGCGACGAGGCCCACGGCCGCGAGCTTGTCCTTGAGCGCGGCCCCGACCTCGGTGAGCCACGCGGCGGTGTCGCGCGGCAGCGGTTGGCCGTTGATCTTGCCCGCGAGCAGGTGCTCGACGTGCCGGCAGATGCTGTCGGCGCTCTTGCGGTCGATCTTGCCCAGCCGGAGCGTCTTGCGCTTCTGGTCCGGGGCGACGAACAGGATGCGCCGCCGGCCGTTGGGGTCGTCTACCACGCTTG
>Ga0194132_10006451_pt1 | contig 18182 bp, 10 predicted proteins | sample TA2KigOf80mmetaG_FD_148612 | JGI IMG/M metagenome (GOLD analysis project Ga0194132, IMG submission 148612) | Freshwater microbial communities from Lake Tanganyika, Tanzania - TA2015054 Kigoma Offshore 80m | ecosystem: Environmental > Aquatic > Freshwater > Lake | place: Tanzania: Lake...
CACCGCGTTCTTCAACCAGAAGGACCTGGACGCCTACCTGACCCGGATTGAAGAAGCCAAGAAACGCGATCACCGCGTGCTCGGCAAGCAGCTCAAGCTGTTCACCATCAGCCAGCAGGTCGGCAGCGGCTTGATCCTGTGGATGCCGAAGGGGGCAACCGTGCGCGGCATCCTTGAGAACTTCATCAAGGACGAGTTGCTCAAGCGCGGTTACTCGCCGGTCTACACTCCGCACATCGGCCGGCTCGAACTCTATCGCACCAGCGGGCACTTCCCGTACTACCGCGACGCCCAGTTCCCGCCGATGTATCATCGTCCTTCGGCCGGCACGCTCGACCTGTGTCAGTATCGCCTCGCGATGGGCGAGCTCGACGAGAAGCGCGAGCACGATTACCAGGAGTACATGAAGCAAGCCCACATGCTGCCGCCGGAATATTTGAATGAGCCGTCGCAGGCGAAGAAGCTAGAGATGATGCACCAGTTCGTGGTGGTGTTGTTGAAGGAACTGCACGTTGACTTGCCGGAGTATCATCGGGCGACCAATTACAAGGACCGGGCCGACGCGCTCTTGAAGTGGCTGATGGACCAGGAAGGCTTCTTGCTGAAGCCGATGAACTGCCCGCATCACATCCACATCTACAAGGCGGAACCGAGGAGCTATCGCGATCTGCCGGTTCGGCTCGCGGAGTTCGGGACCGTTTATCGCTATGAACAAACGGGCGAACTGAACGGCATGACGCGCGTGCGCGGCTTCACGCAGGATGATGCTCATTTGTTCTGCACTTCGGAGCAGGTGGAGTCGGAGTTCCGCGCCAACCTCGAGTTCGTGCTGTTCTTCTTCAAGACGCTCGGCCTGAACGACTACCGCGTCCGTCTCGGCTTCCGCGATCCGGGCAGCACCAAGTACGTGGGCGACGCCGCGGACTGGGACACCGCGCAGGCGGGCCTCGAGAAGATCGTCAAGTCGCTCGGCATGGCCTACACCGTCGAGCCCGGCGAGGCGGCGTTCTATGGACCAAAGGCGGACTTCGTCGTCAAGGATTGCATCGGCCGTGAGTGGCAGCTCGGCACCGTGCAGCTCGATTACAACTTGCCGAAGCGGTTCGATCTGGAATACGTTGGGGCGGACAACAAGCCGCATCGACCCATCATGATTCACCGAGCCCCGTTCGGTTCGATGGAACGCTTCATGGGCATCCTGATCGAGCACTTCGCGGGGGCCTTCCCGCTGTGGCTCGCGCCGGAGCAAGTGCGCATCATCACCGTCAGCGACAAGTTCCGCGACTATGGCGCCCAGGTCGAACGGCAGCTGGGAGAACGCGGCTTCCGCGTCCACGGCGATTACCGCCCCGACAAGATCGGCGCCAAGATTCGCGAGGCCCAGCTCGACAAAATTCCCTACATGCTCGTCATCGGCGAAAAGGAGCAGTCGGCAGGCACCGTCGCTGTTCGTGCTCGGGCCGAGGGGGATCGCGGCGCCAAACCGGTGGCCGAGTTTATCGATTGTATCGAGCGGGAGGCGCAAACGCGGTCGCTGACGTCGACGACATGAACGAGCGCCAAGCCGCAAGCGGTGAAAAAATCCCCCAGATTCCCCTTTGCATTTACCTCCCCCCTTCGTTTATGATATCCTAAGTGAATTAGGCCTTTGCACCCGCACGTCCGGAGTTTTCCCGATGGCTGTCTCCACCACGTTCAAGCAACAATGCCCCTCCTGCGAAGCGTTGATCACCATCCGGAAAGGCATGGTCGGCAAGAAGGTCGAATGCAACAAGTGCAAAGACACCTTCCTCGCCAAGCGGCCCGTCGACGACGTCGATGAAGTGGACGACGTGGATGACGTCGATGACGATGAAGTTGTCCAAAAGAAGGACACCAGGCTCAACGGCAAGAAAAAGACCTCCGTTTCCACCGAGGTAACCGCCAAGACTCCGCCACCCAAAAGCAAAAGGCCCAAGCTCGACGTGCCCGACGAGGACGAAGTCGACGAGGTGGACGAGCAGCCCAAGAGCAAATCGAGCAAAGCCGCAAGCAACGGCAAAGCGGACAAGCATGACGATGGCGATCAGGACGACGAGCCGAAGAAGAAGAAAGACAAGGCCGGCAATCAAAACAAACTCGTGATCGGCCTGGCCCTGGCGGTGGTCGGCGTGGCGATTCTCGGCGTGGCGGCCTACTTCTACTTCGCCAATTCCAACAACCCAGCGCCGCAAGCGAACAACAATCCCGGCAAACTCGATATGCCCCCTATGCCGCCGGGCGCGCCAGGTGGCGGGAATGAGGACCCCAACAAGGGGAAGACCGATGGCAAAGATCCTAATCCGGGTGTCAAGGATCAGGGCAACATCAATAAGAAGCCGATCGTCGATAAGCAACCGCAACTGCCCGGCCGCGCCCAGGAGTTCTCTGAGGCCCTGCAGGCTCAGCTCTCCAACCTCTTGCCCAATGACACCGAGCATGTCACGCATTACGCCATGCGGCACCTCTTCGAGACCAATGGGGCGCTCCTCCAGGCCGCATTTGAAACCCAGGGCGGCCTGAATGACAAGGACCTCCAACGCAAGCTCGGTTTCTCTCTCTTGGCGATCGAGGACGTTATTGTCGCCGAGAAGTATACCGCGCCGGGATGGCGGTACAGCGTGCTGCATTTCCGGGATGTCATCAACGAAACCACGCTTCAGTCCGCGCTGCGGCTCGATCCGGTCTCGATCGAAGGAAAGCCCTGCTACCGCACCGTCAAGCCGCACCCGTGGCTCGATCAGCTGGCTCGATTCTCCTTCGGCGTTCCGAACTATTTGCGTTCCCTCGACAATCGGCCGCGCGACCGAAGCTCGTATCTGTGCTTGCATACGCCGCAGACGTTGATTATCGGCGACGAAGCGCCGGTGAAAGCGCTGATAAAGGCAAAGGGAAAATTCCCGATGCTGTCGACGCCGAAAGCCCCGGTGAATCCGAATCCGGGCGGGGTCGGTGGCGGCAACCCGGTCCCTGGCGGCATTACCGGAATCCCGGGCGGAATGATGGGCGGGACGATTCCGGGCGGCATGGGCGGCATCACGCCGCCTCCGATGCCGGGAGGCATGGGCGGCATCTCAACTCCACCGCCTCCGCCACCGGGGGGTGGGATCTCGACGCCGCCACCGCCGCCGATCAAGGGAATGTCCGACGCGGGATCGTCCACGCTGCCGTCGTGGGCGCCGACCGGCTATTACAGTCCCTCGGCCATCGCTGCCGCGTCATCGGGAGGCAATCGCGAAATCACTCGATTTGCCTTCCAGGTCGCGCCTCCGCCGCCGCCGCCGGGCGGGATGGGGGGGATCGCGCCGCCACCTCCTCCGCCGGGCGGGATGGGCGGTATGACGCTGCCGGGTGGAATGGGCGGAACCTTGCCGCCGCCGGGCGCTGTCGGCGCGGCAGGTGCCGCAGGTGCGGCAGGCACGCCGCCCGGCACGCCAGCCGGAGCGGTGGGAGCCGGCGGTGCTGCAGGCATCGGCGGTGGAGTACCCACACAACCGCAGGCCACCATCGAACGATGGATGACCATCAAGCCAAGCCTCAAGTCCATTATCGATCGCATGGAAACGGGAGGCAGCGACAAGGAAAAACTTCTGTTCGCTTCCGTCACCGACATGGACGCGAACCGAATTCAACATCCCGACTTCAGCATCGTCGTTCGCCGGCCACGCCAGTTCTGGGATGTCACGATCCTGCTCACCGAGCAAAAGCCTCGCATCCGTAGCCTCGGCGTTTCGCTCATGCAGCGTGAGACGCTCAAGTTTCAGTACCGCAACGAGATCAACTGTATTCAGTCCATGGACGCCGAGGAAATACGCCGCGATCTGACCGAACAGATCGCGTCCCAGGTTGCGACTTTCATCAAGACGATCACGCGCCACGACGTGCGTCTGCCGACGGCTGAGGTCAAACCCGATCCGGGCGGCGGCGGCGTGGTCCCGGGCGGAGGGTTCCTAGGCCAACCCGGCGACGACAAGAAACCGCAAGAAGCGAACGTGTCGCAAATCACCGTCAAAAAAGAATTGAACACCGTCGACTTCGTTCTCGATCTGGTGCTCGACAACCCGGCCCTTGTGCAGGCACAAGCTCTCGCCCATCTTGCCGCGGGGACAATGCGCGCCGAGATGGAGGCGGCGGCACACGTTTCCTTGCGCCATGCGCTCGGCCTGGCGGCGATCAAGATGGGCAACGAAGGGGTCATCCCGCGCGAAGTGCCGCCCGGCCGGCTTCCTCCCGGCGCCTTCAAGCGCGACGGCGCCGCCCTGATCGTCGATCGCGAGCCGCGCAACCGCATCAGCTTCATGGCCGGCCTTTTGCCCTACATGGGCCACGAAACGCTCTTCAGCAAGATTCAGTTCCAGAGCTCGTGGCGCGACCCAGCCAACTGGGCCGCCGGCAGCACCGTCGTCCCGCAGTTCCTTGATCCGATGTATCCGGAATACGCGCGTTTCGTCAGCGTCGATGGCATCCCGCTCGACTACGCCTCCACACACTTCGTCGGCGTCGCCGGCGTAGGCCTCGATGCCGCCATGTATCGCAAGGGCGACCCAGCCACAGCTCACAAGCGCGGCGCCTTCAGCTACGACGACTCGGCCTCGCTCGAAGAAATCCGCAACGGCCGCGGCGCCGCCAACACCATCCTCATGCTGCAAATACCGCCCGATAGCCCGACCGGCGTCAGCCCCTGGATCGCCGGCGGCGGCAGCACCGTGCGCGGCGTCCCCGAAGTCAACCCCATCGGCCCCTTCCTGCGCACCTATGGCAACAAGACCGGAACCTATGCCATCATGGCCGACGGCTCCGTCCGCTTCATCGACCAGAGTGTCAGCCCCGAGGTCTTCAAGGCCATGTGCACGATCGGCGGCCCCGCCCCCGCCGGCTTCGACCCCGCCAAGGACCCGAAGACCCCGCTCATCCCGATGCCGGAGCCCCCGAAGGAACCGGACCCGCCGAAGAAGAAACCCGCAGACAAGACGCCGCCGAAAGGCGATCCAGGCAAAACGCCGGCGGGACCGACCGTTGACCAGGTGAAAGCGTCATTGCAAGGAACCTGGGCCCCCACAGCAATGGAGCTCGACGGAAAGATCGCGCCTCCCGAGTTCCTTAAGGGGCTCACGATAACCTTCAGAGGCGATCGTGTTCTCACGCCGAATCCCAAAGGCGGAGTTGACGACGATGGTTTTACGATCAACGTAACGACAACGCCATTTCAGATGGACGTGCTCGACACAAAGAGAAAAGAGACGATTCTCAATATTTTCGAGATCAAGGGCGATGAGTTGCGCATCTGCATGCGTGATTCAAAAGACAGCGCGATGGGCCGGCCGAAGACGTTCTCGAGTTCCAAAGCCATGCTCATCGTCCTACGCCGAAGCGGGACGCCGCCGGTGGACTCCAAGAAGCCGGATCCAGATAAAGGGACAAACCCTGGTGTGCGTCATCAGGGAGTAGCCCGGATACATAACAAAACAGTGGGATTCTCCATCGTCCTGCCCGAAGGATGGCAAGTCAGCAATCCTGTGGGCGGGGTGGCATTCTTGGCCCTTGGTCCAGGGAAAAAAGAAAACATCAATGTCGCAACGACTCCGAACCTCGGAGGCATTGATTCCGCACCGCAGGAGTTGAAGCAGGGTTATCCAAAGATTTTCAAGAATTGGGCCTTCGTTGACGAGAAATTCACAACCGTCGACGGCAAGAAAGCCTACATGATTGCAGGGAAGCACAATGTCAACGGCGTCGATGTCATGGCCATGCAGTATTTCTTGGTGTGCAATAACAACAAGAACGTTTTTGTAATCACCTGCAGCGTAGAAACTTCGCAGTTCGCTGCACTTCGCCCGGCCTTTGAAAAATGCGCCCAATCTCTGCAGGTTGACTGAGTGTCTTCCTGTTGCCACGCCATGGAGCCGTGCGTGAAGTAATCGCTAGACTGAGGCTTGCTTCACTCACGGCTCTTTGTTCAACTCCATGTTTCCCCATTTCACCTACCCCTGGGCACTTCTCCTCTTGCTCCTGCTCCCGTTGCCCGCTTGGCACTACATCCGCCGATCGCGTGGGGCGTGGCTGTTCTCCGACACGCGGCTGCTACCCGAGTTACCGAGCTTGCGTGCCGCGTTCGCCTGGTGGGGCGGGCTGGTGCTGCGGCTCGCCGGCTTGACCCTGGCGATTGTGGTGCTGGCTGGGCCTCGCTGGGTTGATCCGAGCCGGATCGAGACCGAGGGGATCGCCGTCGCCATGGTCGTCGATATCTCCGTCAGCATGAACGAGACCGATTTCAAATGGGAAGGCGAGGACCACACGCGCCTCGTTGGCGTCAAGAAGGTGTTTCGTCTATTTGTTGCCGGCGGCAAAGGCCCCGACGGCGTCGAACTCAAGGGCCGTAAGAACGATCTCATGGCCCTGATCGCGTTCGGCACCCATCCGGAGACGACGTGCCCGTTGACGCTCGAGCACGATTCGCTCTTGAAGCTGATGGAAGCGCTCGAAGCGCGTCAAGGCGCCAACGAAGGCACGACCAACCCCGGCGACGCCATCACCTGGGCGCTGCATGTGCTTCAGCAAGCGCCCACCAAACGCAAGGTGCTCGTCTTCCTCACCGACGGTGAGAGCAACGTGGAGAAGGTGCTGAAGCCGCGCCAGGCCGCCCAGCTCGCGGCGAATCTGTCGATCCCGATTTACGCCATCGACGCCTCGCCGGCCAAGCCGAAGAACAAGGAGGAAGCGCTCGAAGCCGAGCGAGCCAAGGCGACGTTGCAAACGATCGCCGCCATGACCGACGGAACGTACTTCCGCGCCCAGGACGGCAAGGGCCTGCTCGCCGCCTATGAGAGCATCGATCGTCTCGAACGCGAGCGCATCCTGAGTTTTCAGTATCGCCGTTACTACGAAGGCTTCCACTGGTTCGCCCTTGCCGCCCTCGCGTGTGGATTGACGATCGTCGCGCTCGAAGCGACGGCATGGCGCAAAGTGCCGTAACGCCGCTTGCGGCTTCGCGCTCGCAGAAAAACATCGGTTGTAACGAAACTACTCCGCGAGCGCGAAGCCGCAAGCGGCAAAATGAAAATGCTCTCGACTTACTTCGCACACCCTGCTCTCCTCGCAGCGCTCGCCGCGATCCCGGTCGCAATGGCGCTGTTGCTGTACGCCTATTGGCGAAAACTCGAGTTGATCGAACAACTCGGCAGCGCTTCACATTTGCGCAAGAGCATCCTTGTGGACTGGACGTTGCGGCGCTGGCGTGCGCTATGCGTACTCGTTGCGCTCACATTGGTTGCAATCGCCGGTGCCGGGCCGCAATGGGGGATCGACAAGAGCGCGCAGTTTCGCAAGGGGCGCGATGTGATCCTCGTCTTGGATCTGAGCCGCAGCATGAGCGCCGAGCAGCCGAGCCGTCGCGAGTTGGCGGTGCGGTCGCTGCGCCGATTGGCCGACACGTTTGAAGAACAGGGAGGCAATCGCGTTGCTCTTGTTCTGTTCGCGGCCGTGCCTCATCTGGCGTTTCCGCTGACCCAGGATTACGACCATTTGCGCCACGTGCTCTCGCGGATCGAGGCGGGCGATATCCCGAGGCTGACCGTGGACGATCCGGTGTCCGGTACGCGCACCGGCGCCGGCATCAAGCTCGCAGTCGACGCCTGTGATCCGCGCCGAACGAATCGGCCCATGATTGTCCTGCTCTCCGATGGCGACGATCCAGCCGGCGACGACGAATGGCGTCTAGGCATCGCTGCTGCCAAGGAAAAGAAGATTCGCGTGCACACCGTCGGCCTCGGCGATCCGAACAAGGACGAGAAGATTCCCCATGGCCGGGAGTTTCTTTCTTTTGAAGAAAAGGCCGTGCTGACGCGGCTGCGCGAGGAGCCGTTGCGTGAGATCGCCCGGGCGACCGACGGCGTGTACATCCCGGCCCGCACCGACGTGTTGCCTCTTGGCACGCTGATCCAGCATTTGCTCGACGTCGATGAGATGCGCGACGAGGCGGCGATCGGCGAAGAACTGCCGACGTACCATCTGCGTTTCGCGTGGTTTTTGTTGCCGGCGGTGATGCTGCTGATGGTGGCGATGGGGCTGAACGAAGGCCCGAGCTCGAAGGAAGCAGAAACGCCGATTGCCGGGCCGCGCAGCTCGGTTGTTCGAAGTCGAGCCGCGGTCGTGGCGCTGGCATTCGTGGCCGTTGTGTGTGTGAGCGCCACCGGGCCGCCCGATCCGGAGGAACTGGTGCGGCAGGGCAACGAAGCGTACGCGAAAAAGGACTACGCCGGCGCGATCAAGCTCTACGAGCAATCCGAGGCCGAGTCACCTGATCCGGGTTTGATTTCGTTCAACAAGGCCGCAGCGCACTATCGGCTCGGCCAGCACAAGGACGCGATCGATTGCTACCGCCGCAGCCTTGAAGACGACGCCGCTCCGCCGGAGCGCCGTGCGCGGGCCAACTTCGATTTAGGCAATGCGCTGGTGCAGTTCGGCGACGACGTCAACACGCTCGCCGACGCCGTCGCCGCCTATCGTGCTTGCCTCAAGCAGCCTGGCAACCTACGCGCCGACGCCCGGCACAACCTCGACCTGGCACAGCAGCTTTGGTACAAGGCGTGGCAGAAATTGCCCGAGGCATTGAAACAGCCCAGAAACGCCGACAAACCGAACTATCCCGATCCGGAAAAGAAGGACGACGGCGAGTTCGTCGAAGTGAAGAAAGAGAAGGGGATGAAGCCGCAGGAATCCGCGGACGTTCCGAAGGGCAAGAAGAGCAAGACACTTTCGAGCGAGACGCTGCAGCATCTGCCTGACAAAGACAAGGTCTCGCCCGCGGCGCTCGATGTGACGCTGGCGGCCTTGGAGCGCGAGGCTCGCCGCATCGCGGCCGCCCGCCGGGAGCAACGATCGCCGAGCGGCCCCGCGAATTTGTCGAAGAAAGATTGGTGATCTGCGATGGCGCGATTTTGGCTCAACTCACAGCAGGTTGTCCGCTTTACTCCCACTCTCCCCCTGAGTACAGGGGGAGAGTGGAGAAAGCGGCTTGTCCTCCCATTCCTGAGCCTTTTTCTTGCTTTGGTTTTCACCTTCCCGGCGCTCGCCCAGGCGCCGAAGATCGATCCACGCACGGATCCCAACCGGCCCACCGATTACAGCTACATCGTCGGCCGCTATGACATCAAGGTCAGCGCGGAGCCGACGGACGTCGAGGTCGAACGGCACATCGTGGTTCGCGTCGAAATCTTCGGCGAAGGCCCGAAGACCGACGAACCGCGCGGCAAGGACCTGCGGCTGTTTCCCGAAGCCTGGGACAAAGGCGAGTCGCCCGATTTCTATCCGCCCGTTCTTCTGGAAGAATCGGTCGATCGCCCCAAGAAAACCTGGACGTTCCTCTATCGGCTCACACCCAAGCACGTCGGCGTCGAATCGATCCACGGTATTCGGCTCGTCTATTACGATCCGAGCGTGCCGGACGATAACAAATTTTTGCGCGAGCCGGTCGATCAGATCAAGATCACCGTGAAGCCCCGGCCCGACGCTCCTCCGCCGATTACGATCGACATCGATGCCGTGCCGAATTCGTTTCGCTCGACATTACCGGTGATGTTGACGCGGCCAGCGGCGCCGTTTGAACTGACGTGGGTGTACTGGCTAATTGCGTTGATCATGCCACCGATCTCTTGCGTGATCGCGGCCGATGTCTATTGTCGAATGGCGCCGGACGCGATGCGCGACGCGGCATTGTATCGCATGGAAGCTGCCGAGCGTGCCATCGCCAAGCTGCGAGCGGGCGAATGCGTGTGGCATGTCGTTTGTGCGTACCTGCACGAGCGATTCGGTTTTTCTGTCGTTGATCCCGCGCCTTCGGAGATCCATGCCTTTCTGAAACGAGCCGGTTTCTCTCTCGAGGCCTGCGCCGAAGCCCGATCGCTCTTCCATACATGCGACGCTATTCGGTTCACGCACGGGAAATCACCGGAGTCGATCAAGCTTGCGGACGATGCGGTTCGATTGATCCAGACCTTGGAGGCCGATGCATGCGCACAGCGATAGCGATCGGCGTCGGCCTCGTGCTGCTCGGTCCAGCGTATGGCCAGACGCAACAATCGGACGACGACGTACTGGCGGCAGCGGAGTCGGCGTTTCGGCAAGGCGTCGAGAACAAGCCGCGCCTTTTGGTCGCGCGCAAGCACTTCTCCGTGGCTGTCGATGCTTACCGCGAACTGCATCGGCGCGGCTACCGCAGTGCAGCGCTCTATCGCAACCTGGGCAACGCCGGCGTGCTCGCGGACCGTTGGCCGGAAGCGATTTGGGCATTTCACGTCGGACTGCGTCTCGATCCCAACGATTCCGTCATGCAGGAACACCTGGCGTTCGCGCGCGGAAAGGTGCTGTACCCGCTCGCCGGTCAAGGTCGGCCGGAGGCCGACGCCTGGCCCGCCTGGCTTCGCCGGCCTCCGCTCCTTGGGGTTTTCTGCATGCTGGTCGCCGTGTACGTACTTGCGTGCGTTGCCGTCACCGCATCGTTCCTCTGGCGCACGACTGCGCTCTTGGTGCTGACAGGCCTAACGGGCCTGACGCTCGGCGCCTTGAGTATCGCCTGGTGGCACGTTTCGTCGCTCGCCGAAATCGATCGCCAGACGCCGCTCGTCGTGCTCATCGAGAATGCCGACTTTTATCGAGGCAACGGCGCAAGTTACCCACGTCATCCGATTCTAGCGCAGTTGCCTCGCGGCCTCGAGGTGCGCCAACTTCACCGCCGCGGCTCGTGGCTTCAAGTGCGGCTCACCACCGGCGAAACCGGCTGGGTGCATCGCGATCAGGCCCTCGTTGTTCTACCATGAATAGAATGAATCCGGCGAGCCGAGCCGCGTAAGCGGCCGGTTGATTCGCCGCGTCAACCGGCCGCTTACGCGGCTCGGCTCGCCGGGAAAATTTCATGTCCACCGACAAGATCAGCGAATACCTGGCCCAGTTCAGCCAGGCACGCAATCAGATTCTCGAACAACTTCGCCGCACGGTGATCGGGCAGTCCGACGTCATCGAGCAAGTCCTTGCCGCGGTCTTCACACGCGGCCATTGCTTGCTTGTCGGCGTCCCCGGCCTTGCCAAGACGCTACTCGTGAGCTCGATCGCCCAGATTCTCGACGTGCAGTTCAAACGCGTTCAGTTCACGCCGGACCTGATGCCGTCGGACATCACCGGCACGACGGTTCTGGAAGAGAGCGCTGGGAAACGCGAGTTTCGCTTCGTCAAGGGCCCGATCTTCGCCAACATCGTTCTGGCTGACGAGATAAATCGCACGCCGCCCAAGACGCAGGCCGCTTTGCTCCAGGCCATGCAAGAGCGCGAAGTCACCGTCGGCCAGGAGACGTACAAGCTGCCCGATCCGTTCTTCGTTATCGCCACGCAGAACCCGATCGAGCAAGAAGGCACGTATCCGCTGCCCGAAGCCCAGCTCGACCGCTTCATGTTCAACATCAAAGTCGATTATCCCAACTACGACGAAGAGCGCAAGATCATCAGCCTGGCGACGAAAGAGGAAGCGACGGAGATCACCAAGGTTTTGAGCGGCCGCGCGATTCTCAACATGCAGAAGCTGGTGCGTTCGGTCCCCGTGGGCGATTTCGTTACGGAGTACGTCGCGAGGTTGGTGCGCGCGACGAGGCCGCGCGATCCGAGCGCCCCGGAGTTTGTCCAGCGCATGGTCGACTGGGGCGCCGGCCCGCGCGCCGGCATCTTCCTGGTCCAGGGCGCTCGCGCCGTCGCCGCCATGGACGGCCGATTCTCCGTCGCCATCGACGACGTCAAGAAGGTCGCCATCCCCGTTCTGCGTCACCGCGTCAGCACCAATTTTCAGGCGCAGGCCGAGGGCAAGACCAGCGAAGACGTGATCCACAAGCTGCTCGAAACCGTGCAGCCGCCGGAGCTCGGCAAGTACGACAAGAAGCGGAAGTAGGCCCGAGATGAGCGCTGTGCTATTATCAACGATCGTGATATGAGCCCGGAGATTTACCGATGCGACCGGCTACGATACTAACGACCTTCTGTCTCTTTGTCTGCTCCGCGTCCGGCCAGGACGCCAAGGCTGATCTCGAAAAACTCCAGGGCGACTGGGCGGTGACAGCCATGCAGATGAACGGCAAGGACTCGACGAAGGAAATGACCGACAACCTGCGCATCACCTTCAAAGGCGAGACGATGATCCTGGCTCGCGTCAAAGGCAGGGCCAAGGGCAAGGAGTACACGATCAAGCTTGACCCGTCCAAGAAGCCCAATGCCATCGACCTGTCCGCGACCGACGGCAAAGCCAAGGGCTTCGTCGTCCGCGGCATCTATCAGATCGACGGCAAGGATGTCAAGCTGTGCATCTCCAACACCACCGACAACGAACGGCCCACCGAGTTCAAGTCGGCGAAGGGATCGGAATTGATCGTGCTGTCGTTGACGCCGGCGAGCAAGTGAGGCATGTCGATCAAAGGTGGCGCGGCCGTCGGAGTGGCGAAACCGCTTATAGCCGCCACGCTGGCGAACTTCGACGAAGCCGAGTTTACTTGCTAATCGGCTCAAAGCATTGCGCGATTTGCTTGCCTATTTGTTTGTTGCCGCGCAGCAACGTCTCTGGAAATCGCATGGTCTTGATCTTCATTCCTTGAAAAAAGACGAGCGTCATCTCGACGCCTATGCCGTGGGCGGATCGCACGGATCGGCGCGACACCCATTTCACGGGCAACTCGTCGGGCGGCTCTGCGAAAGCCGCCGTCAAATCAATCTCTTTGAGATCCCTGGCATTCTGAATGAGCGTCACGAGGCCAAAGTTGACGGCCGTGACTCCGACGACGCCGACGTCAAAAACGTCCGGAAGGTCAATAACATCCGGAAGCTCCACGGGGCCCTCGGCGAGGATCTCGCTCAGCATGGCAATTTGGTCGAAGGGGTCGACGATGTGTTTCGATGGCCACAGAGCGATGCCGACGGCGATGAATTTACGGTCGGGAAACTGCTTGCGTACAAAGTTGTAAAGATCGGTTTCTCGCTCCTTGGCGCGGATGGCCAAAGCACCGGCAATCGCCTTTTCGGTCGGGCCAGGATAGCCTTTGTCCTCCTTGCATATCTCTATCGCTGCATTCAGGCATGCTGCGAACGCCTTGAGCACGTCACTGTCGAATTGAAAGTCCATCGCCTGGCCGGCGATCGTCAGCGCGTTGGAGAAATAACCCGGATCGGCCACGACGTCGCCCGGCTCCAGGTCGGCGAATGTCCGGCGCCCTACGGCGCCGTCCGTGTTTCGCCAGTAAATTCCCTGTGTGGTCACCAGGCAGCCGGCCGTGGAATTCTTAGATAGGTCAAAGACGCCCGTCATATTCCAGAAGTTGACGATGGGCAGTTCTATTGCGTTGATCGGGGCATAAGCCGTGATGATCCCAGCCAGTTCGAACGGCTCGAGGGGAAATACCTTGGCATCCGCCAGCTTGCCGACGATCTGGAAATACGCCTCGACCATCCGCGACTCGAATTGCGTGATCGGTCGAGCATACGCGCGTTCCCATGGCGATCTGGGAAGAAAGATGTTTCGCGCGGGGGCCCGGTCGTCAACGACTGCTTTGACATCGCCGCCCGGAACAACGACCACCGTTCCGCACCTTGGACACTTCTGCTTTTGGCCCGCGCTCGCGTCGTCTGCTTTGAGCTTGGTCCCGCAAATACATGCGAAGGCGATTGGCATATCTCCATTCCATTGAGTGGGCTCACGTGGCCGTGACAGATCGATGCATAAAATGGACTGCGAACGTGAGCCTGTGACTGCAATTATACACGACTCTTTTTCAGGCCAGATCATGCAACGCACTCCAATCACGCTTGTGTTGGCAATCCTCCTCAACATCGTTGAAACGGCGGTGGCGCAGCCGCATTATCCGTCGCACCCGCAGATGCGGCCATTGCCGACGGCGATGAACCAGGCGCTGGCGAAGCGGCCGACGTATTTCGTTGACGCCAAGCTCGGCGATGATGCCAACGACGGCTCCAAAGAGAAGCCGTGGAACACCATTCGGCACGGCGTGCATCGCCTGAAGCCTGGCGATACGCTCTATCTGCGCGGCGGCGTCTACTACGAGAAAGTGAGTATCACGCGCTTCGGCACGGCCGATGCGCCGATTACGATCGCGTCGTATCCGGGCGAAATCGCCATTGTCGACGGTGGACTTCGCGAGTTCTTCGAGTCGCCACAAACGAGCTGGACCCCCGCAAAGGGCGGCGCGGACGGGGAGTTCGTCTCGACCAAGACCTACCCGAACGCCGATCAGCGCCGCATGCCGACGCAGTTCATCCCCGCGTCCTGGGAGCCGTTCTGGGGCATCGAAAACGAACGGCCTCTCGCCCTGGGGCATTTCGGCGACTCGATGGTTCCGCTGCACGGCTACCGCTTGCCGATCGATCTGCGCGCAGCGAGCGAGTTCAGCCCGCCCGATCGCAAGGCGCCGCGGATGACCGGCGTTTACTGCGGCCCCGGCATATGGTACAACCGTGACACCCAGCACATCCACATCCGCCTGGCACACAACCAGTTGCCCGGCCTCGGCGAGCGCGCCTACAAGGGCGAAACCGATCCGCGCAAGCTCAAGCTCGTCGTTGCCGCCGGCTTCGGCGATGCGGTGCTGCGCATCAACGGCATTCGCCACGTCACGATTCAGGGCATCGTCTTCCGCGGCGCCACCGGCAGTCCGATGATCGAGATCTACGGCTCCAACAATATCCATCTCGATCACCTCACCGTTTTCGGCGGCTTCCCCGGCCTGCTCGTGAACGCGTCGAAAGACATCCGTGTCACGCACTGCGCTTTTCGCGGACTGGCGGCGCCGTGGCTGGGCCGATCGCACATGAAGTACTTCGGCACCCCGTCGTATCAGCTCATGTTTCTGAACAATCAGCCGATGAATGAGAACATCAAGCTGGCCAACTGCGAGTTCACCGACGATCACGACTTCGCGTTTCTGCGCTACATCAAGAACCTGCGATTCCATCACAACTTCGTCGACAACTTCAACGACGACGGCATGGAGTTTGGGCCGAAGCTGCGCAGCCATTCGATGTTCGTTTATCAGAATCGCATTGGGGCCTGCCTGGGCGTATTTCAGCAGCACGAAATCGACAAGGACGAAGCGCCTGCCGGGCACGATCCGAAGTCGGGCGTCTACGTCTATCGCAACGTGTTCGATTCGCGCGCCGGCGTCTACTACGGCCTGCCCGCCAAGCCCGATCCGAGCGGATCATTCTTGCGATACGAAGGGCATCTTATCAGCGATCACGGCAGCCCGGTCTATCCGCTGATGCGCGTCTATCACAACACGATGATTCGCCGCGGCCAGGTCTTTCGCGATTACTTCCTGTTCGGCCTGGGGGGCTCAGCGTCGAAGCGAAGCGAGTGCGATGTGTTCAACAACATCTTCGTGCAGATCGATGGCGTCCCCGGCGCTGTCGTCCTCGGCAAAGAAGCGGGCAACCTCCGCGAGGGGGGCAATATCCTCTGGGGCGTCAAAGACGGGCCCGCGCAGAAGGCCGATCCGTTCAAGAAGCTTCGCGCGTCCAAGCTGTTTGTCGAGAGCAAGAAGATCTTCGAGCCTGGCTGGACGACCCTTGACAAAGTCGCCGATCCGACGTTCGTGCGTCTGACGGCCGACGCCTCGGTTGCGCCGGATTTACGCCTCCAAGCCGCCAGCCCCGCGATCGACGCGGGACAGCCGATTGCGATGGACTGGCCCGATGCCTTGCGCGACGCCGACAAGGGCGGTCCCGACATCGGCGCTCTGCCGCTCGGCGCTCCTACCTGGGGCGTCGGCGTCGATGGGCGCGTGCCCCTGTTCGGTCCTGGCAAGGTGCGGTGATTCGTTTAGCGTTCGCATGCGACCAGCGAGCGCTAAAACGAAGACGGATCACTCCGCGGGCCAGCGTTTGGGAAGTTGCAGCGACCAGACTTCGCTGGATAGCGGCGTCGCATGGCCGCCGGCGATCCAGAGCTTGTCCTGGAAAACGAACGCGGAGTGCTCGTGGCGTTCCTTCCAGCAGACATCCGACTTCAACTGCTTCCACGTCTTGCCGTCCTTGGAGTGCCAGACGTCGCCCCAGTTTTTCGACGGGTTATTCGACCAGCCGCCCAGCAGCCACATCTGATCGCGATAGACGGCTGCCGAGAACCAGATGCGTGGCGACCACGGGGCCTTGGCGAGCACCTTCTCCCACTTGACACCGTCGCTCGATGCCCAGACGTCGTTGAACGCTTGATACTTCGGCACATAGTTGCCGCCGCCGAAGATCCAGATCTTGTTGTCGTGCACGACGGCCCCGTGGTAGGCGCGCGGCGCCCAGCCAGCGTCGGCGGTTTCGAGCTTCCACTGTTTACCGTCAGCGCTCGACCAGACATCGTTCTTCAGGCTCTTATCGTCGCCGAAGTAGTAGTTCTCGGTGCCGCCGAGGATCCACATACGGTTCTTGAAGGCGACGATGCCGGCAGCGATGCGCGGCGACCAGCCGGCGCTCTTCGTCGCCTGCGTCCACTTGGCGCCGTCGGTCGACCACCAAACCTGGTTGCTGGCCGAGTGCCCTTTGAGCCGGCCGTTGTACCAGCCCCCCATGATCCACATCTTGTCGTCGTGGACCACGGTCATGGGCAGGTCGCTGTGAATCCACGGCGCCTCCTTGGTCACGAGCGTCCAGTCCTTGCCATCGCCGCTCGACCAGACATCGCGCGGCGGCGCTTCGAACGATTGGAACCAGCCGCCGAAGATCCATAGGCGGTCCTTGTAGACCAGCTCGCCCTGCGAATCACGCGCTTTCCACGCGGCCTTGTCGGTGACCTTGGTCCAGTTGTAGGTTTTTTCCTGTGCCAAAGCGGGCGTGCAGGTTAGGAAGCCAACAAGGATCGTCAGAAGTAATCTTCCCATGGAGCGTATCTCGGATTCTCTTCTTCGTCTAGCGCTCGCAGTGCGCCGTGCGATCGCACGCCGCATTTCGGACGCCAAACGGGGAGGGTCACGGGCGTTCCTTCAGAAGCTTCCGCAACTCTTCCGCTTCGTTGATCGTGCTGCCGGGTCGGCCCAGGCGCGGGTCGGCTTCGACGGTGAGCAGACGCGAATGTGTGACGCCGTCGACGGTGAGCTGCACACGGTAGACGCCGGGCTTGACCGGTTGGCCATAGGGAGTGAACGATGTCTTGTCCTTGCCGTCCTTGGGTTCGCCGCCGGCGACGAGGTCCCAGACGATGCGGTGGAAGCCGGCGTCTTTCTCCTTGGCGAGGTCGAAGTCGCGCACCAGGCCGCCGTCGGGGCCGAGGATGCGCAGCGAAATCTTGTCGGTCTTCTTGGCGAGGAAAAAATCGAGGATGGCGCCGCGGGGCGGATTTTGGCCGACGAAATGCCTGGTGCCGGTACGGAACATCCCCTCTCGCGTGAAGTCGAGTTGCCAGCGCGTCGCGATCGTGGGCGTGAAGAGGTCCGCCCTCACCCCCGACCCCTCTCCCGGGGGGGGAGGGGAGAAATGCGCGCCGCGCAGTTTGCGCAGCGTCGCAACATCAAGCACCCAGATGCTGCGGCCGTGCGTGCCGGCGACGATCTCGTCGGCCGTCGTCGGCTGGGCGATTTCGTGAATCGCTACCGTCGGCAAGGTATTGCCGTTGATCTTGAACCACGACGCGCCGCGATTGAGCGATGCGAACAACGCGAACTCCGTGCCGACGTAGAGCAGATTGGGATTGACGAGATCCTCTCGGCAAACGCGCGTCGAGCCGATCGGCAGGTTGCCGCGCAGCGAGCGCCACGATTGACCGAAGTCCTCGGTGACGAAGACGTACGGGTCGCCGTCGTCGGAGCGATGGCCGTCGAAAACGATGTAACATCGGCCGGCGGACACGCGCGAGGCCTCGATGGAGCAAACCCAGCGCGGGCCGGGGAGCCCGGCAGTCTTGAAGCGGTCGGTCAGATCGGTCCAGTGCTTGCCGCCGTCGCGCGTCATCCAGACGGTGCCGTCATCGGTGCCGACCCAGAGGACGTCGGGGTTCTTGGGCGATTCGCAGAGCGCCGTCGCGCTGCCGTGCTTGGTGCGGGTGATCTCCGGCGAGAAGATGCGCAGGTCGTCGCCTTGCTTCACGGAACGGAAGACGTAGTTGCCGGCCGCGTAGAAGACGTGCGAATTGTGGTTGG
>Ga0194132_10006453_pt1 | contig 18179 bp, 10 predicted proteins | sample TA2KigOf80mmetaG_FD_148612 | JGI IMG/M metagenome (GOLD analysis project Ga0194132, IMG submission 148612) | Freshwater microbial communities from Lake Tanganyika, Tanzania - TA2015054 Kigoma Offshore 80m | ecosystem: Environmental > Aquatic > Freshwater > Lake | place: Tanzania: Lake...
AGCTTTTGCCTTGGCTTCGGCGGCGGCCTTCTTCTCGGCGTCCATGCGGGCGAGGCGCTCGGCCTCGGCCTTTTTGTCGGCCGCGAGCTTGGCTTGCTTGTCCGCCTCAGCCTTAGCTTTCGCCTCGGCGTCGGCTTTGGCCTTGGCCTCCGTGGCGGCTTTGGCTTTCGCGGCGTCAGCGGCAGCTTTGGCCTTGGCTTCCGCTTCAGCTTTAGCTTTCGCTTCGGCGGCGGCCTTTTTCTCAGCGTCCATGCGGGCGAGGCGCTCGGCCTCAGCCTTGGCTTTCGCCTCGGCGTCGGCTTTAGCTTTGGCCTCCGTGGCGGCTTTGGCTTTCGCGGCGTCAGCGGCAGCTTTTGCCTTGGCTTCGGCGGCGGCCTTCTTCTCGGCGTCCATGCGGGCGAGGCGCTCGGCCTCGGCCTTTTTGTCGGCCGCGAGCTTGGCTTGCTTGTCCGCCTCAGCCTTAGCTTTCGCCTCGACGTCGGCTTTAGCTTTGGCCTCAGTGGCGGCTTTGGCTTTCGCCGCGTCAGCGGCGGATTGCGCGGAGCGGATCGCGTCTGCCTCGATGGTGGCCTTGCGTAGCGACTCCTGTTGGGCGAGTTGGGCGACTTCTGATTTCTGCTTAGCGCTGGTGGCGGTGGCGGTAGCGGCCTGCTCGGCGGCAGAGCGCTTGGTTTTCGCGGATTGCAAGGAAGCCTCGGCGCTGGCAAGCGCGGCACGGGTGGACTGTTCGGCGGCGGCCTTGGCTTGCTGGTCTGCTTGCGCGGCGGCAAGCCGGCTGGCGGCAGCAGCAACGGGCGAAGGCACGGCTGGGACGGACGCGGCTTTGGCTGCCTTTGCGGCTTCAGCATCGGCGGCGGTGCGGGCTTCGGTGGACGTCTTGATGGCGGCGGCGGCGGCGCGCTGGGCGGCTCCAGCCTTGTCAGCGGCTTCGCCGACAGCCTTGTTCGCGGCGGCGGCAGCGGACTGCGCAGACTTGGCGGCATCGGTCTTTGCCTTGATGCCGGACTTGGCGGCGGCGAGGCGGGCCTGCGCTTCACGGGCATTGCGCGAGGCGTTCTCAGCGAGAACGGTTGCGTCTTGCAGCGCGGCCTGCGTCTCCCGCTTGGGGTTGCTCTTGACGGCGGCGGCGGCCCCTTCCTTGGCGCGAATGGCATTGGCGGCGGTCTTGTTTGCGGCGGCGAGCGCGGCTTCAAGTTCGGCGAGGTTGTTCGAGCTGGATTTGGCATCGGCGTCGGCTTGTTTGGCGCGTGCGGCGGTGGCCTGCGCGTCGGACTTGGCGCGGGACTCGGCTTGGGCAAGCCGGTTGGCCTCGGCCTGGGCGGCGGCTGCGGCATCGGCGGCCAACTTTGCTTTTGCCTCGGCGTCGGCCTTGGCTTTCGCAGCGGCATCGGCGGCTTGGAGGCGGCGTTTGGCCAAGGTCTCGGCCTGCGATTTAGCTTCGGCGTCAGCCTTGGTCTTTGCATCAGCGGCGGACTGAACGGCGGCCTGCGCAGATTTTAATGCGTTTGCGGCGGTGCTGGCAGCGGCGCGGGCCTTGTCGAACTCGGCGATAGCCTTGCTTTCAGTGGCACGGGCGGTGGCGGCGGAGGATGAGGCGTTCTTTTCGGCGGTTGCAGCGGCTTGCGCCTCGGCAGCGGCGCGAGCGGCGTCAGCGGCGGCGGCCTGCGCGTCGGACCGGGCACGCGCGGCCCAGCCGGCGGGGTCAGCTTTGCGGGCGGCGACCTCGGCGGCACGGCGATTGTCCTCGGCCTGCTTGGCGGCCTTCAAGTCGGCGAGGCGCTTGCTTTCGGCGGCGGCTTGCGCGTTTTTCTCCGAGTCCGCCTTGGCCTTAGCAGCAGTAGTGGCCTGCTCTTGCGCTTTCTTGTCGGCGGCGATTTTCGCGCGTTTAGCGGCCTCGACGTCAGCCTGGGCCTTGCGGTCTTTTTCGGCCTTGGCTAGTGCCTCGGCTTTCGCACGGGCGGCGGCCTCGGCTTGGGTCTCTTTGTCGGCGGCGTTGCTAGACTTGGACTTCGCATCCGCCGCTCCGGAGGGGAAGGGGGTGAAGCAAATATTACCGGCAAGCAGGACGGCGAGCGCGGTCAATTTGAAAAGCTGCATAAGTCAAAACCCTATTGAATTCAAAGGGGCGAATCAACTTGAATTCCGTAGATCTTTCAGCGGGTAGAGCCGCTGCCACGCGTTGGGCCAGGGATAACGCAGCAGCGTGCTGACGATGATGCTGCGCACCTCGCCGCGCGTGGCTTTTACGGGGTGCTGGGGGGCGAGGATGTTCACTGTGCGCAGCTTCTCAATGGTCTTCACGCCAATGAGCACGGGCCAGGCGCAGGCGAGGCGCACGCGGATGGAGCGGCGCGGGAGGGTGTTGGTGTATTCCCAGCCGGCGGCGAGGTGCGCGGCAGCCTGGTCGAGATACGCGTGATAAAGCGTGCGTAACTTCGGCTCGTTGGCCGGGTCGAGCAGGTCGGCCGGTTGCAAGCCGATGAGGCGGAGTTGTTCCTCGGGCAGGTAAGAGCGGCCTTGGCGCAAATCGCGTGGAAGATCGCGCAGGATATTGACTAGTTGCAGACCCTTGCCGAAGCGCACGCTGTTGTGCAGCAGCTTCGCGTCGTCGAGTGGCAAATTTGGAAACAAGTGCGCGCGGGTTATGCGTGTCCAAAACTCGCCCACGCAGCCGGCCACACGGTAGGTGTAGTCGTCCAATTCTTCCTCCGTGCGGAGGGCGGCGATGCCCTTGGGCGTCGCACCGTGGAAGCGTCTCAGGTCAAGCTCTTGCCCGCCAGTGATGGTGGCGAGCACTTCGCGGATGCGTTGCTGGTCGGAGGAGGGGAAGCGGCCGAGCCAGCCTAGCGCCTCCTCCACGCGTTCGAGGAGCATCCGCTCGGCGGGTAAACTTTGCCGCTCGGCGAACGCGTTGAAGTTCACCGGGATCAGCCGCGTGCCGGCGATGCGCTCGCGCAGCATTTGCAGGGCGTTTAGGCGATCAGCCAGTGGGATAAGCTCCGTGTCCGCGATGGTGTCTGTGGCGCGCGCTAGCAGGTAGGCCAGGCCGATCTGCGGGCGGACCGGGCGCGGTAGCACGCGCAGGGTGAGGTAAAAGGATCGCGAAACTTCGCGCAGCAGCGTCGTGAGCAGCGACGACTGCGGATGCGGAATGGCGGAGGCTTCGTAGTCCGGCTCGCTCATGCGGCGATTGATCTGGCCCAGCCTTTCGCTGCCCACGGAACCGGCTGTGCGTGAAGCATGGCGCGGACCGTCCAAAGTTCAAGGTTCAAAGTGTCGCGCTACCGCGAGCTTGCCCTGCTAGCACTTCGCCCGCACCTTAACACCCATGATTCAGTTCATCCGCGATATCCACGCGGCGAAAAATGCGGCAGGTCAAGCCGTCATCTCCTTTGAGGTCTTCCCGCCGAAGACCGACGAGGGCGACAAGAACTTGTTTGAACGGCACATCCCTGAGTTGATGAAGCTCCACCCAGACTTCTGCTCCGTGACCTACGGTGCCGGCGGCAGCACACGCGAAAAGACTATCGGCATCGTGGACCGTATCCAGCGTGAGCATGGGTTGACCGCAATGATGCACCTCACCTGTGTCAACGCGACAAAAGCCGAACTCACCGCCGTCCTCACTGAGGCCCGCGCGCGCGGCATCAAAAACATCCTTGCCCTGCGAGGCGACCCGCCTGGCGGCGGCGAGTTTCAGCCCACGCCAGGCGGCTTCGAGTTCTCCTACCGGCTCGTTGAACACCTACGCGAGTTAGGCGGCTTCAGCATCGGCACCGCCGGCTTTCCTGAGGGCCACATCGCCTGCAAAGAAGGCAAGCGCGTGGACTGGGACCGGCTCAAGGCTAAGATTGATTCTGGCGCAGACTTCGTCGTCACTCAGCTCTTCTTCGACAACGCGGATTTTTATGCCTTCCGCGATTATCTGACAACGCGGGGGGTTACTGTGCCGTTGGTTCCCGGCATACTGCCAGCGATGAGCGGCTCGCAGGTGAAGCGCTTTACCGCGCTGTGCGGCGCGCAACTGCCCGCGCCCTTCCTCGCCGGCTTGGAGAAATGCGGCGCGGACGACGCGGCGGCCACTGAGTTCGGCATCGAATACGCCTCCGCCCAATGCGCTGATCTGCTTAAGAATGGTGCCGAGGGCATCCATTTCTACACGCTTAACAAGGCGCACTCGACCACTCGCATCTTGAAGAACCTGAGATTGGCTTGAGTGCGCTTCCCGCTTCGTTAAACAACGCTTCATTGCTCTCGCATTTGCTTCGCCGCTTTTTCCTCGCCCGATAGTTACGCTTCAACACATGCCGCAAACCGCTTTTCTAGCCGATATGTCCGCGTCGGATCTTTCTGGCGACGTATGCGAATTGCTCGACCAGCTCAACTCGCCTGAGGCGCTCCCGACGCTCTCCTTGGCCACCGCCGCGCTCTCGCTCGAAACGGTAAGTGATCAAGCCACCTTACGCCGCTTCCTTGTCGGCTACCGTGAACACGCGTTGGTGCCGGTAGAACTGCCGGTCATCCTCCGTGCGCACGGTCACGCCGTGCGCAACGAGTTGCGTGAACTGCTCGCTCTCGACCACGAGTTGGCCCGCGACGCGCGCCTCCGGGAATTCCGTGTTGCCAGTGCCGTCGTGGGTCGACGTCAGCTCGCCAAGCTGCGCCCCTTGCGCGATCAGCGGCTGGTGCAGCGCTACCTCCACGCCGTCGAGGCTGGCCAGGCACACGGCTGGCACACGCTCGTCCTCGGCGTGTTTTTCGCGCAGTATTCGTTCCCGTTGCGCCAGGGCTTGTTGCTCCACGGTCAACGCACGCTGGGCGGGTTCTTCGACGCGGCGGTCGGCACGCTGCGGCTATCGGCAGCTACGGCTGCTCCCCTTTTAGCGGATGCTGTGCAGCCTCTTGTCCCGGCGGTGAACCAACTTTTGGCCGGCTCGCTCTCGGAAGAACTCTCGGTCGTCCGCTGAGGTCGGCGCGCCTTAGCTTCTCGTGCGTCGGGCCCACCGCAGTTTCGCTGATGCTGAGCGTGGATTCCCCCGTCGTTCTTCCACCGTGGGTCGGATAACTTCCGGGGAAATCTCCGAGTAATCGCCGTCGCGCAGGCCAGCTTCGAAGGCCTTCTTCACGCGCCGATCCTCGCCGGAGTGAAACGTGAGTACTGCCACACGCCCACCCGGATTTAGGCACGCAGGCAAATGGCGCAGCAACGTGTCGAGGGCGCCGAGCTCATCATTCACCGCAATGCGCAACGCTTGGAAAACGCGGCGTATGGTCAGGTCGGTGTCGTCCTTATTCACGCGCGGCAAAGTGGCACGAATAGCCTCGGCTAGTTCGCGCGTGGTGGCAAAGACGCGACCGGCGAGCGCGGCGGCCAGTTCAGTCGCGCGCGGCTCGTCGGCGTTACCTCGGAGAATGTCTGTCAGCCCAGGTGCGGACAGTTTCGCGAGGAAGGCCGATGCAGGTTGGCCGCGCTGCGGGTTCATCCGCATGTCCAGTGGGCCTTCGGCCTTCGTGGAAAAGCCGCGCGCCGGGTCGTCAATTTGCATCGAAGAGACCCCGAGATCTGCGAGGATGCAGTCCGCACCTGCGTGTGCGGCGCCAGCCAGTGCTTGCGGCAACCCGGCGAAATTGCTGCGCACGGCGGTGAATGACTCTGGCCCGTAGCCCGCCTCGCGCAAACGTTTCTCTGTCTTGGGTAACTCCATCGGATCCGCGTCGAGGCCGATCAGGTGGCCGCCGGGCTGAAGCCGCGCGAGCAGTTCGCGCGCGTGGCCACCGTAGCCGAGCGTGCAATCCACCGTGACCTCGCCTGGCTGCGGCGCAAGCACGGCCAGAATCTCCGCGACCATGATGGGCCGGTGCGTACCGGCGGGCGTCTTGCCCGACGCGAGCACCTTCGCGACTGTCTCTGCGTAACGCTGCGGGTCGTGCTCCTTGTATTTCTCCGCGAATCGGCGCGGGTGCCTGCCGGAATAGCGCGGGCGACGACGATGGAGCGGCCTAGGCGGAGAACTGTCCCCGGATGGTAACGGTGAATCAGTCACGGTTGACGCAGTTTTTTTAAATTGTCGGCACAGCTCAACGAGCCGCACTTACCGCTTAAATGAGGTCAACGTTTCCAGTCTGATCTCCAACTTTTTAAATCCGCACAAGCATTGCAATCAGATATTTGAAAACCGTGACGCGCCCATATTAAAGACATGAACTTCAAAAGTTTCGCCTCTCGGAGGTCAAAATGACCACGGCGGGGAGTGATGACAGCCCCAAAGCCCAAGTTGGGGCGGTTGAACGACAAATAAGCGGTAGCTCATTAACCAATCATGAGACCGCAAATTTACTCCTTCGGCACTTGGTTCAACGTGTAGTGCAGCGTGTCATTCCGCAGCGCGTCGCCTCGGTTGTTCTTCAAATTCAGCGCACGAAGTTGGATGACGTGGCGTGGTTTCAGGCCTTCTAGGGTTAGGCGCACGGTGAGTTTGTCGGGGGCGACCTCGGCTTTCAGCACGCGCACGGGCGGGCCGGGGATTTTCTCGTCGCGGTTCTTTTCCGGCGCGTTGTGTTTGCCGTCGTAGGCGTAGGTGTATTGCTGCGCGTCCCAGTTCTCGGCGTTGCCGGCGAGCGCGGCGTCCACGGGCAGCGTGAAGGTTACCTCGAAGCCGTTCGTGCGCGCGGCCACCATTTTAAACTCGAAGGGTACGCGCCCGGAGAATTTCACGCGGTCGAGCGAGTGCGGCTGCGGCGCGGCGCTCGTCCAGTGCCCAAGGCGCAGCCCGCCCACGTAGAGCCGCGAGTCCGGTCCGTAAGCGAGGCGATTCACGCCAGACGCGAAGCCCTTCACAAACGGCAGCACCGCGCCCTGCCACTGGCCGTTGACCTTCTCCAGCGCCACACGCACGACGCTCGCGTTCTGGAACTCGCCTACGAGCAGCTGCCCACCGAACGGCCCGAAGCGGAAGTCGCCCACGGTCGTAATCCCGCTCGCGGACCGCACCCACGCATACGGAAACCACACGGCGGGCGGGGTGAAATTCGGGTCGCCATCGAAGTGTGCGGGCGGCGACGGGGTGGAGCTGGGGTGGCCGTAGAAGTTCGTGGCTTGCAGATGGTTCAGCTTGTTTGCCGCGATCCAGTGGCCTTGGTTGTCGGTCGTGAAAAGGTCGCCGCGAAATTCGCCGAAGCCGTTCGGCATACGCAGTCCAGAACAGAACGGGTCGGTACGCCAAAAATCCGTAAAGGGAATTTCGCCGGAGTTGTCAGGGTGTGGAGAAATTTTTAAGCACCAGCCCATTGCGGGCACTTCGCGCATCGCAAGGTGGCCGGGGATAAGCGCGCCGAGGATGCCGCTCTCATCCACGAGCGGGCCGGTGGCGAAGGAGTGATAATTACCCGTGAAACCCCACGCGTCACTCACGCACTCGAACAGGTCTGCTAGGCCATCGCCGTCCGCGTCGCGCAGACGCGTCAACTCGCACTTTTGCATCACGTAAATCACGCCGCCTATCACGCGCAGGCCGCCCGGCTCGTTCAACCCGCGTGCGAACCGCCGCCAGCGCGCGGCCTTTGCGTCGCCAGTCGCGCCCTCGACGATGAAGACCTCGCCCTGGTAGGTCGCGATGGCGAGGTTGCCGTCCGGCAGGAAGTCCATGCCCGCCACAGTCAGTTTGATTTCCTTCGGCATGGGGAAATGCTCGACGGTGTAATACTCATCACCGCCGGGCGTGTCGGTGAATTTCGGGTCGGGCCGGAAAACGGGCGCGGCGTTCGTGGCTTTCGCGGGCGCGGGCAGTGGCTTCACCGGGCCGACGAGCTGCTTTGCCAGCGCGGTGGCGGCGTTCAAGTCCGCGACCACGGCGGAGGCGATTTCAAACGTCTGCGGCTGTTCGCTTGGCGGAATCGCGACGCGCAGCGCGACCTTGCGGCCGGCAACGACGTTCGTGACGAGCGCGGAGTAGGGACCTTTGCCGTCGCGTTCGGCGTTGAGGATTTCCGTCACGGCGGGGCTGGTGACGAGCGGCAGGAAGTTCGCGCCCGGCAAGCCGCGCAGCACGGCCACGAGCACGCCCGCCGGGGTGCGAAAGCCCTGCGCGCCTGCTACGCCGAAAATGTTCACTGGGTCGGCAGCCTCGTCGTGCGCGTTGAGGCGGAGGCGTTGCGAGTGCGGGGAAATTTCCCAGCGGCGGACTACAACGTCGTGGTCACCTACGCGTTCGAGGCGCGGGGATTCAATCACGCTAACCGCCGGGTCGCCGGGCGGGAACAGTTCGTAAACGAACGCGGTCGCGCCGCCCGCCGTGCTGTGGCCCGCGAAGCGTGTGAACGGCCCGGGCGTGTCCGCCGCGACGGCGTCGAAGATCCACGGGCTGCGCTGCAGGCCGCCCCACAGCCGCGTGCCGGTGAAATCGCACACGAAGCGCGTGGAGGTGCCGGTGTAGGGCAGGCCGTAAAGGTTGAGTGATTCGCCGCGCCAGACGGTGTGCGTGCGGAGTAGTTGGGCATCGAAGGCGAGGTGGAGATTCGTGGCCAGCGGCACGACGATGCTGCGACCGGACTGCGCCATTGGCGCACGGCGGAACGGCAGGTCGGCGGGGTCGTGGAAGGCGGGTGCGGGCGCGGGCGAAGGCGCGGGAGTTTGGGTGAATGCGTTGGCGGCAAGGAACAACGCACCGAGGCAAAGGAACTGGCTTCGCACGAGCGCAGCGTAGCGCAGCCCATCCCGGCGGCGAGTGGGAAGTGCGCACTTGCCCGTGGACGCCAGCGCGTGGCGGAAATACTCTCCCGCCGGCCACATGAGCAGTCAAACACCGTCACTCAGCCCCTCGGCTAGGGCCAACATCCCAGCACACATCGCCATCATCATGGATGGCAACGGCCGCTGGGCCAAGACTCGCGGCCTGCCGCGAGTCGAGGGCCACCGCAACGGCGTCGAGTCCGTGCGCGCCACTGTTCGCGCGTGCGGTGAGTTGGGAGTAAAATATCTTACCCTCTACGCCTTCTCCGTCGAGAACTGGAATCGCCCCAAGGACGAGGTGGACACGCTAATGAAATACCTCGCGCGCTTCCTTAAGAACGAGATTGGCGAGCTGAACCGGAACAACGTCCGCTTGGAAGCCGTCGGCCAGATTTACCGCCTGCCCGAGTTTGTGCAGGAACAGCTCGCGAAGACGAAGGCCGCGCTGGCCAAGAACACCGGCCTAACGCTCATCCTGGCCTTGAGCTACGGCGGGCGCACGGAACTCGTCGAGGCCACGCGCGCCATCGCGCAGCAGGTGAAGGCCGGCAAACTCGACCCGGCGGAAATCAACGAGCAGGTCATCGCGCAGAACCTTTACACTCACGCTTATCCCGACCCCGAGCTACTCATCCGCACCAGTGGCGAGTTGCGCGTGAGCAACTTTTTGTTGTGGCAGATTTCCTACGCGGAGTTTGTCGTCACGCCCACGCTTTGGCCGGACTTTCGCAAGCCCCAACTCTACGAGGCGCTGGAGGAATACACCCGCCGCAACCGCCGCTTCGGCGGACTGTGATCTTCAGGTTTTCTGGGTGGGCAAGCCTTGCACGCGAGTGTGCCTTGCCGGGCGCCTCCCGCCCCGTTCTCACGCGTCACTTCCGATTTGGTCGCCCGGTTGCGACGTGGTAAAGTCTCAATGTGATACATGACGCGTCTCTCGATGAGTTGCTCCAGAAGGTTTGGGATGGTGGGCGCATTGACCAAGCTGAGGCGCTGCGCCTCTACACGCTCCCGCTGGAGGAACTCGGCGCGCTGGCCGATCGCCGCCGCCAGCTTCACCGGGCCGCAGCGCATGGCGGGCGCGGCGCGGACACGGTCACTTACATCGTGGATCGCAACGTCAACTATACCAACGTCTGCAATGTTTATTGCAAGTTCTGCGCCTTCTGGCGCGCGGAGAAAGACGTCGACTCCTACGTTATCACGCACGCAGAAATGGACCGCAAGATCGAGGAGACCATCGCGCTGGGCGGAAACCAGATCCTCATGCAGGGCGGCCATCATCCAAAGCTAACCAAGCAGTGGTACCTGGACCTGCTGGCGCATATTCGCACAAAGTTCCCCGGCTTTAACGTCCACGGCTTTAGCCCCAGCGAGTTGGTCGCGTTCTCGGAGTTCTTCCATGAGCCGGTCGAGCAGATCCTGCGGGATTTCGTTGCCGCTGGCCTCGGGTCCGTGCCCGGTGGCGGCGGGGAAATCCTTGTAGACCGCGTGCGTAATCGCATCGCGCCGCTCAAGGCTGACGCCACGCAATGGATGGGCGTGATGGACACCGCACATCGCCTCGGCCTCGCGAGCAGCATCACGATGATGTTCGGTCACGTCGAGACGGTCGAGGAACGCATCGAGCACCTGGAAGTTGTGCGTGCGCAGCAGGACAAATCGCTGGCGCGGTTGCCGATCGCGGATTGCCAATCGCCGATTGACAGGGCTGCCGCCTACGCGACCGCCCTCGAAACCGGCGCGCTCAACGGTGGTGCTTTCACCGCTTTCATTTGCTGGACCTTCCAGCCCGAGAATGCCGCGCTAAAGGCTCCAACCGTGGGCGCCCATGAGTATCTTCGCACCCAAGCCCTTAGCCGCATATACTTAGATAATCTTCCCAGCGTGCAAAGCTCATGGGTCACGCAGGGCCTGGAGATCGGTCAACTGGCGTTGCGCTATGGAGCGAACGACCTCGGCAGTATCATGATTGAGGAGAATGTCGTGAGCGCCGCCGGCACTACCTACCGCATGACCGTGGCGGACATGCAACGCCTCATCTCCGACCTGGGTTTTGAGCCGCGCCAGCGCGACAACTGGTATCGGTTGGTGAAGTGACGCGAGCCGGCCGCGCTCAACGCTTCATTAGTGTCTCATCGAGGTTCAACAGGACATTTGCCACCGTGGCCCACGCGGCGAGATTCGCGGCGTCCGCGCCAGCCGGCAGCGGGCCAAGCGGCTCGGTGGCGAGAGCGGTGGCCTTGGCCTTGTCCTTTGCAAACTCGGTAGCACTCTCGGCGTGGAGCTTCACCAGCTTGGCGAGTTCGGTATCCGAAGGCGGTCGAGCCAGTGCGAGGCGGAAGCCGTGGCGGGCCTTGTCGGCATCGGTGCTGCCACCTTCCTTGACCATGCGTCGGGCTAACGCCTGCGCAGTTTCAACGTAAACTGGGTCATTCATTGTGACTAACGCTTGCAACGGCGTGTTCGTGCGGTTGCGGCGCACGGAGCAAACCTCGCGGCTCGGGGCGTCGAACGTGGCCATTGAAGGATACGGACTGGTGCGCCGCCACTCCGTGTAAAGGCCGCGACGGTAGCGGTCCTCGCCCGTGCTGGGCGCCCAGTCTAATGCGCCGCCGAAGGCCGCGCTCAAGCCCATGCTTGGGCGCGTCGGGCGCACGCTTGGGCCGAACATTTTTCCGCTCAACAGCCCGCTCACGGCCAGCGCTTGGTCACGCACCATTTCCGCTGTGAGCCGCAAACGCGGGCCACGCGAGAGCAGGCGATTGTCCGGGTCTTTCTCCAACGCTTCCGGCGCCACCTTTGAGGATTGCCGATACGACTGCGACGTCACGAGCAGCCGGAGAAATTGTTTCGTGTCCCACTTTTGCGCGACGAGTTCGGTCGCCAGCCAGTCGAGCAATTCGGGGTGCGACGGCAGTTCGCCCTGCGCGCCAAACTCCTCGCTGGTCCGCACCAGCCCGGTGCCGAAGATGGCTTCCCAGTAGCGGTTCGCGACGACGCGCGCGGTCAGTGGGTTGTTGTCGTCCACGAGCCACTTCGCGAGCGCGAGGCGGTTGCGCCGCGCGTCCTTCGGGAGCGGATGCCAGGCGGCGGGCACGGCGGCGGTGACTTCATCGCCGAGTTGCTGCCAGTTGCCGCGAATCTGAATCTTGGTGGTGCGCTGTTTGTCCGCCGCCAGCTCGCGGTAGATGGGCACAGTCATCGGCTTCAAGTCCGCCAAAGACTTCGTAAGCGCGGCGTTTTGCTCGCGGTCCTTTTTCAGCTCCGGCGCGAGATTGCGGGCGAAGTAATCCACGACCTTCGCGCGATCGTTCGGAGGGAGAGTATTCAGCGACCAGTTTTCAGTGTTCAGTGAGCGGCTCGCGGTCAGCGTGGAAACAATCGCAGCCGGCGTGCGGGAAGACTCAGCGGCCCGCGCGTCTGCCGTGAGGCCGAGGCGGAAGTGTCCGAGCGTCGCCTTCGCGGTCGCGGACTGCTGCTCGAGCGTCACGGATACTCGCGCACCAACGGGGAGCTCGACGGGCGTCGCCGCGATGAGCGTGAGCGTGTGCGGCTTGCCGGTCGCGCCGCCGACGGCCCAACCGCGCGTGCGGTCGCGTTTCGGGGCGTCGTCGTTGAGCACGTTGTCGGCGTCGAAGTTTGCCTGCACGAAGTCGGCGATGGCGGTGCTGAAACGAATTTCCCGCGCGCCGTTCATCGCGAAGGCCACGTCCTTCTTCGGGGCGTCGTTGCCGGCCTTTTCCCAAACCTCTTTGCGGTCCGCATCGAGCGCCACGACGCGGAAGCCTTTCAGCCGCTCGCCGGCCTCGGCGCGGTTCCACACGACGATGCGCTCCAGCACGCGGGCCTCCTTCAAGTCCACTTCCCACCACGGATTGTCCTGCGCTTCGGTGTGGGCCACGGAGCCTTTGTCATACTCACCATCGGTCTTGCCATCGGTCGCGCGGGCGGCGGCGGCGTTCATGTAAGTGCTGCTCTGCTTCGCCTCCCCTTTGAGCGCGACATTCTCGCCGCCGCTGAACACCTGCACTTCCGCGAGCTGGAGGGATTGGTTCTTCGCGGGCAGTTCGATGCGGACGAAGCGCGCCGTCGGCCCCTTGCTCTCGGCGGGCGGCAGCACGCTGGCGCGCACGCGGGTGACGACGAAGTTGCCGCCTGCTTGGCCGGGGCCTTTGCCGGGAAGTTTTTCATCGGGCAACGCTTCGAGGCGCAGGGCGGTGAGCTTTTGCGCGGCGGGCACGGTCAGCTCCACGGTGAAGTTGTCCTTCGCTGCGTCGTTCTTCGCAACGAACACCGAGCCATCGTCCCGCGCATCGAGGGCCGCGCCGGAAGTGGACTTCGCCGCGCTCGCTTTGGGCGCGGTCCAGTCGAGCTTCACGGGGAAGGTCTGCGCCCATTTGTCCGCGTTCGCGATGACTTCAGCGGACGGCGACTTAAACTTCGATTCGACAGCGGCGAGTTCGGCTTCCCACTTCGTGCGCAGCTGCTTCTGTTCGTCGGAGAAGAACGATAGTAACGGGGACTCGTCGCGCTTGTCGGCGTCCTCGGTCTGGTTGAGGAACGCGAAGAGCTGGTAATACTCTTTCTGCGCGATGGGGTCGTATTTGTGGGTGTGGCACTGCGCACAGGCCATCGAGGTGCCCATCCACACGGCGAAAGTCGTGTTGACGCGGTCCACGACGGCGGCGTTGCGCCACTCCTCGTCATTGGTGCCGCCCTCGTTGTTGGTCATCGTGTTGCGGTGGAACGCCGTGCCTTTGAGCTGCTCGTCGCTCGGGTTGTCCAGCAGGTCGCCGGCTATTTGTTCGAGTGTGAACTGGTCGAAGGGCAGGTTGCGGTTGAAGGCGTTGATGACGTAATCGCGGAAGGCCCAGATAGTGCGTGGCGGGTCATCTGCGTAGCCGGCGCTGTCGGCGTAACGCGCGAGGTCGAGCCACAGCCGCGCCCAATGCTCGCCGTAGCTGGGCTTGGCGAGTTGGAGATCCACGAAGCGCTCGTAGGCCTTCGGCTCCTTGTCGGCGACGAACGCGTCCACCTCCGCAAGGCTCGGCGGGAGGCCGGTGAGGTCGAGCGCGACCCGGCGGGCAAGGGCGAAGCGGTCGGCTTCGGGCTGGGGCGTGAGCTTTTCTTTCGCGAGACGCTGGTAGATGAAGGCGTCAATGGGGGACAAGTGTTCAGTGTTCAGTGAGCCAGTATTCAGTTTGGGGTTCGAGACCGCCTTTCGCTCCGACTGAACACTGAAAACTGATTTACTGAACACTGGCACCGCTGGCCGACGCGGCCTCTCATAGGACCAATGTTCGGAGAATTTTCCGCCCGCTTGGATCCACGCGGTGAGCAGTTCGACCTCGCGCGGCGTGAGCGGCTTGCCGAACTTCTTTGGCGGCATGAGATCGTCCGCGTCCTTCGTGGTGACGCGCTCGAGCAACAGACTCCTCTGCGGCTGCCCGGGCTCGACCGCGCGCCGGCCGTCCCCAAGGTCCGCGGTGATGCCGTCCGCTGTGTCGAGCCGCAGGCCAACGCCCTTCTTGCCGCCCTTGCGCTCCTTCTCGTCGGGCCCGTGGCAGGCGAAGCACTTGTCGGAAAGAATGGGCCGAATGTCGCGTTGGAAGTCAAAAACGATTTGGGCAGTGGACTTCGGTGTAGGCGCGGCAACGGCCCCGCTTCCGGCGAGGCCGAGCACGCCTGCGAAACACCAGCGTTGCAAAAGTCGATTCATGGTCATGTTTGTTCCGGGGTTTGGACGTGCTAACTTGGCCGGTGATTGAGTCGTTCCGGAAGTGTCGGCCAAGATCACCGGTATGTCTACGTTGTTGCGGCCGCACAAAATAATAAACCGCTCCTTGAGGAAACTGCCCACTGGAAACTGCCTGATGATTACGGAATACTTTCCCTCCCGATGGATTTGCCGATCAAAATTATCTCAACCGACTTCGATGGCACGCTGCACGCCGACCATGAGAACCCGCCCGTGCCCGTGCGTTTGCAAGCACTGATCGGCGACCTCCAACGACGCGGCGCGAAATGGGTCATCAACACCGGGCGCGACCTCTCCAGCCTGATGGAGGGGCTGGGCCGCGCGCACTTGAGCATCCAGCCGGACTGGTTGGTGACAGTGGAGCGGGAGATTTACTTCCGCGAGGGGCCGCGCTTCCTCCCGTTGCAGCCGTGGAACGGCGACTGCGAGCGCGCACACCGGGAGCTGTTCAAGGCAGTAGAAAAGGACTTGCCGCGCCTGTTCAAGTGGGTCAACGGCAAGTTCCAAGCGTCGGTCTATTCCGATGCTTACTCGCCCTTCTGCCTCATCGCCGGGACGAACGCGGATGCGGACGACATCGAGGCGCACTTGCGGGGCTACTGCGAATCCGTGCCGAATCTCACGGTGGTGCGCAACGACGTTTATGCGCGCTTCAGTCACACCGCCTACAGCAAGGGCACGGCGCTGGCGGAGATCACCCGGCAACTAGGTCTCACGCGCGAGTGCGTCTTCGCGGCGGGCGACCATTTCAACGACCTGCCGATGCTACGCGACGAGCACGCGTGCTGGCTGGTCGCGCCCGCGAACGCGATCCCGGTGGTGAAGGAGGCGGTCTTGCGTGAGGGCGGCTATGTGAGCGACCGGCTCTGCGGCCACGGCGTGGCGGACGGGCTGGAGGCGGCGATAAAGGAAGCAGGGCTGATGTAATTCCTCTCTCAAAGACGATTTACCCGGCGGTCAGAATGATATCTCAGAGATGGCGGCGATTGCCATGAGCCTCGCGATAAAAACGGGCAAGAGTTTGCTAAACTTTGCGTTGTGTATTTCGCGGACAAGGGAGTAAGCAGGCGATTCTCAAGCGATCCAACGACGTGATCAGCCAAAATGATCAGGTGTACGCCTTGATAAATCTCGGAGGGTTATGTTGATCTGACTCAAGGTCTGAAGAATTCTCCCTCGCCCGCTCCCAGTGCCAGCGTCCTTGCGATTCTAATTCTCCCGCTTGAAAAAGCGCTGCACCGCACCTTTGTGGCGGGGGAGGAGTTGCTGGACGTTAGCTGCGCCGCCGCCGGCCTCGGCTCCGCTCAGTGCGCCGGCTCTGGCAGTTTCCTTATCGTTGGTCACTTCCGGTGCGTTGCGGCTGATGCCCACGAGCTGCGCGTCCTTCAAGCCACTGAGCGGCCCCATCGGCAGCGCGGTGTCCTTGAACTTCATGCCGGACTCGTCGGATGGGTCGGTCCACGTCAGCGGGGCGTCGCCGCGGCCGCGATTTACGCCGCCTTGGCCGTAGGACTGCACCACTTGGAGCAAGGAGTCGAGGTTCGCGCCGTTCTCGGCGAGGAAGGCGGCCAGGCCGTCGGGGTTCGGGCCTTGACCGGCGTTCTTGCAGGCTTCGAGCAGTTTGGGGTCAATGAGCTTCAGGTTGGCGAGTTTGTTGAGGCCTTCGGCGAGCTTGGCCTTGTTGCCTTGGAGAGCTTTGACCAATTCCTTGAGTTGCTCGGGGCTGAGCTTTCCGTCTTGGGCAGCCTTCAGGAGTTCCTCGGGGAGTTTCGCTGCGAGGAGTCCCTGCTCCAGCTTTGCTTGCTGGAGAAGCGAGGCCATGTCCTGCATGGCGCGCTCTAGTAAGGCCGAGGCGGAGTCTGGCAGAAGGCCCAGCGCGGCGGCGAGGGTCTCGGCTTGCTTCATGGTGTCGGTCTTTTGGATGGCTTCCTCCGCGGCCTGTTTGGCGAGGTCGGCGTTGGACTGCTTGAGATGGTCGAGGGATTCCCAAGTCTTGGCGGGATCCTTCGCGGCGGATTCCTTGCCGAGCCGGGCGAGTTCCTTCTTGAGTTCAAGGGCTTTGTCCTCCGGCAAAATCTTTTCCTCCTCCAGCGCGGTGATCTGCTCGGTCAATTCCGTGACGAGCTTGCCCACATCGAGCGGACGCTGCGCCGCGCCGACGATGAATCGCTCGGGCATCAGCATGGCCGCGCCAAGAAAAAGCGCCGCTGCCGCGAAGAGCGTGATGGGTCGACCGCTGTTCCAGCGCACGTTAGGCTGGGCGAGCTTTGTCCTGCTTTGCCAGGCGGAAACGTCGGCCTGCGCCGCGGCCATGAGTAGGCCGCCAGCTTGGTTATGCCGGTCCATCGCCGCGCGCACGGCCGCCAACTGCGGCCGCCGCCGCCATTCCACCCACGCCGCGGCTCCAACGATCGGCACCAGTCCAGCCAATCCGCCAATCAGCCAATGAGACGCAACTAGCCCCGTTACACGTGCCACGAGCAGCGCCACGCCCACACCTAGCAGCCACACTGTGCCGCAGCGCAACGCCGCGCGGAACATCAGCAGGAAGCAGAGACGCCGGGCGAACTCTCGGATGGCTGGTTCAGTGCAACTCATGTGTATCCTGAAGCGCAAACTAGGAGCGCACTTCTACCCCGTCAAGCGTGCGGACGCGCGTGCTATGTCTGCCGGCCGCACCGGACGAGACGATGCCTCCGAAAAAACGCTGGCGACTCTGGCCTACCCCGTTAGGATGTGACCTCAACTCGGTTCACTCCGACTCAACCAACATGGAACCTACAGGCGACATCGCACTCATTGGCTTGGCTGTCATGGGCCAAAACCTAATCCTGAACATGAACGACCACGGCTTCACCGTCGTGGCTTACAATCGTACCACCGCAAAGGTAGACGAGTTCCTTGCCAATCAGGCCAAGGGCACGAAGATCATTGGGGCGCACTCTATTCCGGAATTGATGACCAAGCTAAAGCGCCCCCGGCGCATCATGCTCATGGTCAAAGCTGGCAAGCCCGTGGATGACTTCATCGAGACGCTCCTGCCACACCTCGAGGCTGGTGACATAATTATTGACGGTGGTAACTCCCTCTTCGGTGACACCGACCGCCGCGTGAAGTACCTCGAGGCAAAAGGCTTTCAATACATCGGCACCGGCGTATCGGGCGGCGAAGAAGGTGCGCGACGCGGGCCTTCCATCATGCCCGGCGGCTCGCCCTCGGCTTGGCCGGCGGTAAAGCCCATCTTCCAAGGCATCGCTGCGAAGGTTGAGGACGGCGCTCCCTGCTGCGACTGGGTCGGCGAGGGCGGCGCCGGCCATTATGTAAAAATGGTTCACAACGGCATCGAGTATGGCGATATGCAACTCATCTGCGAGGCCTACAACGTGATGAAGCACGGCCTCGGCATGAGCGCTGATGAGATGCACGAGGTGCTCAAGGAATGGAATACAGGCGACCTCGACAGCTACCTCATCGAGATCAGCCGTGACATTCTCGCGAAGAAGGACGACGACGGCTCCGCGCTCGTGGATAAGATTCTCGATACCGCCGGCCAGAAAGGCACCGGCAAGTGGACGGTCATCAACTCGCAGGACCTCGGCATCCCCATCACATTGATGGCCGAGGCCGTTTACTCGCGTTGCGTCTCCGCGCTGAAGGACGAACGCGTGAAAGCGCAGAAGAAGCTCAAAG
>Ga0194132_10006454_pt1 | contig 18179 bp, 10 predicted proteins | sample TA2KigOf80mmetaG_FD_148612 | JGI IMG/M metagenome (GOLD analysis project Ga0194132, IMG submission 148612) | Freshwater microbial communities from Lake Tanganyika, Tanzania - TA2015054 Kigoma Offshore 80m | ecosystem: Environmental > Aquatic > Freshwater > Lake | place: Tanzania: Lake...
GGCGAGCCCGGGCGCGCGGGCGAGCTCCTCCTCCGTGACGAGCACATCCCCGGGCCGCAGCAAGCTGCCGACGAGCCGGGAGCGCTCGCGCTCCACGATCGCGCGCAGGTGCGCGGTCGGTGCGTAGCGGCGAGCGGCCGCGAGCTCGCTCTCCGCGTCGAGGTTGAGCACCCAGGCTCGCGGCGCGCGCTCGCTCATCGCCGCGCTCCGGGGCCGGCGACGCCGCGCGCGAGCGGCTCCGACTCGAGGCGGGCGAGGAACGCGTCGTCGAGGCCCGCGCTGCGGCGCGCGGCGCGGTTGAGCGGACGCCCCTGCAGGACCGCGGGCGTGAGCGGCGGAGGCAGGGCCGAGCGCCACATGTCGTAGTCGAGCGGTGCACCCGTGAAGCGCTCGAACCAGTGGGCGGCGAAGGCGACATGGCCGATCTCGTCGCGCTCGACCTGCTCGAGCACCTGCGCGGCCTCCTCGTCGCCCGCAGCCCGGAAGGCCGCCGCGTAGCGCGCGGAGTGCTCGAGGTTGGCGCCCTCGAGGCCGAGGCCCTGCAGCGCCACGAAGGACTCGGGCGTCGCGCAGCTCGGCACGCGCTGCCAGAACCAGTCGCGCACGGGCTCGCAGCCGAAGTCGCGGCCAGCGCGGCGCAGGAGGCCGCGGTAAAGGCGCAGGTGGGCGAGCTCTTCCTCGCACAAGCGCACCAGTCCGGCGCGGAACTCCCGCGGCGCGTCCGCAAACGCCAGCACGGCCCACGCGAACAACTCCGCCGCCTGCAGCTCGTGGTGCACGAAGGTGTGAAGGAGGCGGGAACGCGCGCCCGGATCGCGCAGGCCCTCGGGGCGCGGGGCGGAGGGGCTGCGGGAAGTCACGCGCCACTCGTGCGGCCGCCCCGGACGCTCGAGCCGGACCGGCGCCGCGCCCGGCGTCCAGCTTTCCGTGCGCCGCGCGTCGGGGGCCGAACTGGGGTCGAGCTTCGCCCCAACGGCCGTCGCGAGCACGAGCTCGGCGCACCAGTGCTCGATCGAATGCACCTCGAAAGCGGGCACTTCAGGGCTGGAAACGGCGGCGGTCATCGGCGAGCGCAGCGCACAGTAGCACGCCATGACTGAGTCGCGGCTCGAGTGAGCGGACGGCGCAGGGACTCGCGGTTCCATCGAGTACGGCCCGGACCTATAGTGCCGCGATGCAAGTCTTGTCCAGTTCTCCCGCGATACCGCTCCCCGGCCTCCACAACAGCAGGCAAGGAGCCCCGGCCAGCGCCCCCACCGACAGCCTGCGCACGGGTCGCGACCTCTTGCGCGCCACGGAGCGCTACGCCTTCGACTCGCGCGGTCGCAGCTGGATGCACCTCATCACCACCGTCTCGCTGCTCGTCGGCGCGCTGGTGGTGGCCGGCGCCGCGCCTTGGTGGCCCGTGCAGCTCGCCGCATCGATCCTCGCCACGCTGGTGTTCGTGCGCGCCTTCATCCTGTTCCACGACTTCATGCACGGCTCGATCCTCACGGGATCGCGGATTGCCGAGGGCATCTTCTTCGTGCTCGGGATGGTCCTGATGACGCCGCCGAACGCCTGGCGCTACGGGCACAATTACCACCACAAGCATGTCGGCAAGCGCTCGGAAGCGAGCACTGGTTCGTTCCCGCTGATGACCACCGACATGTGGCGCCGGGCCTCGAAGGGCGACCGGCTCTTCTACCGCGTCGCGCGCCACCCGCTGACGATCGTGTTCGCGAGCCTGACCGTGTTCGCGTATTCGATCTGCGTAACCAACTTCGTGAAGGACCCGCGCAAGTACTGGGACTCGGCTGCGGCGCTCCTGTGCCACCTGATCGGCGTCCCGCTGCTCGCGATCTACGGCGGCTTCGAGCCGTTGCTGTTCCTATACCTGATCCCCTTCGTGAGCACGGGGGCGCTGGGCGCCTACCTGTTCTATTCCCAGCACAACTTCGTCGGCATGCAGGTGCCCGAAGAGGACGAGTGGGACTACCTCTCGGCTTCCGTGGCGACCTCGAGCTACCTCGAGACGGGCGCGCTCTTGCGCTTCTTCACGGGCAACATCGGCTTCCATCACGTCCACCACCTCAACGCGCAGATCCCCTTTTACCGCCTGCCCCAGGCGATGGCCGAGATGCCGGAGCTGCAGAACCCGATTCGCACGACCCTGCGGCCGCGCGATGTGATCGGCAACCTGCGTCTCAAACTGTGGGACAAATCTCGCCGCGAGATGGTGACTTTCGGCGACATCACGAACTGAGAGCGCCCGAAGCGACTTGCGGGGTCCAGCGCATGTGCGCGAGCCTCTCGCGTGGCAGAGGCGCCCTTCATGACAGCTGGAACGAGCGGCGCAGCGGCGTGCGGCTCGGCAGGTGCGCCGCACGCAGGCGACGGCGAGCGTTCAGCGCCGCAGCGAAAGCGCGCTCTTCTCGATGTCTGCCGCAAGCGGCGCGAACAGGTCGCGCGGCCCCCACGCCTCGAAGGTGTACACAGCGTCCTTCGTGCGAGCGATCACGAGCAGGTAGTCGTGGACCACTCCGGCGACTTCGCGCGAACCAGCGACCAGCGCCCGATCCTCGCCGAGCTCGCGCTCCGCGGTGACGACGAGCGCGCGCGAGCGCACGAGCTCGGCGCGCGCGAGCTTGGCCCAAAATGCGAGCGCGCCCTTGTCGTAGTTGTCCTCGCGCTGAACCTTGATGCGCACGCCCTCGGCGTTCATCGCCTCGACCGTGTCATGATCGCTGTAGTAGCGCAGGAACGCGCTCGGCGGCTCGAAGCGCGGCCCGCTGGCGAACAAACCCGGGCGTCGGGGGCGTCCCTCGACCGAGCCCGCCACGAGCCCGTTGCCCAGGCGCGCGATCCAGTCGAACGGCAAGAGCGCGCCTTCGCCGCGCGGCGCCGACTTGGAGCGATCGAAGGACACACGGATCGTGCTCATCGCGACCTGCGAACGCAGAAAACGCGCGCGCCCTTCGAGCGCCTCGAGCTCGACCGTCACGCGCGCGAGCTCGGCCTCGATGCGCAGCGTGTCCTCCATCTTCTCGCTCTTCTCGAGGTGCGCGAGCAGCCGCTCGCGCGCTCGACGCGCGTTGTCGATGCGAATGTCGAGCTCGACGAGCGCCTCGGTGATGTCCTCGGCGCGCACCGAGCGGTCGACGATCTCCCCGAGCTGCCCAATGCGTTCGAGCAGCGGCTCGAACTGCGCCGCGGGCACGCGCACCGTGATCGTGCGCGCGTCGCTCTCCGACATCCAGCCGCCGGCCGCTTCCGCGAAGGACTTGACCGAGGCCTGCGCCGCCGCCGGCGAAAGCACCACGATCGACAGCGAAGCGCTGTAGATCACCTGCCGCGCCTCCTTGGGCGCATCGGCCACGACCTCGCTCGGCCCCGCTGCGGGGTCGAGCGCCGCAGAGTCCGCCGAGCGTCCGGCGTCCTTGTAGGCCACTAACCCGCTCGTCTTGGCCGCTTCTTCGGCGTCCCATGTCTCGAGCGTCGCGGACGCTGCCGTGCGCGCTGCCATGTTCATGCAACCGGCAAGGGACGGGCAGACAGCGAGCGAGACCACGGCGAGCCACTTCATCGGAATCGAGTTCCTTTCGCGCGACCGGCGCGCTCCAGCACTCTACGCCCGCCGTCTACGACCTGCGACCGCGCCGGCCGAGTTGCATCGAAGCACACATGAGTTCTTACAATCGGCTCGCTATGCGCATCGTCTCTCAACTGTTGCCGTTCCTCGCCCTCGCCTCCTGCGCCTCCATCGGCGGCCAGCCGGCCTCCGTGCCCGGCGCCTCGGAGCAGTTCGAACGACTCAAGCGCCTCGAAGGCGACTGGATTGCGCTCGCAGGCGAGGGCGACGCTCCCACCGGCACGCGCGTGAACTACCGCGTGACGAGCGGCGGCACCGCGCTCGTCGAGACGGTCTTCTGCGGCAGCCATCGCGAGATGTCGACCGTCTACTACCTCGACGACGGCGCTCTCGCGCTCGTGCACTACTGTCTGGGCAACCAGCCGCGCATGCTGGCCCGCGCGAGCGCGGAGGCCGATGTCATTCGCTTCGACTTCGCCGGTGGCGCCAACATCGGCTGGGCCACTTGGCACATGCATACCGCCGAGATCCGCTTCACGAGCGAAGCGCGCCTCGACACGCGCTGGACCAGCTGGAAGGACGGTCGCGCCGAGGGCGAGGTGCACTTGGCGCTCGTGCGCGCCTGGAAGTGACGCGTCGGCGCTCGCGCTGGCGCAATCTCCACGAGCTCGTCCTTCTGCTTCAGCCGGCAGGGCCGCGGGCATCGGGCAATGGCCCGCTGCCTGTGGCAAGATCTGAGGCGATGAGCCGCGCTGAAGTCGTTCCGCTCGCCGCTCGCGCGTTCGGCAGCGAGCTCCATCACCATGTCCATGTCCTCCCCAATGGCTTGCGACTTGTCGTGCACCCCGACTCCAGCGCGCCGGTCGCTGCGGTCTATGTCGGCTACCATGTCGGCAGCGCACGCGAGGAGGCGGGGCGCACGGGCTTCGCGCATCTCTTCGAGCACCTGCTGTTCCAAGGCTCTGGCCATGTCGCGTCCGACGGGCATTTCCGGCATGTGACGCAGGCGGGCGGCACGCTCAACGGCAACACCAGCTTCGATCGCACGCTGTACTTCGAGACCGTGCCGTCGAACCAGCTCGAGCTCGCGCTGTGGCTCGAGAGCGACCGCATGGGCTTCCTGCTCGACGCGATGACACAAGCGAAGCTCGACAACCAGCGCGATGTCGTGCGCAACGAGAAGCGCCAGAACTACGAGCAGCGCCCCTACGCCAAGGCGCACGAAGCGCTCGCCGCGGCGCTGTTTCCGGCGGGGCATCCCTACGCGCACCTGCCGATCGGCTCCCACGAGGACCTGATCGCGGCGACGCTCGACGATGTCGCGGCCTTCTTCCGCCGCTGGTACGGACCCAACAACGCCACGCTCGGCCTGGGTGGCGATGTCTCGCTCCAGCGCGCGATCGAGCTCGCGGAGCGCTGGTTCGGCGAGCTGCCGCGCGGTCCCGAGCCGACGCCGATGCGAGCAGGGCCCGTGCGACTCGAGCGCGAAGTCGCAGTGGTGGTCGAGGACAAGGTCGCGTTGCCGCAGCTCACGCTCGCGTGGCCCACGCCGGAGGCCGGTTCCGCCGACGAGGCCGCCCTCGAGATGCTGGCGATGGTGCTCTCCGCGAGTCGCGCTTCGGTGCTCGACCGCGCGCTCACGATCGACGAGTTGCTCGCGAAGAATGTGACCTGCGATTCCTTCTGCGGCGATGTCGCGGGCCGCTTCACGATCACGCTCACCGCGGCAGCCGGAGTCACGCTCGAGCGTCTGTGCGCGCGCACCTTCGAGTTGCTCGAGGAAGTGCGTCGCAAGGGCGTCGATCCCGCGCTGCTGCAGCGCATGCGCCATCGCCATGAAGCGGATTTCGTGCGCGGGCTCGAGTCGATTTCCCACCGCACGCAGGCGCTGGTGCTTTCCGATGTCCTGCGCGGCGATCCCGCGGCCTTCGCGGCGCACGCAGAGCGCATCGGCGCCGCCAGCGCCGAGGAAGTGCGCGGCGTGCTTGCGCGTCATCTGCTCGACAGCCCGCCCGTGCTGCTCTCGGTCGTCCCCGAAGGCCGCGCACTCGACGCCGTGCGCGGCAGGCGCACATGACGCTCGATCGCACGACTGCTCCGCCGCGCTCGGGTCCGCTCGAAGCGCGCCTGCCCCGCATCGAGCGACGCACGCTCACCAATGGCCTCGCGCTCGCCACCTGCCGCGCCAGCGCGGCGCCCGAGACGCTGATCGAGCTCAGCGTGCCCGGCGGCCGCGCGCGCGAGCGACTCGACGAGCTCGGGCTCGCGTCGCTCGTCGCCAGGGCCCTGCAAGAGGGCACGCGCAAACACACGACGGTCGAGCTCGTCGACGCACTCGACTACCTCGGCGCCGACCTGCGCGCCGGGGTCGACGAGGACTCTCTGGTGGTCTCGCTGCGCGTGCTCGACCGCCACCTCGGCCCGGCGCTCGAGCTCATGAGCGAGACGCTGCTCGAGCCGCGCTTCGATCCGCTGGACTTCGAACGCGTGCGAGCCCTGCGGCTGGCGACGCTGCGCAGCCGCGGCGAGGAAGCCGCGCGCGTCGCCGACACAGCGTGGGATCGCCTGCTCGAAGGTTCGCTGACGAGCCTGGGCTACTCCGCGCTCGGCACGGAGGCCACGGTCGCAGCGGCGAGCGTCGCGCGCGCGCGAGCCTTTCACGAGCACTCGCTCGATCCGCGCCGCGGACGCGTGGCACTCGTCGGCAACTGGAGCGCCGACGAGGCCGCCGACTTGCTCGCACCGCTCGTGCGTCGCTGGCCCGGCGCGCTCGCGGAGCCGGCCAGCAGCGAAGATCTGCCTGCGAGCGCCGCGGCCGCGGGTCTGTACTGCGTCGATCGCCCGCTCGCCGCGCAGACCGAGCTGCGGATCGGTCACCGCGCGGTCGCCGCGAGCCACCCCGACTGGCTGTTGCTCGCGGCGGTGAACTACCCCTTGGGCGGGCAGTTCTCGAGCCGACTCAACCTCAACCTGCGCGAGCAGCGCGGCTTCACCTACGGCGTGCGCTCGGGCTTCGAGCCACGCCGCGGCCCGGGCTCCTTCACGGTCGGACTCGCAGTGCAGTCGCGCCACACCGCCGAGTCGATCCGCGAGGTGCGGCGCGAGCTCGCGGAGTACCTCGCGGGCCCGACCGACGCCGAGCTGGCCTTCACCCGCGAAGCCCTCCTGCAGGGGCTGGCGCGCCAGTTCGAGACGGCCTCCGCCCGGCTGGCCTTCGTGCACACCGTCGAGCGCTTCGGCTGGCCCGACGACTACCCGCTCGAACGCCTGCGCCGGCTCGCGGCGCTCGCGCCTTCCGACCTCGCCGAGCTCGCCCGCGCGCACCTGCATCCGGGCGACCTGCGCGTGCTCGCGGTCGGACCGCGCTCGGAGCTCGAGCGCCTCGCGGAGGACGCGCAGGAGCTCGACCTCGACGGGGCATTGCTCGCGGACACCGAGGACACATCCGAACGCAGCGCGCGCGCGAGGGTCGGACCGCTCGCCTAGCCCCCAACTCGCGGCCGAGCGCCCCAACTCCCACTCGGCACGCCCTGCCGCTCGACACGCCTCCAGAAGCCTCTCGGACCGCATCGGACGCGCCCTCTCCGCCCTGCCGTCGGCAGAGCCCGTTCGCTATCCTGTTTGCCCCTCGGAACTCGGCTCGCCGCTGCTCAGGATGTCCCGCACCGGCCCCGAACTCCGCCTCATGGATTCGAACCTGCAGAGCAGCCTGAATCTGGCCTTCGTCGAGGGCCTCTACAGCGAGTACCTCCGCGACCCCAACGGGATCTCGGCGGACTGGCGCGCCTATTTCGACGCCCAGAGCGGAAAGCCCCTGACCGCGACCAGCGAGGCCGCCGCGAGCGCGCCGAGGCCGCTGCACCAGCAGGGCGGGACACCCCGCGAGCGCGCCGAGGCGAGCGTCGCCGACCTTCAGGACCGCGCCGACCAGCTGATCCGCGGCTTCCGCGTGCGCGGCCACCTGATCGCGAACATCGACCCGCTCGGCCTGCCGCGCCCGCCGCACCCCGAGCTCGAGCCCGCCTACTACGGTTTCGGGCCCAAAGACCTCGACCGCAAGGTCAGCGCGCGCACATACCACGGCAGGGGCATCGAGACCCTGCGCTCGGTGCTCGACCGCATGCGCAACACCTACTGCCGCTCGATCGGCGTGCAGTACATGCACATCGACGACATCGGCGTGAAGCGCTGGCTCGAGGAGCGCATGGAGAGCTGCGAGAACCGGCTCGAAGTCTCGCGCGAGCGCCAGTTGCGCATCCTCGTCAAGCTGCAGGACGCGGTGCTGTTCGAAGAATTCGTGCAGAAGAAGTTCCTCGGCGCCAAGAGCTTCTCGCTCGAAGGTTGCGAGAGCCTGATCCCGCTGCTCGACCTCGCGCTCGAGCACTGCGGCGAGCAGAAGATCGACGAAGTCGTGATCGGCATGGCCCACCGCGGCCGCCTCAATGTGCTCGCCAACATCATGGGCAAGCCCGCGGCGGACATCTTCCGCGAGTTTGCCGACGCCGATCCGCAGCTCTACATGGGCCGCGGCGATGTGAAGTACCACAAGGGCTTCACCTCGACCTACGCCACGCCCTCGGGGCACGGCGTTCATCTGTCCCTGTGCTTCAACCCGAGCCACCTCGAGTTCGTGAACCCGGTGGCCCTCGGGCGCGTGCGCGCCGGGCAAGATCGCACGGGCGACTGCGAGGGCGTTCGCAGCCTCGCGCTCTTGATCCACGGCGATGCGGCCTTCGCCGGCGAGGGCATCGTGCAGGAGACGCTCAACCTCTCCGAGCTCGGCGCCTACCGCACGGGCGGCACGATCCATGTGATCGTGAACAACCAGATCGGCTTCACCACCGGACCGCAGGACTCGCGCTCGTCGACCTACTGCACCGATGTGGCGAAGATGCTGCAGATCCCGATCTTCCATGTGAACGGCGAGGATCCCGAGGCCGTGGCACAGGTCGTGCAGCTCGCGCTCGACTTCCGCGCCAGCTTCAAGCGCGATGTCGTGATCGACATGTACGGCTACCGCCGCCGCGGTCACAACGAGGGCGATGAGCCCAGCTTCACCGATCCGCTGCTCTACCAGACGATTGCCCAGCGCGAGCCCGTCGGCGAGGGCTACCTCGACCATCTGCTGCGCCTCGGCGAAGTCACGCGCGAGGAGGCGGAAGCGATCGAGCGCGAGCGCCGCGCGCGGCTCGAGGAGGACCTCTCCAAGGCACACGCCGACGGCTTCGTCGCGACCAAGACCCACCAGGGTTCGCGCTGGAAGAACTACATCGGCGACCGCGAAGCGAATGTACCCGAGGCCGACACGGCGCTCGATCGCGCGCGCTGCGCGGAATTGCTCGACGCCCTCGCACGCGCGCCCGAAGGCTTCACGGTGCACCCCAAGCTCGAACGCATGCTCGAGCAACGCCGCGCGATGGCCAGGGGCGCCAAGCCGCTCGACTGGGCCGCGGGCGAAGCGCTCGCGCTCGCGTCCGTCGCCGCTGCCGGACACCGCGTGCGCCTCACCGGTCAGGACGCGGAGCGTGGCACCTTCAGCCATCGCCACGCCATCCTTCACGACTCCCAGAACGGTCGCCAGCACGAGATTTTCTCGTCGCTTGGCGGCAGCGCCGCTCCGGTCCACATCCGCAACTCGCCGCTGTCGGAATCGGGCGTGCTCGGCTTCGAGTATGGCTACAGCCTCGAATTCCCCGACGCTCTCGTCGCATGGGAAGCGCAGTTCGGCGACTTCGCCAATGTCGCACAGCCGATCATCGACCAGTTCATCGTCAGCGCCGAGGACAAGTGGAATCGCCTCTCGGGCCTCGTACTGCTGCTGCCGCACGGCTTCGAGGGTCAGGGCCCCGAGCACTCGAGCGCGCGCCTCGAGCGCTTCCTCGCCCTCGCGGCCGACGACAACATCCAGGTCGTGACGCCGACCACGCCGGCGCAATTGTTCCACTGCCTGCGCCGTCAGGTGCTGCGCCCGTGGCGCAAGCCGCTCGTGGTGATGACGCCCAAGAGCCTGCTGCGCAACCCCGTGTGCGTCTCGCCGCTCGAGCGCTTCGTCGAAGGCCGCTTCGAGCGCATCCTCGCCGACACTCGCGAGCTCGACCGAGCCGGCGTGCGCCGTGTCGTGCTGTGCGGCGGCAAGGTCGCCTTGGAACTCGCAGCCGAGCGCGAGCAACGCCGGGCCTTCGATGTCGCGATCCTGCGCGTCGAGCAGCTCTACCCGCTGTCCGACGACGAGCTCAGCGCCGCCCTCGCGCCCTACGCGGAGCGCGCCGAAGTCGTCTGGGTGCAAGAGGAGCCCGAGAACGCCGGTGCGTGGCACTTCCTGCGCGCGCGCTTCGGCGAGCACCTCTGCGGCCGCAACTTCCGCGGTCTCGCGCGTCGCGCCGCTGCGTCGCCTGCCACCGGCTCGCCCGCGAGCCACCGCCTCGAACAGGCCGCGCTCCTCGAGCGTGCCTTCGCCACTCCTTGACCAAGCACTCCTTGACCAAGCAGGCGGCGAGGATCGAGACCTCCCTCGCGCCGCCCGCTGGCTCCACGGCCCGACTCCAAGACAAGGACCATCCCTCCATGCCCGTCGAACTCAAGGTGCCCTCCGTGGGCGAGTCGATCACCGAAGTGCAGCTTGGCGACTGGCTCAAGAAGCCGGGCGAGCTCGCGCGCGCCGACGAAGGTCTCGTGGTGATCGAGACCGACAAGGTCACGGTCGAGCTGCCCGCGCCCGGCGCTGGCGCCGTCGTGAAGACGCTCAAGCGCAAGGGTGACAAGGCGCTGGTCGGCGAGGTGATCGGCTACTTCGAGGTCGGAGCCCAGCCCGCGCCGCCCCCGGCCACCGCCAAAGCCTCGGCGGCGGCAGCGGACAGCGCTCCCTCGTCGGCTCCCGCCGCCGCCAAGGGCGGGAAAGTCGTGATGCCCTCGGCCGCGCGCGAACTCGCCCAGCGCGGGCTCTCCGCCGCCGAGGTCGCCGCCAGCGGCCCGCTCGGGAGGCTCCTCAAGGAAGATGTCCAGCGCCACACACCCGCCATGGCCAGCGCGCCGGCCGGCGCCGCACCCGCGCGTCGGGGCGGTGCTCGCAGCGAGGAGATCGTGCCGATGACGCCGATCCGCAAGCGCATCGCCGAGCGCCTCGTGCAGGCCCAGAGCACGGCCGCGATCCTGACCACGTTCAACGAGATCGACATGAGCGAGGTCATGGCGCTGCGCAAGGCGCACCAAGAGCGCTTCGTCGAGCGCCACAAGACCAAGCTCGGCTTCATGAGCTTCTTCGTGAAAGCCGCGGTCGAGGCACTGAAGGAGATCCCGCAGGTCAACGCGGAAGTGCGCGGCGATGACATCGTCTACCGCCACTACTGCGACATCGGCATCGCAGTCGGAGGCGGCAAGGGACTCGTGGTACCGATCCTGCGCAACGCGGAGACGCTGGGCATCGCCGACATCGAGCGCGCCATCGGCGAGTTCGGCAAGCGAGCCCAAGACAACAAGCTCACCATCGACGAGCTCACCGGCGGCACATTCACCATCTCGAACGGCGGCGTCTACGGCTCCCTGCTCTCGACGCCGATCCTCAATCCTCCGCAGTCGGGCATTCTCGGACTCCACGCGATCCAAGAACGCCCCATGGCCATCCACGGACAGGTCGTGATCCGCCCGATGATGTACATCGCGCTGAGCTACGACCATCGCATCGTCGACGGGCGCGAGGCCGTGACTTTCCTCAAGCGCATCAAGGAGCTCGTCGAGAGCCCGACGCGCCTCTTGCTCGAAGTCTGATCGATGGTCGCCATGCGAGCACACGAAGCCAAGCGCCACGACCTCGTCGTCATCGGGGCCGGCCCCGGCGGCTATGTCGCCGCGATCCGCGCCGCCCAGCTCGGGCTCGATGTGGCCTGCATCGAGAAGGAGCCGCGCCTCGGTGGCACATGCCTGCGCATCGGCTGCATCCCGAGCAAGGCGCTGCTCGAGTCGAGCGAGCTGTTTTACGAGACGGTGCATGCTCTCGCGGGCCACGGCATCGTGGCCAAGGATGTGCAGCTCGACTTGAAGGCCATGCTCGCCCGCAAGGACGGCGTGGTCGATGCGCTCACCAAGGGCATCGCGGGCTTGTTCAAGAAGCACAAGGTCACGCGCTACGAGGGCCTCGGCCGCCTCGCCGGCGGCACGCAAGTCGAGGTCGTCGACGCGCAGGGCCAGCCGAGCGCGCGGATCGAGGCCCAGCATGTGCTGATCGCCACCGGCTCGACGAGCGCGGCCCCAAAGGGCATCGAGTTCGACGGCGACCGCGTCGGCACGAGCACGGAGGCGCTCTCGTGGCCGACCGTGCCGCAGCACCTCGTCGTGATCGGCGCCGGCGCCATCGGCCTCGAGCTCGGCTCGGTCTGGCGCCGACTCGGCGCCCAGGTCACGGTGCTCGAGTACCTCGACCGCATCCTGCCCGCCAACGACGCCGAGATCGCCAAGGAAGCGCAGAAGATCCTCGCCAAGCAGGGCCTCGAGTTCCGCCTCGGCGCGAAGGTCACGCTCGCGCGCAAGAACCAAGACGGGGCGCTCGTCGAGATCGAAGGACAGGAGCCGCTCCGCTGCGACCGCGTGCTCGTCTCCGTGGGTCGCAAGCCGCACACCGACGGCCTCGGCCTCGACAAGGTCGGCATCGCGCTCGATGCGCGCGGCCGCATCACGGTCGACGCGCACTTCGCGACGAGCGCCAAGGGCATCTACGCCATCGGCGATGTGATCCCCGGCCCGATGCTCGCCCACAAGGCCGAGGAGGAGGGCGTGGCCTGCGTCGAGCGCATCGTCACCGGCTACGGTCATGTGAACTACGACACGATCCCCAATGTCGTGTACACGCACCCCGAAGTGGCCGGCGTCGGCAAGACCGAAGAGGAACTCGTCGCGGCGGGCATCCCCTACCGCAAGGGCTCCTTCCCGTTCCTCGCCAACGGTCGCGCCAAGGCCCTCGGCGCCACCGAAGGCAAGGTCAAGATCCTCGCCCACAAGGACACCGATCGCATCCTCGGCGTGCACATCGTCGGCGCCCGCGCCGGCGATCTGATCGCCGAGGCCGTGGCCGCGATGGAGTTCGGCGCCTCGTCCGAGGATCTCGCGCGCACCTGCCACGCCCACCCGACCCTCGCGGAAGCCGTCAAGGAAGCCGCGCTCGCGGTCGACGGCCGCGCGTTGCACATCTAGTCGGCCGACGCCCGAGCGCCGCCCCTCGCGCGGCCTGAGCGAGCCACCGCGGCGCGCGCTGGCCGCGCGAGTTCACCGTGCTCTCCATCACGGCCGCGCCAGGTCCACCTCGAGCAGACGCCCGCCTGTGCGTTCGGAGAGCTCGCGCCAGCGCCGCAACGCGCCCGGCGGCGTGTCCACCAGAATCGAATCGACGACCACCGGCCTGATGCGAGACAGTTCCACGAGCCTAGGCACGATCAGGTCCATGTCACTGTGCAGCCCACCGGTGGGCGCACCATCCGTGAGCACGACGATCGTGTCGACATCCGGATCGAGCCACGCCAGTCGCGCCGCGTCGTAGAAGTTGCCGCGTCCCTTTTCGCGGCAGTGTGAGAACCACTCGAGCGCCTCGGCGATGTCCTTGCGCCGCGCCGGTCGCAGCGACGGCGACCACGGAATCGGGACATTCGTGTACGGAATCAAGTTGAAGGCGGTCGTCTCGGGCAACGCCTCGAGCGCGAGCTTGAGCTTCTCGGTCACGACATCCTTCGGCACGCGGCCGTCCGCCATGGGCATCCACATGGACCCGGAGAAGTCGAACAGGAAGGTCACGCGGTCGCTGACGAGCTGCAGCCCCGCGAAGCCGCTCGCGCGCGTCGTCTGCGCCGGCTCGGCGCGCGCATCCCCTGCGGCGAGTGCGGCCCGACGCAGCACCCCGCCCTCGGGCAACCCGTCGGCCCACAGCTGCCACGGCCGCGGATCCAGCCGGTGCTTGAGTCCCGACATACGCTGCAGCAGGTCGACCGCACGCCACCGCAAGCGCAGGCGCGGCTCCTCCCCGATGCGCGCGACGATCGCAAGCATCGAGGCCCGCGTCCCCAGCGCATCGAGACATTCGATCCCACGCAGCCGCACCATGGGCTCGCGGTCGCGCGCCAGCACGAGGCAGCCGGACAGCGCGCTCGGCGGCTTCAGTCGCGCGAGCACATGCCCCGCGGCGCAGCGTCGCAGCGGCGAGGAGTCGCGCAGCGCCTCCGTCGCGCGCCGACAGGCCAGCTGCGGCGCGAGCTCGCCGAGCGTGCACAGCGCCGTCGCCGACACCCACGGATCCGAGCCCGAGCGCTCGAGTCGCTCGACCGCCTCGATGACGCGCTCCGCAGGCCCGGAGATCCGTCGCTCACGCGCGAGCCGCTCGATCGAGCCGAGCAACGCGCGCACACGCTCGCCATCTCGCGACGCGAGCTCCCGCGCGAGCTTCTCCCCCTCGAGCGGCATCGCAAGCGCCCCGAGTGCTTCCGCCACGCGCAGGGCCACGCGCTCGTCCTTCGCGCCCAACCCCAGCCTGCCGAACAACTCCAAGGCGACGCGTGGGTCCGCGAGCTTCGCCAGCGCTTCCTGCGCTGCATCGCCCACCTTCGACTCATGATCCGCGAGTGCACCGAGCACGAGCGTCCACGCGTCCTTGCCGCCGAACTCCGCCAACGCCCGCACCGCGCTCCGTCGCTTGTCCGGATCGCGATCCTGCGCCTGAGTCGCCAGCGCCTCGAACGCCTCTCGCTGCTCGCGCTTGCCCACCTCGGGCGCACCCACGAGCAAGCACAGCGCCAGTCCCCCTTCCAGCCACATGCATCGACCTCCGCGCACCCGTCGCTCGGGGCGTGCGCTGGTCGCGAGAGAAAGCGCAGGAAACTAGCGCAGCACGGTCAGCCGGAACCCGCGGAAGCGCACCTCCGTCGCGGGCCCCGAGTGCACCTGCAAGGCGAGCACTCCCGCGCGCTCCCCGGCGGGATCCTCGAGCTCGACGCACTGCTTGCCGTTGATGCGCGTCACGATGCGCGCTCCCCGCGCCTCGATCTCGTAGCGATTCCACTCGCCGGGCCTCACATGCGACTCGCCCGGCGTGTCCCACAGGACTCCGCGCCCGTGCTCCTCGTAGAGCTTGCCCCACCAGCCCGGCCCGATGTCCGCCTGATAGCCCGCCACATCTGCGTCGGCACGCACTTGGGAACGAAACTGCACGCCCGAGTTCCCGGCGTCACCGACGAGCCGCACCTCGAACTCGAGCCGGAAGTCGCGCACCTCGAGCTCGCTCGCGAGGAACGAGTTTCGCTCCAGCTGGCCACGCCCGACGAGCTCGCCCGCTTCGACCGTCCACACATCGCCGGCAAAGCGCCAGCCCGCGAGCGTCTGGCCGTCGAAGAGCCGCGCGGCATTGAGCGGCGTCGCGAGCAGGTTCGCTTGCTCCGTTCCTTGCAGATAGGCGAACAGATCGACGACCTCATCCGGCTTGAGGGTCTCGAGCAGCCCCTCCGGCATGGTCGAGAGCTCGCTCGTGCGCCGCGACACGATCTCCGACTTCGGAATCACGACGCGCTCGCGCTCCGACCGCAGCACGAGCGACGACGCTGTCTCCTCGCGCAGGATGCCGCTCTCGAGCCGCTCATCCGTCGTCCACACCAGCGTGGCGAGGTAGTCCTTCCCAACCACGGCACTCGGATCGACGATGTTCGAGAGCAGGTACTCGAGCTCCGAGCGATTGGCTCCGGTGAGCTCGGGGCCCACATCGCCGCCGGTCCCGAACAGCGCGTGGCACTGCTGGCATGTGCGCGAAAACACTTCGCGTCCACGCGCGCGATCCCCGGCCGCGACAACCTCGGGGCTCAGGCGCTCGCGATACGCCGCCATGCTCTGCTGCTTCGCTTCCGGCGTCGCGCGCACGCTCCCCCACAGCGCGCTCAGGCGCGCCGTGAGCACGCCGGATCCCAAGCTCTCGATCTTGCGGGCCGCAAACGCGCCGATCTCTCCGCGCTCGATCCTGTGCGTCTCCAGCGCGTCGAGCAGGATGCTCGCGAACTCGGCGCGCGTGGTGAGCGCTTCCACGAGCGTGCGACGCTCCTCGAGAGTCAGGCCCTCGTGCAACGCCAGCGCCACCTGTGCCGACACGATGTCACCGACGCTCCCCACGGCGCGCAACGCCTCAGGCCGTGTCGCCGCGTCGGCCAGGAGCTCCGGCAGCAACGAACGAAGCTGCGGATCGCGGGCATCCGCCAGCGTCGCGAGCACCCGCGCGCGTACCTCGGCGCGAGCACGCTTGTCGACCACGACTCGCCGCAGTTCGTCCAGCGAGCCCGTATCGCCGAACGCCGTGGAGATCTCAGCGGCAGCGTTCAACGCGCGACTCTCGCGCCTCAGCTCGACGCGCGCTCGCAACGCCGGCCACCCGGCTGGCATCGCGAGCCCGCGCTGGTCGCGCAGCGCGAGTGCGGCCACCTCGAGCTGCCACGCGAGCGCCGACTCCTGATCGGGAAGCGAGAGATGTCGCACGAGAGTCTCGTGCAGGGCTGGATCGGCCGCCGCGCGACGCACGACATTGCGACCCACGAGCGCGAGCTTGGCCTTCGTGAAGAGCGACAGCGCCCGCGCCGGATCCGCCGCCACGAGCGGCTCGACGCCGTACCACACGAGGAACGGGATGTTCGGGTCTTCGTTGTCCTCCGCGTGCGCCGCGAGGTTCTTCGCGATCTCCCAACGCTGATCCAGCGGCAGGCGCTGCAAGCCCGAGGCGAGGTAGCGCCTCACGATGGGTGACGGATCCTGCTCGGCAGCGACTTCCATCGCGCGCAGAAGCTCCTCGCATGCCTGCTCGTCCTCCAGCGCGAGCTGCACGGACCACGCTCGCAAGCGAGCGTGCGGCGAGTACCGCAGGAGATCGATGGCTCGTGCTTCACCAACGCCGGCGCGCTTCCATTCCTGCCAGAGCGCCTCGAGCTCGTCGCGCTCACCGGTGCGCGGCGTCGCGCTGGAACTGCTCGCGGCCGAGCTCCCGTACCTCAGCCGATAGAGGCGCCCGTTCGTGCGATCCCAGATGCCGGGATCGGTCCAGTGGCAGGCCTGCTTGTCGTACCAGTCGATGAAGTACACCGAACCGTCGGGGCCTTCCTTGAAGCTGATGCCGCGGAACCAGCGGTCGTTGGCGAGGAGCAGGTCCGGCGCGTGCTTGCCGACGAAACCAGAGCCCTTCGGCTCGACGACATCGTGGTTGATGCGGTTGCCGTGGATGTTCTCGAAGAACAGGCCGCCGCGATACTCCTTCGGGAACTGCTCGCCCTTGTAGATCAGCAAGCCGCAGTGCGCGTGCCCGCCACCCGCGTCGGAGGAACGGTGGTTGCCGTCATGGGGATTCGATCCGACATGATGGCGATGGTCGGCGATCGTCTTGATGTCATCGAATGTGTACGGGTTGAAGTGCGAGCCCGCCTGCCGCTCGTAGCGACCACCCTGCACGATGTGGAAGAGGTGCGGGATCACGCACGCCGTGACGAACGCTTCGCCGTTGTCGTCGAAATCGACGCCCCATGGGTTCGAAGTGCCGTGCGCAAAGACCTCGAACTCGTGGCGCTTGGGGTGATACCGCCACACGCCCGCGTTGAGTGGCGTGCGCTCCGCCTTCGGCGTGCCGGGCGGGCCCACGAGCGCGTTCGTGAACACGCCGTGGCAACCGTAGAGCCAACCATCGGGCCCCCAGGTGAACGCGTTGAGCGTCTCGTGCGTGTCCTCGTAACCCCAACCGTCGAGCAGCACCTGCGGCTCGCCGTCGGGCACGAGGTCGCCGTTCGCGTCGGGGATGAAGAGCAGGTACGGCGCCGCACCGACCCACACGCCGCCGAAGCCGATCTCGAGCCCGCTGACGAGGTTGAGCCCGCTCGCGAACACCGTGCGCTGCTCGAACGAACCGTCGTCGTCGGCGTCCTCGAACACGAGGATGTTGTCCTTGCCTTGGCCCTCGGGCGCACGCACCGGATATGTGTGCGCCTCCGCGATCCACAGCCGCCCGCCGCCATCGATCGCGAGCGCGATCGGCTGGTGCACGGCGGGTTCCGCCGCGATCACATCGACATGGAATCCCTCGGGCACCGTCATCGCCGCCGCAGCGGCTGCCGCTGTGAGCCCCGCGTTCGCGACCGGGTCCCAGGGCCGAATCGACGGCACGCCCTTGGGCGCGTCGAAGTCCGGCCGTTCGGCGTGGAAGCAAAAGTCGTCGAAGTTGATGTGCCCCCAGCCGCCCTGCTCCTCGTCGACGAGGCGAATGCGCATCGAACGCGAGCGCCACTTCGAGAGGTCCGCGACGACCCGCTGCAGCGACTCGAAGTCGGCGCCGGAAGTTTTGAAGATCACCTCGCCGCCCTCGGCGAGCACGAGCTCGACGCGCGTCGACGGGCTGCCGCCGCCGCCGACCAGGAAGCTCGCGAACGGTTCTTCGATGCGGACCGGGTTCGATGTGAGCGTGCCCGTCGAGCCGTCGCCGAGCCGCTCGTAGCCGCCGATCCAGCACTTGCCTTCGTGCAGGCTCGGCTCGCGGCCGCGCGCCTTCACCGTGTCGCCGGTGATGGGCTGCAGCGCAAATGCATCGCCGTCCGCGGTCCACCCGCGCATGTCGCCGCAC
>Ga0194132_10006455_pt1 | contig 18177 bp, 17 predicted proteins | sample TA2KigOf80mmetaG_FD_148612 | JGI IMG/M metagenome (GOLD analysis project Ga0194132, IMG submission 148612) | Freshwater microbial communities from Lake Tanganyika, Tanzania - TA2015054 Kigoma Offshore 80m | ecosystem: Environmental > Aquatic > Freshwater > Lake | place: Tanzania: Lake...
CGTGATTGTCTGGAATTTTTCTATCCTAGATTAGTAAGGGGAGGCATAATACTTACCCATGATTATCATTCCAATGGGGTGCAAACAGCATTCAAAGAGTATTTCTACAACAAGAAAATCCCGCTAGTTGAGCTGACAGGCTCACAGTGCATGATAGTCCGTACTGATTAAAGAGTAATTCTGGTTCCTTCTCCAAGTAAAAAGACCTTGGCATCATGTTCTTTTGGATCATAGTTTATAGTTGAATTGTATGCGATGATACTGTTCTTTATCTTAATATCAGAATCAATGTTGCAATCTCCCATCACAATGGAATGAGATATGCGGCATTTGGCTATTCTTGAGTTATCTCCTATGCTAGTATTGGGGCCTATCATGGCATTGCATTCTATTGTGCAGTTCTTTCCTATTATTACGGGCCCTGCGATGCTGACACCGTTCTTTATAATAGTGCCCTCCCCTACCATGATTTTTCCATCAAGTATCACTTCGCTTTCTTTTTCTGCATAAAAATATGGAGTCATTTTATCTAAAATAGCACCATTAGCGTTGATAATATCCTCAGGAGTGCCTGTATCCTTCCAATAATCTGTTATCATATTGTAATTAATTTTATTTTTCTCTTCAAGCAACATATGTAATGCGTCTGTTATTTCCAATTCATTTCTCCACGATGGTTTGAGTCTATTGATTACGTCGAAAATTTTTGGTGTCAGCAAGTAAATTCCGGTTACAGCTAGATTGCTTGGAGGATTTTTTGGTTTTTCCATAATTCTTAGTATTTGACCATCTTTTATCTCTGCAATGCCGAATCTACTCGGATTGTCAACCTCACATAACAAAATTGACGCAGAAGCATCAGAATTTGCAAAGCTTTTCACATAATCGATAATTGGTTTTTGAATTATGTTATCTCCCAAAAAAACCAAGAACTTGTCATCTCCTACAAATTCCTTGCATAGTAGTATGGCATGCGCAATTCCTTTTGGATAGTCTTGTTCGATGTAAGAAATCTTGACACCAAATTTATCACCATTTCCGTAGTATTCTTTTACTTTATTTGATCCAGCGCCTCCAATTATTATGGCAATTTCTTCTACTCCTGACTCTCTCATTGATTCAATACAATACTGCGACATTGGCTTGTTTGCTATGGGAAGTAACTGTTTTGGGCCTGTGTGGGTTAGAGGTCTTAATCTTGTTCCATGACCACCGTGTAGTAAAATCCCCTTCATCAAAATCCCACAGTCGTATTCGTTATTTAGAGTTCTTTACGCCCACTAGTATCTGCTTATCTGTAATCTTTTTCCACCATTCTTTGTTATGTAAATACCAGTCTATTGTGATGCTTATGCCTTTTTCAAAAGTGTATTTTGGCTTCCATCCTAATTCTCTTTGAATTCTGGTGGAATTCAAACTGTATCTAAAATCATGGCCAGGTCTATCTGATACATACTTCATTAGTTTTTTTGATTTACCGAGTGTTTTTAGGATTTTTTCAACAATGTAATTGTTAGTTAACTCATTATGTCCTGCAATATTGTACGACTCTCCTGATCTGCCTTTCTTAAATACCGTCATGACTGCGTCGCAGTGATCGTCTACATATATCCAATCTCTGATGTTTTTACCAGTACCAAAAATTGGAATTTCTCTTTCTTTTATGGCCATAATTATTGTTTTAGGAATTAGTTTTTCAGGAAATTGTCGTGGGCCAAAATTATTTGTACATCTTGTTATTAGTATGTCTGCATCGTATGTGGCCGAGTATGACTTTGCCAGTAATTCTGCAGCTGCCTTTGTGGATGAATATGGACTGGACGGTTTGAATACATAATTTTCGTCTGCACTTCCTTTCTTTAAACTACCAAAAACTTCATCTGTTGATATGTGGACAAGTTTTGTTTTGTATTTTCGTATGGATTCTAATATTGTGTGAACGCCAATTATATTTGAATCAACAAATGCTCTGGGATTAGTTATGCTTCTATCCACATGTGACTCTGCTGCAAAGTTAAACACCACGTCTGCTTTAGAAATTAATCTGTCCATTAATTTCTGATTACAGATGTCACCTTTGACGTATTGGTAATTTTTTTTGCCTTTTAACTGATTAAGATTCATCATGTTTGAACCTACGAATTCTGCATCAACATTTGTAATATTGGCATCGGGATGTATTTTTGCAAGATGCAAAATAAAATTACTGCCAATAAAACCCAGTCCTCCAGTAACTAGTACTTTCATTTGTTTGACATCCTCACAAAATTCATCAGTAAATACGTATTATCGCATCATTGCGTTTGTATTTAAGATTGTTTGATCATTTGATAAAATTACTAAAATACAAACTATCAATATTTATTATAACTAACTCGATTCGTGATTAAATGAATTCTGACTCTATCAAAGCCATAAATCTTGAAACACATCCAACTAAAGACATACTTGACAGTCACGTAAATGGCTCTCTAACTGTTGTATGGCGGGACTGGGATAAACTCATTGACGGTGAGCCAAAAATGGTTTACGTATCATATGTTGATCCTAGCGAGACAAAAGGGCCTCACCTGCATACTACGCGAGACAGTTATTTTGTATGCATACTTGGTAAAGTGGTCTTTATTATCCAAGACAATGATGGCAGCTATCGTGAGATAGTTTCAAGTGAAGACAAACCAGTTTTAGTTCAGATTCCGAAAGGATATTCTTCTGCTCACATTAATCTGTCAGATAAAAGATCTGCGATACTTGCTTTGGCTAATCCTGCATGGAAGCCAGGAGACAATGAAATGAAAAACGTTACTTTTGATGATTATGATTGGAAAAAATGGTTCAAACAATAACGATAAAGAGAATAACACTACGATCATCTGTGTTAATTCATCATGTGTTTTATACGATATACAAAAAATAACAAAGGAATATCCTGATAGTGAGATAATCAGCTTTGATTATGAATCACATGAATTACTGCAAAGCAGCAACATTGTACATGAAATATCTGACGATCAATTAACCAAAGATGATATAAAAAAAATTCAGAATTTGTACTATGATGTGTATAAATGGTATGAAAAGCCAGAAGTCAAAAATTCATTAGAATATTCTGGAGTAAACATAGGACAACTCTTTTCTGAGGAAATAGTCCATTTGCTGGTTAAAAATATTAAAAATTTTGTTGAAATAAAACGCATATGTGAGAAAAATAAAATTACATTGATCTGTCCTAATTCACTTTATGATACTGCACAAATCTTTGCACAAAATGTAGTTCGATTTGCATCAACCAAACAAGAAGAAGGATTTGTTTATGATGCGGTGAGATATAATTTTAAAATAGGAAATAAGTACTTCATAATTAAAGTCCCAAGATCATTTTATCTGAAAATCAAACAAATGTCTGAACTGTTCATCCATGCATTGTTTGGCCCAAAGACTAATGATGATAATAACAAAATTCTGCTAGTTGAACTCAATACTTTGAGATACAAAAGTATCTTTTCTGCACTTGAGAAAGCAAATGTTCATGCGTTTTTCTTTGGAAGAAGAAGACCTGCAGTCTGGAATAAAGAATCATACTCTATAATAAAAAAATCTAATTGCAAAATTATCACAAATCTTGTCCTGTTAAATGCCGAGACGAATAAATCCATCAAAAATGGAGTTCAAACTATGGTTCCAAAGTTAAATTCTGTCTGGGGGATCGAATTTTTCAAAAACTATTTTTCTTTTGAAAATGTTTCATTCTGGAAAGTCATAGAACCGTATTTCAGACAATTAATTGAAGATCGTATAACGGAAACAATTTCAGAAATAGAGATTACAAAAAAACTACTGAACAAATACAAATTTAGCAGTATTCTTGTGTTATCAGAAGTAGGGTTTACAGAACAAGTAACTGTAAAGCTTGCAAAATCTCTGGGAATACCGGTGTTCTTACATCAGCTTGGGTTGCATTGGGATACGCCTGAAGCAAGTGACATGAACAAATCCCAAGGAGTCTATCCGATAGACTCGTCCAAATTCTTAGTTTGGGGTAATGTGGCAGCAAGAGATGCGATCCGCCATGGAATTTCAAAAGAAAAAATTGAGATCACAGGAGCTCCTAGATGGGATTACGTGAAAAAATCCGAATCTGAGAAAAAATCTGAATACATTTTACTTGCAACATCTGGACCGCAAAGAGAAGACATCAATGGATTGCTTGTACAAAATAATGAACAATACATTGAATGCATCAAAAAAATCTCTCAAATTACAACAAAACTTGGCAAAAAGTTGATCATAAAGCTGCATCCTTCCCCACATGAGATTGATGTTACTGATATGGTTCACAAAATAAATGAGAATATAGTTGTAGTGACAACAGGCGATATTCTATCATTAATTGATTCATGCGAGATAATGATCATGCTTGGTTTATCGACTGCAATCATAGAAGCGCAAATGAACAAAAAACCAGTTCTGTCCATATCACCAATTGACTATAACTTGGGCCATGCAAGTGTGCTTGATGCATGCGTGCTGGCTAACATGAATGATTTTGAGGAAAAGCTATTTCGACTACTAAATGACTCAAAATTTAAACAAGAAATAATCACAAAAGGAACGGAATATGTTAATGACTGCTTTTCAAATCAGGGTAATGCTGCAATCAAACTAGTTGAATGTATGAAAAATGTATAAAATCAATTGTCGTATTGAATTTTTTCTATATCGCCGTTTTTGTCTCTGATCAAGTTTCCGCTTTTGTCAGTTTTGAATAGTGATTTGTTCGTGAACTTTTCACAGATTTTTAGGAATTCGTCCCAAGTAAGATCAGCATCTTTTAAGAATTCATCCAAATTCTTTCTTGGTATCTTTCCTTCGTATTGTTTGACAATATTTAGTCCGTCCTCTCTTTTCATTCGACCATAACGAATTTCAATTGATGTATGATCGGTTGCACGGCCAAAACCAAACTTTAGGAACTTGAAATAGTCATGATAGACAGTGTATTTTGTATCTAGATTCTCCCAATTATCATATGTGCCTTCTCTTGCTTCTGGAAATGTATTAAAGCCCAATTTCTTTACGGTTTCTAAAAGCTTGAAGATATCCCATTTTATGAAATGACCTAGAAATATCCCTGTCACTCCAACATTTGCAATCTCTTCATCTGATGGATAGATGTATGGTTTGAGATCTCTCTTGTCGATTCCATATCGTGTCATGTCCTCTGGCTTTACTTTATCTCTAAAATAACCACCATGTTTCTCATTCCATTCTTTATCAAGAAATACTCGATCGGGATCAGAACCGCCGTATTCCATCTGGGAATTCTCTCCCCAAACAATCAGGGGTACTTTGTATGCTACCGCAACCTGAACAGGAACAGTAAAGATTCCAATATGTTCAGGCCATTCAAAATCTCCAAGTTCAAGCAAACCAAATCTTGAAAGTTTATCATATACTCTTGGATTGGCAGAAAATTCGATGCAATCCACGCCTAGTTTTTTTAGATTCTCTATGTTTGCTCTACCGGTCTCAGTAAAATCATGTGGATGAAAATTAACTACCAGTGGATTCAGGCCAAATTCTTCTTTTATTATGTATGTTTGATAATGAGAATCCTTTCCGCCGCTTATTGGTATGATACAATCGTATCTAGAGCCATCTTTGCTTTTGTATCTGTCTAGTATAACTTTGAGTTCTTCTCTTCTTTTATGCCAATCAATTTTATTTTTGACAGCAACGTATCTGCAGGCATCACAAACTCCATCCTGAAATCCCAATCCTGGCTTGGTGTCAGGATACAGACATTTTGTACAGTATTTCATTACCGACAATTTGAATAGTAAGTATTTAGTCATTATGTCATGATTTTTCTAAAATATCCAAGTCGTTTATTTTGTATTTTTATAGAGTCTGATCTTCTTGATATGTTCATCTGCTAATGCATCAAATTCTTTTCTGTATTTTTCCAAATATGCCTCCATTTGTTGTCCACTGATCTCGACGTCAACCAAATTCCCATCATGGTAGAAAAATTTTGCATAACCAAGCTCTAATTTGAACATGTCCAACTCAAATGAATTATCGTTTACAAAATTCACGAATTTATTCAAGTCTTGCATATCCACCTCTTTAAGCTGTAATGCTTGGCGTATTAATTTTGGAAGGTCTTCTAATATCTTAAGTCTAAATACCGATGGGAGGGCAGAATATGGGGCATCTGCAAAAATAATTGATGGTTTGTTATAAAATGCGGCTTCCAAACTAGCAGTTGAAGTTATTGATAATACCAAAGAACAATTGTTCATTATTTCTTCTGGTTTGACAGAAGGATGAAGAAGTTGTACGTTTGGAATGTCCATTATTTCTTTATAATGTGATGCCTCTCGCCATCCACGTAATTTCATAGCTGGGTGTTCTTTAACATACAGTCTGTATCCAACAGGCATTGATTTTACTATGTGTCGTATGACTTCTGTCTGGTTAGTGAATAATGGAGCTCCTATGAGTAAGGTTGATTCTTCATCTAGATGCAATGGAAAATAAAGAAATGGTGTCGTTTTGTCTACTTCTCGCACTAGATTCTTGTTGATGAACGATTCTCGTAACCTTCGTCTTAACAAATAATTGAATGATTTTACAAGAACTTTGATTTTGGTTCTTCCAAAATATGTATAGTGTGTTTTCTGATTGGTGTTCTTTGTTTTTAGATAATCCAACACTGCAGATATCTTGCCTTTTTGTGAGCTTTGAAAGTTTTTTGTATATTCATTGGTTTGTTTGAATGTATTTGTTCCTTTCAGATGGTTTAGCAGCTCTTCTTTGGTTCTTGTCGGACCATCTGTATGCTGAGCATAGTTTTCTATATTTTCGATCTCATGCCATCTAGATGAAATGATTGGCCTGTAAGCAAACCTGGATTGCCCAAGCAACAGTGTTTTGATCTTTTTTGCTTTACATAATTCATAAAATAACTGATTTTGGTGCAAGTCAGATGCACGCATCATCATAAAATCAGGGCTAACTTCGTCAAGTATGCTTTCAAACAACCTACATTCATTTTCTAGAATTTTCAGAACTTCATTTTCTGAAAATTTATGATATTCATTGAATCGATAAAAAATTCTCTCATTGTATGCAATTTTCCACAAGTCTATGTTGTATTTTTTTTCAAATGAAGCCAAGTATGCTATATCGATTTTGCTTTTATTGTCTAATGCATGATCATGATAAAACCAAATCTTTTTGAATCTGACGATCTGCTGTGTTTGAAAAAATGATTTGGGTTTGTCTGTAATATCAATTATTGCAAAAAATTCACTATCAATTTTTTTTTGTAATGAGCTTGCGATTCCAAAATGTGTTAGATCAGCATCTAACCAAAAAAGTATTTTTTCACTCATGATCTAATCATCTGAAATTTTTATCGCTAATTTAATAGTAGATTACTGAATGTTGATAATTTGGTCTTAACGAATAAAATCGTAACCTTATTGTATTATGCCTAAAGTTACTCAAGCATGTTTGAGGGCAAAAAGATACTCATCACTGGAGGAACTGGCTCTCTTGGACAAGCGCTAACTCGAAGACTGTTAAAGTATAAGGTGAATACGGTTCGCATATACAGTAGAAATGAAAACAAGCAAGTTTTGATGAGCTCTCAGCTGCAAGATGAGCGTTTACGATTCTTGATTGGTGATATCAGAGATCTTCAGCGCCTTAGACGCGCATTGGAAGACATTGACATTGTATTTCATGCTGCAGCCTTAAAACACGTGCCTGTGGTGGAGTATAACCCGTTTGAGGGAATTCAGACAAATGTCATTGGCTCTCAGAATGTAATTGATGCATGCTTACAGGAAAATGTAGAACTCGCAGTTGCAGTCGGAACAGACAAGGCAGTATCTCCGTTAAACACTTATGGCGCGACAAAACTCTTAATGGAAAAATTATTCGTTAATGCCAACCTCTACTCAAATCCAAAAAGACACAAAACTAAATTTGTTGCACTTCGTTATGGAAATGTTTTAGGAAGTAGCGGCTCGGTGATACCGTTATTTATTAGACAAATAAAAGAAAAGAAAAAGATCACAATTACTCATCCTGATATGACTAGGTTTAGTATAACAATGGATGAAGCGCTCGATTTCATATTGAGTACTACACAACTAGCAAAAGGATCGGAAATATTCCTTCCAAAGCTACACGCCTACTCTATTATTGATTTACAAAATGCGCTGTTTGAGCTATTAGGTAATACTGGTTCACAAATAGTAGGTATACGCCAAGGAGAAAAAGTGCATGAAACCCTGATTAATTCTGATGAAATGAGATACAGCTGGCAACTTAAAGACAACTATGTAATAGCGAATCAGTTCTATGACGATAAGAAAATCAAAAAGACATATCCTGGAATAAAAAAGATCGCAAACATGGATCGATATTCTTCTGATATGGTCAAGAAAATACCGAAAAATGAGCTAAAACAGATCATTAAAAAATCTGGGCTACTTGAAGCATAATCTACATGACAAAAGAATCACACTTCAAAGAAAATGTTAACAACACAAGGGAAAATCTTGATTATCTTAAGAAGTTAAACGATTATTTCAAAAAAAGTATCGGCACCGACGTAGAAAAAATCCAGAATTTTACAAAATACGTACCTAGGCAGGACCTTACTAATTTTCTTGCTAAATACGAAGTTTTCAAAAAAATCATAGATGTTCCTGGAGACATTATTGACTGCGGCGTATTGTTTGGCGGAAGTCTTATGGCATTTGCACAATTTAGTGCCATATTTGAACATACTAATCTAATGAGAAGAATTGTTGGATTTGATACCTTTTCTGGATTTCCAGAATTATCGGAACACGATGGAAATTATTCTGAATTTTCACGTAAAGGTGGGTTTTCAGTAGATTCTTACGAAGATTTGAAAAAATGCATACAACTGTATGATTCAAACCGATTCCTAAACCATATATCCAAAGTAGATCTGATTCGTGGCGATGCAACAAAAACTATACCGAAATACATAGAAGATAATCCTGCTACTGTAGTAAGCTTGTTACATCTTGACTTTGTTCTTTATGAGCCAACAAAAATTGCATTGGAATACTTTGTTCCAACAATGCCAAAAGGTGCAGCCATCGTCTTTAATCTATTGGGAGATAACATGCACTGGCCAGGCACTACTAAAGCGTTATTTGATACAATCGGAATAAACAATTTACAAGCGCACAAATTTAGTTTTACTCCATACACACAATACATAATTTTATAACAACATTAATTTGGGTACAGAAATTACTTTATTCGATCTAATATTAAATTCGATGATCCTAATCATACATTTGTAATAGCTGAGGCTGGTTCTAACTGGAAGGTGGGAACCTATGAAGAAGACCTCAAACAGGCACAAAAACTCATTGATGTAGCAGTCAATTGTGGGGCAGATGCTGTAAAGTTTCAAACATACAAAGCGGAAACAGTTTATGCTCAAAATGCGGGAAGCAGTGGATATCTATCAAAGCATGGCATAAACGAAAACATTAATGATATTTTTGAACATCTTTCTATGCCATATGAAATGATACCTGAATTGCATATGTATTGTAAAAAGAAAGGAACCCAATTCATGTCGACTCCATTTTCGGTTAATGATGCAAAACAAATCGATCCATATGTAGAAGTACACAAAGTATCTTCTTATGAAATAAATCATGTTCGCCTTTTGGAGTTTCTGGCACAAACAAAAAAACCAATTTTGGTTTCTACTGGTGCAAGTACATATAATGAGATAGAATTCGTGGTAGATCTTTTCAAAAAATCAAATCAGTCGTTGGCATTGCTCCAATGCACTGCAAAATATCCTGCGGAACTTGACAAACTGAACCTTGCCGTTATACCGAAACTCAGACTCAAGTATAATCTACCTGTAGGACTATCTGATCACAGCATAGATCCAATAATCGGACCAATCACCGCAGTTGGTCTAGGTGCTACAATAATTGAAAAACACTTTACCCTGGACAGAACACTACCTGGACCAGATCATCCGTTCGCATTAGAGCCAATTGAATTAGAATCAATGATCAAAGCCATTAGAAACGCGGATTCGACAAAAGGCTCTGGAGAAAAACAAGTTCTAGATGTCGAGGAAGAACTGCGAAAATTTGCCACAAGGTCTCTACAGGCAATCAAAGACATCAAAAAAGGTGAAACTCTGTTAGAAGGGAAGAATTTTGAAGTGCTGCGTCCTGGAAATAGAATTCGAGGACTAGATGCTAGATTTCTGTCATCAGTTATTGGCAAGAAAGCCAAAGACGACATTAAATCTGGAGATGGAATAGTTGAATTCACAGATTAAGAAAATTTGTTTATATTTTTGATAATGTTGGAAATATCTGACTCGCTCAAGTTTGGATGAGTTGGTAATGAAACGATCTCTTCCCCAAATCTTTCTGTTTCAGGCAATACTGTTTTCTTATTGACATAAAACTTCATAGTGTGTATTGGCTTGTAATGAATTCCTGTCTCGATTCCATTATTGGCAAGATCTTTCATAAATTTGTCTCTTTTTTTTACGCAAATCCAGTAAAAGTGATATGAACAATTTGTATCGAACTGCATTTTATTTTCTATTTTGATCTCATCAAAGTATCTCTTTGCAACTTGTTTTCTTTTTTGATTTGTCTTTTCTAGATTTTTCAATTGTATCAAACCTATTGCAGCGGAAAATTCATTCATGTAATAATTCCAACCCATTTTGTCTACATTGTATTTTACACCTGTACGATCAGAAATGCCGCACCATCTTGTTGATTTGAGAATGGTTTCGTAATGCAAATGGTTTTTTCCATTTAGTGAAATTGCACCACCTGTTGGCATGGCCAGATTTTTCACAGGATGAAAGCTAAAACATACTGCCGTACCATGAACGCCTATTTTTTTTCCTTTGTAAGTTGTCCCTGCTGCATGTGCGGCATCTTCTATTAAGCTGAGATTATTTTTTTTACAAATCTTGATGATCTCGTCAAGATTACAGGCCATACCAGCAAAATGAACGGGTAAAATGGCACTGGTTTTTTTGGTTATGGCGTTTTCAATCTTGTTAGGATCTAGGCAACCAGAAGAATCAACATCCACAAAAACAGGCTTTGCATTGTTTAGTATTACAGCATGAGCTGTTGCAACAAAGGAAAGAGAGGGCACAATAACTTCTTTGCCCTTGAGATCAAACAGTGCTAATGCTAGATGTAGTGCTGCAGTACCACTATTGACTGCAATACAACTTTTCGTGTTTGTATAATCGGCAAATGCTTTTTCAAACTTTAGAACTTGATTTGTCCCTGCACCTGAGGCCCAAAAATGACTGTAAAGTGTTTCTTTAATGGCATCTTCTTCATCTTTTCCAAATATTGGATCGAATAACTTGATTGTCTTTCTCATCAGATTCATTGTCCTAACTCGTATGTGTGTTGTATGAGAACAAAACCATTTCTTTTGAAAAATTCTGCTGATTTTTTATTCTTTGGACTGACGTTTGCCAAAAATCTATCTCGATGATTTTTCTTCATCAGCATGGCCATTGCAATAGAGCCAATTCCTTTATCTTGCATAACTTTTTTCACAAATATACCAATTTCATCTTGTTTGCTAAGATAAATTGAGCCGGCCTTTCTATCGTTAAAGTAAATGACGTACCATTTTGTATATGGTCTTGACTTTACAAACTGTACATGTTCTTTGTATGTTGGCATCCTTCTATGCGATATGTTTGCTATGGGATCACGTTCAGCTAAAAGCTGATAAAGAAAACGAAAATCAGAACTAGTCGTTTCTTTTAGTTTTATTCTAACGTCTTTCTTCAATTCAAGTTCTTTCTATTTGGGAACTTTTAAAACATTATCCATGAAAGATCCTAGGAAGTGAAAATAGTTGCAGTAATTCAAGCACGCATGGGATCAACCAGACTTCCTGGAAAAGTCATGATGAAAATAAATGGAATTACACTTTTGCAGTGTCAGCTGCAGCAACTTTCTAATTGCAAAATGCTTGATGATATTGTTATTGCTACTACTATTAATCCAGAAGACGATGTAATTGCAGATTTTGCAAATAATAGCAACATCAAAGTGTTCCGTGGAAATAGCTTGGATGTTTTGGACAGATATCATGGATGCTCACAACACTTTTCACTTGAACACATTGTAAGAATGACATCTGATTGTCCTCTGATTGATCCAACTGTAGTTGATAAAACAATCTCGCTCTACAAAACCGGCAAATTTGATTATGTGAATACTTTTAATGGAAAAGCATATCCGTCAGGAACTGACACCGAAGTTTTTTCATCTAATGTACTAAAAAAAGTCTGGCAAAATGCCAGCAAACCTTCAGAGCGAGAACATGTAACGGCATATATCTATACAAACCCAAAACTATTTTCAATTGGATATGTTGAAAACAATCTTGATACTGCTGAATTGCATTATTCCGTTGACAGAATAGAAGACTTGCAGCTAGTGCGAATTTTGTATAAAAAAATAGAAAAACGGCCAATTCTCCTCTCCGATATTGTACAAGTAATGCGAGATGATCCTACCATATCTCAAATCAATAAAAATACCAGTCCTAAGGAAGGATATCTAAACTCATTAGATGCGGATAAAACCGATCCTGATAGAGCAAAATAATGCTATAATTATGCGTGCGAGTGACAGTATAAACTACTTATGTTTTTATAATAAAAAAGGAAATCGACACTGTGAAAGTACTCCTAATACAGCCGCCAGTACGAGTGGATCATGATCCTGTAGATATTCCTGCAGGACTAGGAATATTGGCAAGTATTGCAATGCAAGAAAATCACCAAGTTGCTCTTTTGGATCTAAATGGCGCAAGACCAATTCCTACGTGGAGAGATGCCGCGGATCAAATTGCTGTAGAAAAATGGGATGTGATCGGCATAGGAGGACTGAGCAGCATGTACAAAGATATCAAAAAATTACTTTATGTCTGTAGAAAATTAAACCCGAATGCGCTGATTGTTTGCGGTGGCGGATTTATCACATACATGCCAGACAAAATAATGCAATTTGAACAATCTATCGATATCGCATGTATTGGAGAAGGTGAAGATACGTGGAGAGAAATCCTACAGACTGTCGAAAAAGGTGGAGATTGGAAAAATGTTAAAGGAATATGCTATAGAGAGGACAGAAAAATAATCTATACCGAACCGCGTCCGTTAATTCCAAACATGGATGTTATTCCGTGGCCTGCATATGATCTCATGGATCTTGATTCCTATTTCAAATATTCTGGCTCAATGTGGTATGATGGGGCATTTCAAAGTAAACGCCGAATTAATTTTACTACGGAACGTGGATGCCCAAGACAATGCACATTTTGCACTCATAATGGAATGAATAGATGGGACCAAGAGGCAATGCTTGGCAAGCCCAAGGTCAAGATGCTTGATCAAGAATTTGGATTCCAGGCTGTAACAAGATTCTTCTCACCTCGTTATGTTGTTGATCATGCCATAAGCCTGTACGAAAAATATAATGTTGATTACATTTGCCTCTTGGATGAAAACCTGACATCTAACAATAAAAGAGTTCACGAGTTCTGTGATCTTTGGATCAAAGAGGGACTGCACAAGAAAATTCGCTTAGGTACATCTGGTGATTCTCCAAGCATAAATCCGGCAGTTGTCAAGCACATGAAAGAGGCCGGCTTTACGTTCATTGCGATTGGTGGAGAGAGCGGCAGTGATAAAATATTGAAACAGGATATTCAAAAAGGACTAACAGTAGCACATAATCAAAATGCAGTTGATATTCTTAAAGAAGGAGGAATAACACCATCTATGACATTTATGGTTGGAAATCCAAACGAAGACATCAATGACGTCTTGGAAACTGTAATGTTTTTCATCAAAAATAAAGTCACAATAAATCCGTTCATCTGTACGCCTTATCCAGGAACCAGGTTGTTTATGGACTATCAAGATTTCATATTGGAACAATATGATGAAAGGCTAGCTCAGCTTAAAAAATTCCCGAATCCAAATATCCCACAGGAACAGATCAAACAATGGAAAGAAGAAGCATTACAAAAGTTTCTTCTCTCGTTAAACAATGCTACTGATTTTACTGCTACTGTAAGTAAGCACTTTGACTTTGCAGATCTTCTTGCAATACGTCAACTAATGCATACTTGTGATACTGGCAAGTTACTTAAACTTGCACACATAAGAAACTGGCCTCATGATCAGAAATGGAAAGAAATGTGTCCAGTATGTCAAGCACAAGAACAACTATCGTTAAAAATTCAGGCAAATTAGAGAAATTCCGCTCAAATCAGAGGATCTCATCTGAATAATTTTAAATAGAAAAATACTGATCAACATTTGTGATAAAAGGAAACTTTAACGTCAAAAAAATATCAACTGAATCCAAAGACAAAGAACAAAAAGAACTCGAAGCGCTAATCGAGCGCGCAGGAGTGGGCTCTCATATGATCTTTAGAAGTGAAAACAAAGACGATGAACTGTTCGTCGATGAATTGTAATAGATATTAGGACATTTCTATGATAACCGACTTATATGTTGGTAGATAACTCGAATCACTATTGGAAACTGATCTGAACATTCGTATCGACAAAGAAACTGTCGCAAAAATGCAACTAGTAAAAGATTCCATGGGTTCTACCAAGGCATGGGATGAATGGCTAGATGAATTGTTTGATGCATTATTACAGGAGAATAAGCAGACTTCTACTCAAATACTTGAAAGCATTTTTGAGAAAAATCTTTATGAAAAATATTACGATGATTGGATACGAAACTTTGCATCTAATTTAGAAAATATTTGGAATGGTCATTCTGCAAGAGAACTTACGCCAGTAGAAAACAAAAAACCAGCAATAATAATTGGAAGAGGACCATCAGTATTCAAACACAAACATCTTGAACTTTTAGCGAAAAGCAATTTTGATGGATCAATTGTTTGCACTGATGGTGCATTGACTCATGCTCTAAAAGCAGATGTAACGCCTGACAAGTTCAAAGAATTTTTTGTTGTTACAATAGATACTCAGTCGCACATAAGCAAGCTATACGAAGATCCGATCGTAAAACAATATGGAAACAAAATAAAATGCATTCTGTCCACCACTGTTCCAAAATCGACATATACAATAGCCACTGAATCTGGAATGCAAGTCTTCTGGACACATGCGTTATTTGATTATAACAAGGGAAAATCATCATTCAATTACATAGCTGGAACAATGACTAAAACAAAAAACCATGAGAAGGGATTACCAGCAATACAAACAGGGGGAAATGTTGGTACATCTGCATGGATAATATCTTGGTCAATACTCAAATGCTCCCCATCGATTCTAATAGGAATTGATCACGGCTATCCTGCAGAAATGCCATGGGAAGAAATCGACAAATATCACAAAATCCCAAATGGCATCTCAAAAGAAAGTGAGGCATTCAAAAAAGCATATCCTACATTCTATAATCCAATCTTTAATTGCTATGTGAAACAAGATCCAATATTTCAGTACTATAGTAATGCACTAAAGGAATTCATTCCAAGAGCTCCGTCATGGGTTCATACTATTAATGCCACTGGTGGAGGAGCAATTTTTGGTAATGGGATTAATTGTATGAGGTTTGAGAATTATCTAGCACAAAACAATTATGTAAAAAATTAAAATTTCATTTTCAAGTGTATTAGATAATTTTTGTATTCAAATTTTTGATTTTACAAATTCAATGGCTTTTACAGGAGAGGGATCTATCTTTAATTTTATTGCTAGATAAATTGAGGCATAATCCAGCATGTAAATAAAACTAACAATCTTTGTTAAAATACTCCCATCAGCAGATAACAATTCCATATAATCAATATTGTTTCTTTCAAAAAATTCTTTAAGAATATTTACTCTTTCCCGTGTTTTGTGATAGTCATTTCTACCGCGTAATAATATTGGTTGTACAATTGATGGCCTCTCCCATGCTACAATTCCATTATGTGAAGATTCTATTACATCTTCAATAATGGAATGGATTTTTGCATTTTCTTGTAGAGAATTTCTAAATCTTATTGCAGCAGCATTAAGACCCCATGGGTAGTATATTATAGGAATTCCATTTATCCATTCTGCTAGTTCAAGCGCACTATTGTTATAACCAAGATTATCTGATGAAATTTTTTTTTTAAGTCTTACAAGCTCTGTGATTGATTCTGATATGTCATTTTTTTTAATTGGTAATAATGGCCTAAGTACAGAAAGCATGGAGTACAAAAATAATACAAATGATGCTCTTGGTGAATGAATTTGTTTGATAAATCTGTACTCAATGTTGTTCTTTCTACAAAATTTTTCTACGTTTCCGCCGGATGAAAAAGCAATCACGTTTGTTCTTATTTTTTTTGAATCTTGAAGTATTGAAAGAGTTTCATCCGTATTGCCTGATACACTTGTTACTACAACCAGCGTTTTCTTGTCAACTGTCTTTGGCAACAAATATCCTTTAACCACTGAAACATGAACATTTGTTTTTGACAAAATTGCAGAGAAAACATCTCCTATTGCACCAGAACCACCCATTCCTGCAAAAACAATATGATCTATCTCTTTCAAATCGATTTTATCAGTTTTCATATTGTAAGAATCATGTGCTATTTCAGGCCACTGATCATAAACTGCACACATCTTCAACGAGTCGTATTTCTTAAGATCTGAAACAAGCACAATGCAGCTAGCATTCCAGTTCACATATAATAGTGACTATTAGCTCAATCTATCAATTCTCTTTATTTTTTTATCTATTAAGTAAGTTTGAGGCCCATTACATGAAGCGATTCTTACAAATTATAAGAAACTAATCATAACTCACACAACATGGTCAATTTTGGACTCAAAACCATAGAATGGAGAGATAATTCTGTAATAATGATAGATCAAACAAAGCTTCCAAATGAACTAGTCTATGTAAAATATCTTGATTACAATGACGTTGCAAAAGCAATCAAAACCTTGATTGTAAGAGGAGCACCAGCAATTGGAGTTTCTGGTGCCTTTGGCCTTGCACTTGCGGCACTACAAAGCAAAGCGGTAACAAAAGAACAACTTTTGACAGATCTCGGAATAGCTAGAAAAATTCTATTTGAGACAAGGCCTACTGCCGTGAATCTAGCATGGGGCTTGGATAAAATCATGCAAGTTGCAAATCAAGGAAATGATGTGAAATCAATCAAAGAATCCATCATAAGAACAGCACAAGTAATGGCCGAAGATGATATCAAAATAAACATGCAGATGGGGAAATACGGCTCTGCCCTGTTTGATAATAACGACATAATTATGACGCACTGCAACGCAGGCTCGCTTGCAACTGTTGCCTATGGGACAGCACTAGGAGTTATCCGTGCAACAAAAGAAAGTGGCAAAAATGTTAAAGTAATTGCAACAGAGACAAGACCTGTACAACAAGGATCACGCCTCACTGCATTTGAGCTAAAGCACGATGGTTTTGATGTCAGCCTGATTCCAGATACTGCCGTAGGCTATACAATGGCAAACAAGATGGTAAACAAGGTAGTGGTGGGGGCTGATAGAGTTCTACGAACTGGCCACGTGTATAACAAAATCGGAACCTATCAAGTTGCATTGATGGCAAAACAACATGGAATTCCATTCTATGTGGCGGCACCTCTTTCTACATTTGATATGAAAAGCAACCCAAAAGACGTCATTATAGAACAGAGAAAAGGAACCGAAGTCACACAAATTGGTGATAAAAAGACCGCCCCAGACGGAATCAATGTCATAAATCCTGCATTTGATATGACTCCACCAGAACTTATCTCAGGCATAATAACTGAGGCAGGTGTTGCAAAACCGCCATTCGTAGAGTCTATACCGAAATTATTTGAAGCTAACAAATAGAAAGTTTTTATTCATTTTTAAAATTACACACTAAATATGTCAAGTGTAAATCCTGACCTAGTAAGAGAATCCCTTACCAAGTGTATGGACCCAGAAGTTCCACTAAACATTGTAGAAATGGGTCTAGTTTATGGAATTGATGTTACTCCATCTAATGATGTGAATATCAAAATGACACTTACAACCCAAGGTTGTCC
>Ga0194132_10006457_pt1 | contig 18174 bp, 20 predicted proteins | sample TA2KigOf80mmetaG_FD_148612 | JGI IMG/M metagenome (GOLD analysis project Ga0194132, IMG submission 148612) | Freshwater microbial communities from Lake Tanganyika, Tanzania - TA2015054 Kigoma Offshore 80m | ecosystem: Environmental > Aquatic > Freshwater > Lake | place: Tanzania: Lake...
TCCAGCCCGGGAGGTACCGGACACACAGAGACGTGAGGATTCGGCGGAGTGGCGGGCGGTTTTGGTGCTCGGATCTCGCGCGGATCGAGGCTGTGGGGATCGATCACCGCCGGTCCGCGCTACAGAATCAATGGGTCGTGCAGGTCATAGCCGGGCTGGATGCCATACGATCTGGTGAACTCTGCGCGCGGCTCCAACAGACGGTAGATGCGCAAGCTGTCCTCGCCCTGGTCGACCTCCCCCAGCAGCCGGTGCACCAGCTGCTCTCGATGCACGCCGTCCACGTTGCATTCGAAGACGGACTGCTGCACGCGCTGGCCATAGCCCTCACAGACCTGCGCGACGCGGCGCAGCCGACGACGACCTTCTCGCGTCTCAGTGGACACGTCGTACGTTACGAGCAGCTCCATCGCGTCCCTCCGGTGGTCAGCATCCGGTCAGCGGTGCACAAACGGCAGGTATTCCGGCAGGTCGCCCCGCAGGTGCCGCGCCATGATTCGTGCCTGCACGTGCGGGACCAGCCCCAGCGGCACGCTCCGCCGCAGCAGTCGATGTCGCACGGACTCTTCCTTACGGCGCTGGTATGCCGTAAGCACTGTCCGGCGTCCTTCGTCCGTGAGATAAACCGCGCCGCCGGGGAGCTCTTCAAAGTCCTCGGCGCGGAGCTGACGCCGGTTCACCAGTGTGAGCGCCAGCCGATCCGCCACCGTCGGCCGAAACTCCTCCATCAGGTCAAGCGCCAGCGCAGGCCGCCCCGGCCGGAGCGCGTGCAGGTAACCCACCTGGGGGTCCAGGCCGACGCCCTCCAGCGCCGACTCGCACTCGGACCGTACCAGCGCGTAGAGGAACGACAGCAGCGCGTTCATCCGGTCCCGAGGCGGTCGCCGGTTGCGGCCATCGAAAAAGAACGTCTCGCGTTGCGCCCGCACCATCAGCGTCATCGCCTCGAAGTATTGGCGTGCGCTCTCGCCTTCGATGCCGCGGATCGTTTCCACGTCGTGCACAGCGTCCAGCGCCGTCAGGCTGTCCGTGACTCGTTGCAGTCGAAGGTCCAATGCCACCTCATCCGCCGGATCGGAAGCCTCCCGCGCTGCCCGCAGCAACACTTGTCGCGCATTTTGCAGCTTGCCGAGGACGACCTGCCGCGCGATGCGCCACGTCCGTTCAGCGTCGTCCGCGGCGTGGTGCTGGGCACGGCGCAGCAGGACATTCCCCCTCGTCCTCCCTTCGACCCTGGCCAGGAAGCGCCCGCGGTAATCCAGCCACACCACGCTCCGCCCGTCCTCGGCGCATCGCCCGATCAGGTTCGACGTGATCGAGACCCGCCCGACGGCGACGATCGCGGCCAGGCTCGCCAGTGGGAAACGCGCGCGGAACTCCGTGCCCGTCTCCACGCGCACCGCATCGTGTTCCAGTCGCAATACGGTGCCGGGCGTCACCGCGTACAGCACGTTCTGCAGCTCAAGCATCGGACCACCTCCGCGGCCGCCGAGACCATCGGGTTCCGCTCGTAGGCGGTTCCTCGGCCAGCGGGAGCGGTGTCCGCAGACTGCGGGCGTACGACATGCTGCCCAGACGGTCGCCGACGACCGATGGCAGGCAGGCGTTGACCAGGGAGCAATTCGGGCAGCGCGCGTCGTTCGGGGCGTCCGGCAGCGACTGCCGCTCGATCTGCTCGCGTACCGCCTCGATGATCCGCAGTGTCCGGTCGCGGAGCGCAGGGTCGAAGACCACCGTGTGCCGAGCGCGCTCCGCGCGGAAGTACAGCGCGCCGCGCGGCACCTCCGCACCCAGCATCTCCTCCAGGCAGAGCGCCTGCGCGCACAGCTGTAAGTCCGCATGCTCCGCGCGTCGAGATCCCACCTTGTACTCCACTGGGAACGGCCCGGGGCGCAGCTCGACCACGTCTGCCCGCCCGATCAGCCCGAGCCGGTCCGACCAGAGCGGCGGGGACCGGAGCGCACGGACGCCACGCGTCGTCCGGTCCTCGCCGCTGTCTACCCGTTCGTGCGCTATTCGTCCCCGGATCGTGAACTGGTTCTCATCGAACGTCCGCTCCACGTGGATCAGCGCGGACTGCCGCGGGCAGTAGGAATAGTGCTCAATCGCCGAGATCGGCACGAGCACCCGCTCGTCCACACTGCCTGCGACCGGCGGGCCGACCATCGTCAGGCGCCGAGCCGCGTCAGCGTGATGCCCGCGGGCAGGTCCGCATCCCGCACGGTGACCGCGTAGTCCTGGAACTTGCGAGGCGCGTCCACGGCAGCCCCGCGCTCCACCGTCACCCGGTCGAACAACGCTCGCGCGGGCGCGTTCCCCAGCGGGTGGTCGTGCGTGAACACGTATATGCCGCGGCACGACATCAGCCCGCGTGCAGACGACCGATCCAGGTCCCACATCATCTGGAGCGCCTGCCAGAACAGCTCGAGATCCTCAGACGTCACCCCGGTCGCCTTCGCGAAGTTGGGATTGAAGAAGCCGTGTGCCACGTACAGGCCGTACGGCACCAGCGACTTACGCCCCATCGTCCCGAACGCGTCCGTCTCATCCTCGCTGTCGCGGCGCGACTGCTTCTGGTTCTGTGCTGGCCCTACGATCGGGATGTCCATGGGCAGCACTGGGCCGACGGACCGAGCAAACGTCAACTGCAGCGGTCCGCGGACCTGTCCGGCGTTGCGCTCTGACATGCTCATCACTGCGCCGAACATCCGCACGTCGAAGAATTCGTCGCACATCCAGGCACGTGCGTCGTCCACCTGCACGTTCTTGTTACCCGGCGCGCGCTCCTCGAATACGCGCGCTCGCGTGTCCGTGAGGTAACGGCCATGCTGCACGTAGATCTTGAAGCGCTGCTCTTCCCCACGCGCGGCATCGACGTAGTCGCGGACCTTGCGCTTCAGTGCCACGTCCGTGACGAGACCCTCCATTGTCTCCGGGTCGACGCGGGGCAGGTTGCCGGCGTCCGGGTCGCCGTTCGGGTTGCCGTCCGCCACGTCAAACAGGAACACGAAATCGTGCCGGCGCGCGGGGTCCAGGTGCAGTGCGGTCGTGGAAATCGTCATAAGTTGTCAGTCCTCTCGATCAAAGCTGCAGTGATAGGCAGGCGGTGAGGGGCGGTCAGGACTCGTCCCCCTCGCTCACCTCGAGCTCGTCCGCGTCCGCGGCGCTGGCCGCGCCGGCGCGCCGACGCTCGGCCGCGGCCCGCGCCCTCGCGCGGTCGTCCGCGCGTTGGTGGTAGTAGCCCAGTGAGAACATGCCTTGTTCGCGCAGGGTTAGTACGCGCGGGAACGCCTTAATCGCGGGCATCTGGTCCAGCACGCTCTCAAGTCGTGCCTGCAGCGCGCGCTGCGCCGCAGGCCGGTCGCGCTCGAGCCGTCCCAGGTGCGGCTGTGCCCCGCGCACGAGGCGGGGGAACACGCCCGCGGGTGAGGACGACGCGCTGCCGAAATAGCGGTCCGTGATCCCGGCTTTCACGCCGGGGAGTGCGGCGTTCTGGATCGACTCCAGCACCGCCATGAGCCGCCCGCATTGGTATCCGGGGCTGTCCAACTCCGGCTGTAACGCCGACATGTCCGGTCCTTTCTCCATGCCCTCGACCGAGGACAGCAGTACAAGCTTGATGAGCGCGGCGTGCGCCGCGGTGACGCGGTGCTCCGCCTGCGTGCGCCGGACCGCCGCCGCCAGGAGACTATCTGGTGCACGGTCGCCGGTGAGCGCCGCGCGCAGCAACGCACGCGTGGTCGGCGGACTGATCTCGCGCAGGTCGCGGACGGTCGCCCCCGCCAGCGCGCGCATTCCGAAGTAGCGATGCGCCCCCGTTACGGCGTCCACGATCCGTTGCCGTGCGAACCAAGTACCGATCGCCTCCTGCGCCTCCGGCAACGTGACGTCGATCCACTCGCGCAACACCGCACGCCCACCCGCCGCCGAGAGCGCGACCGCGTAGAAGCGATTCGGATCGATCTCTGCCGGGCGCCCACTCCGCACGGACCGAAGCATCGTCTCCACGTCCTCCGGTCTCGCGTTGTTCAGGAGATCGAAGAAGTTGACCCCGCTCACAGGCTCGCGTGTCCAGAACGCCATCACTGAGCCATCGCCCAGGCGCGCACGAGACGACTCGTCTCCGAGCAATGCGTTCAGCGCCTTCGTGAAGCGTTCACCGCAATCGGCGCAGGTTGGTGCAGTCAGCGATGCCTTCAGACCGTATGACTCGAACGCGTCCGCGTTAGCCGAAATCAGCGAGGTGCCTGAAGTCTGTCCACCCGGGATCAGCCCGCCCTTGATGTTCGCCTGCAAGCGTTCCATCACTGGACGCTCGTAGCCGCAGATCAGGCACTGCATCGTCTGCGAACCGCTAGGCGCGTTCTCGTTCGCCCAGAACGCCTGAACGGCCGGGAGATCGATGACGAAGGCGTTGTCCACACGGAACGTGATCAGCGCGCCACGGTCAAAATCGCTAGGAAGGGGCAGTCTCTGCGGGCGCGCCAAGAACGCTGCCACTGCGGCCACTTCTTGGCGTTTGGTCGATGCGAGGCAGCGCTCGATAAGATCGAGGTAAGCGGCATGCACGGCCATAACCCGATCAGGACGCGAACCGTCACGGCCCAAGCCGAGCGTGTACTCCGCGTTGTCCGCGAGGAGAAGCGGCTTGATTCCGACCGTGCGTTTGACCTGGGGGGCCAGTCGCCGGACACCCCTGCGTATCGACGCTGATGCACCATCAGCGGTGTCGGTGATACCGGCAGGAGTCCCGTCCGCCGCGAGATCGATCACGTAGCGCAACGCGACATGGTCGTACAGCGTGGGCGGGAGGTCGAGGCGCTCCGAGTACTCCCGCAATCGCTGCAGTAGCACGTCACGCCTCCCCGGTAGGAAGCGTCGGAGCGAGCCGGGGCACACGGAGTACGCCGTCCTCCAGCGTCGCCTCGAAGAAGCGCGGAGTGCCCCGGCCCGACTGGTCGGAGTCGTACTCAAGGTCGTGAAGCATCAGCCCCAGCCGGTCGGTCAGTCCCTCGACCGCGCGCTCCCCCGACACGGGCTCGCCGAACGAAGCCGCGAACTCGCGGCATCCGAGATACGGCGTGTGCCAGCACTGCCCCTGCCGCACGCGCCGCCGGAACTGGTCGCGGAACTTCGCCGGCTGCTCGTCCACGCCGGGACGTACCTCTACCTGCGCGCGAATCAGGTACGCCACATCGCGTAGCGCCAGCGTGTGGCGCTGCGTGCGGTCCGCGGCCACGTCGTAGCCGCCGGTGCCGCCGGCGCGCTGCCACCCGCGAGCGGTACGGTCGCTCTGCCTGGAGTTCACCTCGTTGCGCAAGATGGAGAAGAACTGGATCGGCTTAAGGACGTGGATCTCCTCCACAACCCAGCACATCTCCGGCTTCCAGAAGATCGCCTCCAGCACCCCGCGTGCGGCGGAGGGAGTCATCACCGGATAGGTGACGCGCTCCACGTGCATCTCCGGGCGAGTGAAACAGGCGAAATCACCCGCCACCCGCACTTCCACCGGTGCCTCTTGGACCATGAGGTCCTCCTTCTTCCTATCAGCTCAGACCTGTCGTCCTACATCACTCGCAGCGGACTCTCTCCATCCATGACGAGGCCCGCGACCGCGTCGTAGTCGCCCAGCCAGACGCCCAGGCCGGGCGTGACGAGCTCGACGAGCCCGCGCGCGCGCAGGCGATCGGCGGTGTACCGAGGGATGGAGACGAGGTAGGGCTGGAGGTCGCGAAGTACCCACCGCGCATTGCCGCGCGCGCCCCGGGCGTCATCCAGGAGCGCTTCCACCTGCCGACGCTGCTCCGGCGTCCCGTATGTCGTGATGGCGACAGACTCGGAGTCCTCATCGATCAGGCGGTAGCGATGCGCTACCTCTGGGTAGTCGAGCACGGCGCGGCGCTGCTGCACCGTTCCGGCATCCGTCTCCAGCAGCGGCAGCAGCGCGGTGTAGTACCCCCGCAACGTCTCGAGCCGGTCCAGGTCCACCTCGCCGCTGTCGAGGAAGCGGCGAGCCTGCACGGTCGCGGTGCCATAGGCGCCCGGCGGTAAGCCGGCCTCCGCCGGATCGAAGATCACCACGCGTCCGCTGGGCAGGCGCCCCTCGCGATTGCACCGCCCGGCCGCCTGCACGATCGCGTCCAGCGGAGCGACTGCCCGGTAGACCGCCGGGAAGTCGAGGTCGACGCCGGCCTCTACGACCTGCGTGCTGACGACGACACAGCGCTCGCGGCTCGCGAGGCGCCTTCGAATGTCCTCGATCGCCGCGCGGCGGTGCGCGCCGCAAAGCAGCGTGGACAGGTGCAGCGCAGCCGGATCGTCCAGGGCGCGTAGAAGCGTGACCGCGTCAGCGCGCGTATTGACGATCGCGAGTGCCTGGTGCTCGCCTCGCAGCCACTTCGCAACTTCGTCCCAGGATGGAGGCGGCGTCGCACGTAGCTCGTACTCCACGCGGCGGAGGGCGCCGTACCAGCGGCCAGGATCAGGCACGATCTCGGTGGCGCCGGCGTCCGCGAACACCGGCAGCACTTCGAACGCGGGCTGCGTCGCCGTGGAGAGGACCACGGTCACGCCGTAAGAGCGCGTCAGCTCTTGCAGCATGTCGAGCGTCGGGTCGAGTAGGCGCGGCGGCAACGACTGCACCTCGTCCAGCACGATCACGCTTCGGGCGATGCGGTGTAGCTTGCGCGTCCGCGACGGGCGGTGGGCGAAGAGACTCTCTAGCAGCTGGACGGTGGTCGTCACCACGATCGGAGCGTCCCAATTCTCCGCCGCAAGTCGCGACCACGCAGTTCCGTCCTCCGTGTGATCGTCTGCGATGTCCTCCACCGCACTGTGGTGCTCCAGCACGGTGCCAGGACCGAATGATGCGAAGATGCCGCGGTACACATCCGCTGTCTGCTCGGTGATCGATACGAACGGAACGGCGACGATCACGCGCCGCTGGTTGTGTCGAGCTGCGTGCCGCAGCGCAAACGCCAGTGCGGCCCGTGTCTTGCCGCCCCCCGTCGGCACCGTCAGCCGGTACAGCCCGGGCGGCTGTTCTGCCGCCGTGAGACACGCCTCGAAGATCGCGTGACGGGCATCGGCGACCGTGCCTGTGAGGCGGCCGAACGCGGCCCGCTGGTCGTCGAGCAGCCGTTCGAGGAGCGCCCCCGGCGTCGCCTCGCTGGAAGCGCGCAAGTGCGCACGTCCCTGATCGAAGTGCGCCTCGGTGTCGAGGAAGTCCGCGTCCACGAGCGCGGAGAACACCATCCGAAGGTAGTGCTCCTGCGATCGAGAGTTCCCGGTCGCGATCTCTTCCGGTATCAGGTCGCGCGGCATGACCGTATCCAACTGCGGGAACTGATCCGAGGCAATTCGGATCGCGAGCTCGGCGGCCTCATGTCGCACGGGGTCAGAAATCGGGGCAAGACGCGCCTTTGCATCGGCCAGCGAGGGCAGCCCGCCGTGGTGCCCGAGGATCGCGAGCGCGAAGGGACCGAGTCCAGTTCGCGTCGCAAGTAGTGCGCCCGCAAGTTTGTGTTCAGGTCCGGTGCCGCGCAGCGTCGGATCTGCTGTTGAAGTATGAAGGTAGCGCTGCCAGTCCGGATGACATTTCCCGATGTCGTGGAGTCGGCCGAGCAACGCGGCCAGGTCGCTCGCCCCCCACGCTGAGGCAAATGCCGCCGCGCGTTCGGCGGTACCCGACAGGTGTTCGGCCAGCCCGTGCCACTGAGCGTGGCTGTTTGGAGAATGGGCGCTCGCCATCATCCCTCCGGTATGGAACGGACACTACCATACGACTATGCGTGTTATCTCTCGCGACGCACTGCGTGCCTTGGCGAAGTGACCTGACGCCCTGAAACGGATCTACCGCGAGAGTGAGAATCGCGGTGGTCAAGAAGGGGTGTTTGGATAGCAACGGCGAAGCGGAAGCGACACGGGGCTGAGAAAATGATGTGCCCCCCTTCCTGACCACCGCGATTCTCTCGCTCGCGGTGGATCCGTTTCAGGAGGTCAGGTCAGTCTTTCGAGAACTCGATTCATCTGGAAATGATATTGCCTATGGTGGGGGTGGTGCAGGACTCCTGAACCTTCCAGATGAGGATTTCGAGTCTGCGATCGCCGAAGCGCTGTGCGAGTTCACGTTTGACGAGTTGGCGGAAGTCCTGATTAGGGTTCTGCAGTCACACCGTCGCCTCTTCGCTATGCTCATTCCCGAGAGTGGTCGTATTGAGATTGAGGGACCATGACACGGCTCGGCATCGCTGGCGTTGCGACGCTGCTCACTATGGGAGTCATGGATGTCGTCTGGCTCGTGACCATGACGCCTCGCCTCTACCGACGGCAGATCCCTGACCTGCTGTTGGACTCCCCACAATGGGTACCCGCACTCGCCTTCTACCTGCTCTACGCCGTGGCCGTGCTCGTGCTGGTCGTTCGCCCGGCTATCGATGGCGAATGGGGCTTGCTCCGACTCATGGCATCCGGGGCGCTGCTCGGCCTGGCGGCATACGGCACGTACGACCTGACGAACCAGGCCACGCTCCGCGGCTGGTCCGCGCTCGTGACGATCGTCGACATGGCATGGGGCGCGTCGCTCACTGCGACCGTAGCAACGGCCGCGACGCTAGTCGCACGTCGACTCGGCTAGTAGGCGATACAGGGGCATCCAATGGGGCTGGTGTCCATCGTCGATCGTGCGCTCGAGTGGCTCGTGGTTCCCTCGTTCGCCAGAACCGGCTACGCGCTTCGCCGCCGCATGTACCACTGGCGATCGTTGCCGTCATACGACTTGAGCGAGCGCGTCGCTCTCGTGACCGGCGCCACGTCCGGCATTGGCTTCGCGGCTGCTAAAGCGCTCGCGCAGATGGGTGCGCACGTCATCGTGCTTGGACGCGATCCACAGCGCACGGAGGCGGCAGTCCACGACCTCAGGAGCCGCACCGGTTCGAAACGCTTCTCCAGGATCGTCGCGTCCATGGATGATCCTGCTGCCGTGCACGCGGCAGCCGCAGAGGTAGCAACTCGGCATGCCCGTCTCGATATCCTGGTTCACAATGCGGGCGCGCTCGCCGTGGACTACCGTCGGTCTCCCATGGGCATCGAGCAGACGGTCGCGGCCCAGGTTGTCGGTCCCTTCCTGCTGACTGGCCTGCTTCTGGATCGACTTGGCGAAGGCACCCCGGGGCGGGTCATCACTGTGGCGTCTGGCGGCGCATATCTCGCACCACTCACCGGCTCCGGGCTCGACTCTGCTCCCCCTGCGTTCGATGGCGCTCAGCAGTACGCACGCGCAAAGCGCGCACAGATCACGCTCACCGAACTGTGGGCAGAGCGGACACAGGGCCGGTCGATCGTATTCCACGCGATGCATCCCGGATGGGTCGACACCCCCGGCCTCGCAGCCTCACTGCCACGATTCCGCGGCGTCGTCGGTCGATTGCTGCGCACGCCCGAGCAGGGCGCAGATACGATCGGCTGGCTGGCGGCGGATGACTACCCGGTCGGACTCAACGGCGCGTTCTGGTTGGATCGAGCGCCACGCGCCCGTCACCGCATTGCCCGGACGCGCTTTGCCGACACTCCAGGACGGCGAGCGCGTCTCTGGGAGTGGTGCGAGCAGGTGAGCGGGTGGAGTCTGTCTGCGCATGCAGCGAGAGGAAACGCGTAGTTGGAGATCGCGATCATCGGTGGAGGCGTGAGCGGCCTTGTCGCAGCCTACCTACTTCGCCGACAACACCACGTGGAGTTATTTGAGTCACGCGCCACTGCTGGCGGCCATGCCAACACCGTGATCACGAAGAATGATGCAGGCGAGCAGGTCGCACTCGATGTCGGCTTCATCGTCTACAACCAACGCACCTACCCGGTCTTCAATCGACTGCTTCGCGAACTGGGTGTCGCCACTCGCTCGTCGGACATGTCGTTCGGCGTGCGTTCACAGAATGATGGCTTCGAGTACAGCAGCAGAGGCTGGCGCGGCTACCTCGGTGGTCCTCGCAACCTGTTCAACCTTAAGCGCGCGTTCATGGGGCTGGAGGTGTTGCGGTTCCAGCGACACGCGCGATCCGTCCTGCAGCAAGACTTGCTCCACGATGTCCCGTTTGAGGAGTACCTGAGGCGGGGTCGTTACAGCCGCGACTTCCGCGAGCGGGTCATCGTTCCACTGATCGCCGCCACCTGGTCCAACGCCCCGGCCGACGTGCTTGCGTTCCCGACAAACTACCTCTTCCGCTTCCTCGATCAGCACGGCGTGCTCGCGCTCCACAGCATTCCTGAATGGCGTTGGATCGAGGGTGGTGCGCGCACCTACGTGGAAGCGATTCTACGTACGCTCGACCCGGGCAGCGTGCATTGCGGCACGCCGGTAGCCAGCGTGACCCGCGAGCATGGAGCGGCGTGTGTCGGACTGCCCGACGGGACCCGCCGGCGTTTCGATGCGGTCGTGCTCGCCTGCCACGCCGATCAGGCGCTCGCACTCCTCGGCGACGCGTGCGCAGCCGAACAAGAAGCGCTCGGTGGCTTCACATACGCGCGGAACCACGTCGTATTGCACACCGACGAGCGCGTGCTCCCGAGGCGTGAGTCTGCACGGGCTGCGTGGAACTATCACCGAACTGAGAGCGACCAGTTCCCGTCCACGCTCACGATGAGCTACGACTTGAATCGACTGCAGGGTATGCGTGGAACGACGACCTACTGTGTCTCGGTGAATCCCGGCGCGAAGGTTGCCGCAGAGCGCATCATCGCCTCGTTCGACTATTCGCACCCCGTCTACTCCTTGCTAACCCTGGAGGCGCAGCGCCGCGTGCGCGCGCTGCAGGGCGAACGCCACACATACTTTGCCGGGGCGCACCTCGGCTACGGATTTCATGAGGATGGCGCGCGCTCCGGCGCGGATGTCGCCGAGTATCTCGGCGTGACCTGGTGAGCGCCCTACCGCAGTCGCTGCGCTCGCACTTTCTGGTGGGCACCATCCGGCACCGTCGGAGGCGGATCACGACGTACGAATTTGCGCACCGCGTCTGGTACCTCGCGCTCGACCTCGACGAGCAGGACGTGGTGGAGCGATCACTGCGTCTGCTGTCCTTGGACCGCCGCAACCTGTTAGAACTGCGAACCGCTGACTACCTCGACCCTGCCGCATCCGGATTGCGTGTGGCGATCGATGCACGGCTCGCCGCGCTTGGTCTCGAACCGGATGCGCTGCACATCACGTTGATCACGTATCCGCGTGTGTTGGGATACGTGTTTAACCCTGTCTCGTTCTACCTGTGCTACGGCGCCGAGCATACATTGCGCGCGGTTCTCGCCGAGGTTCACAATACACACGGCGAGCGAGAGGTGTATGACTTTCTGCCAGAAGCCACCGGCGGCTTTGCCTTCCAGGGGCAGCAGCAGAAGCGGATGTACGTGTCTCCGTTCATCGCGTCAGATGCTCGGTATCGCCTGCTTGTGCACGAGGACGGCGATGACTTCGCCATTACGATTCGCGAGGATGAAGCCGATGATCTGGTGCTGGTCGCGCAGTTAAAGGTGCGTCGCGTTCCACTGACAAACCGCACGCTGCTGCGCCTGCTGGCTGCCGATCCAATTGTGCCGGTGAAGACGTCGGCCCTCATCTTCTGGCATGCGATTCAGCTGTGGGTACGCGGGGTGCCATGGCACCGCTACCGCGACTGAAGGCGGGCCACGGCGCTGAGCCTGCCCCGGTTTCCCGGAGTGTTTGGGTGTAGAGGGCATCATGCGGCATCGGTGTCTGCGGTGGTCCTCCGCTCGTAGTCGACGGGGCTGAGGTCGCCGATCGAGGTGTGGCGGCGGCGCGGGTTGTACCAGCCCTCGTTCCACTCGAAGATCGCCCGCGCCAGCTCCGCCCGCGTCGTCCAGGACTGCCGGTCGAGCAGGTCCAGCTGCAGGGTGCCGAAAAAGGACTCCATCATGGAGTTGTCGAGGGCCGAGGCGACTCGCCCCATCGAGCCGAGCAGCCCGGCCGAGCGCAGCCGCTGATCAAACGCCGACGCCGTGTACTGCGAGCCCCGATCCGAGTGCACGATCGTCCGCCCTGCTAGCGGTCGTCTCTGCCAGCGCGCCATCTCGATCGCGTCCACGACGAGCTCCGACCGAAGGTGGTCGGCGATCGACGAGCCGACGATGCGGCGCGAGTACATGTCGAGCACCGCGGCGCAGTAGACCTTGCCCTCGCGGGTCGAGTGCTCGGTGATGTCGGTGAGCCAGAGCCGGCCGGGGGCATCGGCCACGAAGCGGCGGCGCACGAGGTCGTCGTGCACCGCCGGCGCCGGGCGGCGGTGCTTCCCACGACGGCGGCAGATCCCATGCAGTCGGACGAGCTTCACCAACCGCGCGACGTGCTTGCGACTGCAGCGGACACGGCGCCCGAGTCTCAGCTCGGCGTGCACCCGCGGCACGCCGTATGTCCCGCGCGCCATCTCGTGGATCTCGACGATCTGGGCACCGAGCATTCGGCTACGGCTCGCGCCGAGGGCGGCCGGTCGCGCCACTCGTAGCAGCCGGAGATCGAGACGCGGAGCACCCGGCACGCCACCGCCACGGGTGTCCCCGCGGCGGCCAGGTCACGGACCAGCCGGAAGGTCATTTTGGGAGCACGTTCTCGCGGGCGAAGTACGCCGCCGCCCGCTTGAGGATCTCGTTCTCCATCTCGAGCTGTCGATTAGCGCGGCGCAAGCGGACCAGTTCGGCCCGCTCCTCGGTCGTCAGGCCGTCGTGACGCTGACCCTCGTCGATGTCAGCCTGGCGGACCCAGCGGTGCAGCGCAGACTAGGCGATGCTCAGCTCCGCGGCGATCTGGCTGACGGACTTCTCATGCAGCCGCGCGAGCTCGACGGCTCGGCGACGGAACTCCTCGGGATAGGCTCGAGGCATCCAGGACTCCTTCTGGGCGACATCGTCGCTTCACAACAGCTGTCCGGGAAACCGGGGCAGGCTCATCCCTGTGATGACATGACACTAGATACCAGAGTCCTGATAGGTAAGCACGAAGGCGACCGGTGCCCTCTAGTTGCCGCAGTGCGTACCCGGGAAGTCCGGTGGGGGCAACTCGGCGATTCCGCCCATGAACTGAGGACACTCTTGGGTGGGGAGCACCCTGGATCCGCCGGCTCTCGATGAGTCCGAGCTGGACGATCGAAGAGTAGGCCGGCGCCGGTGTCACCGGCCCCTCCGAGCGGCAGGCCCGCAGCAGCTGTTATGTTGTCGCGTCAGAAGGAAGAGCGAAGGTGGCCGGAGGCTGCCTCCTATGTGGAGTCTGATAGCAGGGCGGATTCGAGCCGCCGACCGGCCGACCTACCGACCCCGCCGACTCGCCCACCAAAGGCTTATGAGATCTCCAGCATGCGCTCGCTGTCCGGTGCTCTCTAACCGCGATTCGGCACTGATTTCCGGAGCATGGGAACTTCAGTCCTATGCGCTGAGCGCAATTTCGGCCATCTAGAGCGCGCTTATGTCGCTGAGAAGCGGCGTCATAGGGTGACCCCGGAAATCCTTGCTGCATAAGGAAAGGCGGCCCTCTCGGACCGCCTTTCACTGCAATGTCTGGTAGCAGGGGGCGGATTTGAACCGCCGACCAAGGGCTTATGAGTCCCCTGCTCTACCACTGAGCTACCCTGCCCCGACCTGAACCGGCGAGGAGCATAGCCACCGGCCGTGCTCGCGTGGTGACGAGCGAGGCGAAAGTGTAGCCAACCTCGACGTACCGAGCGAGTCCCGGATCGGCCAGGGCCGCACGGAAACCGGCACGCTCACGCCCGGGCGTGAAGCGCGCCTCAGCCGCCTACACGGCCGCCTTCGCGTTCGCAACGCGCTGCTGCAGCGCGGCAAGCTTGTGTTCCGCGCCCATGTCCGGCTCCCCGTTGGCATCCGACAGCAAGGAGTGATCGAAGTTGGCCAGCGCTCGCTCGGCCGCTTCCAATTCGGCAAGGGGATCGGCATTCGTCATCGCGCCACCTCATCGGCTACGGGCAACGAGCGCGCCGAGCCACCTCGCCGTCCACTCGTCCACCCCTGCACTCGTTTTATCAAGTTTCCCACTTGATATATCCATGGTGAGACGAAACACGAGCCGATTCAAGGACTCAAGACCCCGATGCCGCTTCACGATTACGGATCGAGGTCTCCACCCACGTGCGTGGGATCCCCGCCTCATCAACGTCGGGCGCACCTACCGAGCGGCGATGCGCATCCCGCGGAGCACCGCAAGCACGTCCCTCGGCTGCGGATGGTCGCCCGCCACCTCGCTCACATAGATGTACGGCATCGAGCCCTCCGGCGTGATCACGGCGACCGCGCCCTGCTGATACTGGTCCCCCTGCGTGCGCCCCTGCCGAAAGCCGCGCAGCAGCGCGCGCACGCTGAGCCACACCGTGCGCGCGTTCACCGAGGCTCGGAACCCGCGCCGCGCCTCCAGCGCTCGGTACGTGACCAGCTCAGCGTCCGAGTAGACCGGCCACCCGGGCGCGTAGTCCTCCTGGAACCACCGTGCGTACTGCGCGCTCCCCGAACCGACGAAAACGAGGCGAGCGCCGAGGCGCTCAATCTCCTCGCCGGCCGCAGATATCTCGGCTGCCTGCTCCTTGCAGAACAGGCAGCCGAAGTGGCGCAACAGCACCAGCACCACGGGGCGCTCCGTCCAGGTCGATGCCAGCCGCACCGGCGCACCATCGACACCCAGGACGGTGGCATCGAGCAGCGCGCGCGGCACGGCTGGCACCGTCAAGCCCTCCCCTCCGCCGGCCGCACGACCCCGTTCGGGCGCGCCGAAGCGGCCTCGGGCGCGAAGCCCTGAGCGTCAACGGCGCGGCGGACAGGCGTGAAGCGACGGTCGAGGATGCGCTGGCGGTAATCGAAGATCCCGCGCACCTGCCGTCCGACCAGCAGCGCGTGCGCGACCTCGCCAGCCGCACCGAACGGCATCGCGTAGTGGACGAAGTCCCGCATCTCCGTGCCGCCGGGCACCGCGCGGAACCAGTGCTCGTGATGCCACAGCCGGTACGGCCCCATGCGCTGCTCGTCCACGAACATCACCCGGTCCTCAATGTGCGTGATCTCCGTGACCCAGAGCATCGGGATGCTCAGCACCGGTGCGATTTGATAGCTGATGAACAGCCCCTCGTACATCCGCTCGGGCAGCTCCGAGGTGATGCGGAAGCCGAGCTCCGCCGGCGTGATCCGCGCCAGGTTGCGCGGGTCGGAGAAGAACGACCATGCCTCATCAAGACTGATCGGGAGCACCTGCGTCCGCTTCAGTCGATGCAGCGTCATCACAGCGCCCCCGTCGTCATCGGTGCACGCGCCGGCCGCGCGAACGCAGCGTCCAGCGCGTGCTCAACCGTCGGGTGCGTGAACTCGAAGCCCGCCGCCAGCAGCTTTGCCGGCACGACCCGCTGGTCGGACAGCACCGCCTCATCCGCAAGCGCGCGACCGAAGACCGCGCGCAACACGAACGCCGGCACCGGGAACAGCGTCGGCCGGCGCAGCGCCCGCCCCAGCGCCTTCGTGAACTCCCGGTTCGTCGCGGCACGCGGCGCGACCAGGTTCACCGCCCCGGACAGAGTCGCCTGTTCGATCATGAACACGATGCCGCGCACCACATCCTCGGTGGACACCCACGAGAACCACTGCCGCCCACTCCCCAGCGATCCGCCGAGGCCGAGCCGGAACGGCAGGAGGATGCGCCGAATCAGTTCGGAATCCCGCGCGATGATCGGTCCGATCCGCGCGTGCACGACCCGAACCCCGACCTCCGCCGCGCGCTCCGCCTCCTGCTCCCAGTCCGCGACGAGCTCCGCCAGGAAGCCGCTGCCCTTCGGCCCCGCTTCCGTGCGCTCCGCCGCACCGGAGTTCCCGTAGTACCCCGTCGCCGAAGCCGTCACCAGCACCCGCGGCGGGCGATCCAGCGACCGCAGATGGTCGACCAGCACGCGCGTGGAATCGACGCGGCTCGATCGCAACTCCGCACGCCGTGACGCCGTCCACCGCTGCGCCGCGATCGACGCGCCCGACAGGTGGACGACCGCGTCGACCCCCTCCAGCGCGCCCGACGCGAACCAGCCGCGCGCCGGATCCCACATCGCCGCCGTGTCGGCGGGACGCCCACGACGCACGACGATCACTTCGTCGCCGCGGGCCTCCAGCAGCCGGCGCAGCGCCGACCCGACGTATCCCGTACCACCCGTGATCGCAACTCGCATCGCCGTCCTCCTCACCCCATCGGGTACAAGGATAGTCTATGCACCGGAGCGCCACTGGACGTCGCGGGAACCTCGTAATGGGGGTGGCGGATACTGCGCAGCCGCAACGCCCGCGCTACGCGTAGCCGTGGGTGAGCGCGAACGCCGCCGCCTCGGTGCGGCTCCGGCAGCCGATCTTCGGATACAGGTTCGTGAGGTGGCGCTCCACCGTGTGCACGCTCAATCCCAGCGCGGCGGCGATCTCCTTATTGGCGCTCCCCCGTGCGACCAGCGCGAGCACCTCTGCCTCGCGCGCCGTGAGCGCTTCGCCGAGCACCATCGAGGCGACTGCCTGCGACACCGGCGCCTCCTCGATACCCAGGAACGCCTCCACCGCTCGCACTCCCGCCTCGATGTCGCCCGAGAACGGCGACGCGGACTCGCCCGGCAGCACCAGGAGCTCCGCGGCCGGGATCGTCGTCGCCAGCCCCCGCGCCACCTCCAGTCGCTGCGAGGCCGCGTCGCGCCGCTGGATCACCAGGGCACGTACGCGCACCTCACTCAGCAGCGCGCGCACGTCGTACTCGCGCGCCGCGACGAACGCGCGCACCGCCGATGCCGGTTCGACACACGCCCGGAAGTAGTCCGCCGTGCGCCGCGCCTCATCCCCGCTGGCCGCCGTCCAGGTGCGTGCCGCGGTGTCGATCAGCATCGGCCACTGCGCGATCGCCGCGGCGGGATCCACCGTCATCGGCAGCGGATAGACGTCGACACCCCGCGCGAAGCCGCCCCACAGCACCAGGTCACTCACCCGCTCCGGGTGCCGCGCTGCGAACGCAACCGCCGGCGCCGAGGCGTTGAAGAACCCGCAGAGCACGAACTCATCCCAACCGAGCCGGCCCACCACGGCATCGAGATCCGCGATCATCGCCTCGATGCTGAAGTCGACGGCGGCGCGGTCGGAGAGTCCCGTCCCCCGCGCGTCGTACACTGCGACCTGCGCGCCGCGCGCCAGTCGCCCGAACCACACCTCGACCCCCGGCGCGTCCCACATCGCCTCCAGGTGTGAGAACGGCAGCGGAGGCATGAAGACGATCGGTACCCCTTCGCCCTGTACGGCGAAGGCGATACTCACGCCATCGGTGGTCATCGCGTAGCGGATCGTGAGTGGCATGCACCTATGCTACCGTCGCACCGCCGAAGCGAGACGCACCTCGCGTCAGGAGTAGTAGCAGATGCCGGCTGCAGAACCCGCGAAGAGCCGCCTGCCCGGCAACGTCATCGTCCTTGGTGTCGTCTCCTTCTTCGCCGACGTCTCCGGCGAGATGACGTACCCGTTCATCCCGATCTTCCTCACCGGCGTCCTCGGCGCGCCGGTCGCCGTCGTCGGCATCATCGAGGGCATCACGGAGAGCACCGCGAGCCTGATGAAGCTCGCCAGCGGCTGGTGGTCGGTTCGCATCCACCGCCGCCTCCCGCTCGTCGTCACCGGCTACGGGCTCGCCGCCATCGGCAAGTTGTTGCTCGCGCTCGCCGTCGCATGGCCGTTCGTGCTGTTCGCCCGCTTCGTCGACCGCTTGGCAAGGGCCTCCGAGGCAGCCCGCGTGACGCCCTGATCGGCGACTCCGCCCCACCCGAGTTGCGAGGCCGTGTCTTCGGCCTCCACCGCTCCATAGACACCGCCGGCGCTGTGGTCGGACCGCTGCTCGCGGACTCGAGGCCCGGCGCGCTGGCCACGAGCACGTAGCCGTCGCCCGCGCGGTCGATCTGCAGCCCGTCGAACGTCGCGATCCCGCCCGCCGACGCGACGGTCCTGATCCCGCCCAGTAGCGGGCCCGCCGTGCCCGAGCCCGGCGCGATCGCGAGCGTCACCGGCACGCTGCCTTCCGCCACGAGCCGCCCGAGGGCGTCGAGCACGCGCACACTCGGCTGCGACGCGAAGGGTGCGCCGGCCGTCGCCCCGCCCGGCGCGCCGCGAACGCGAGTC
>Ga0194132_10006458_pt1 | contig 18173 bp, 16 predicted proteins | sample TA2KigOf80mmetaG_FD_148612 | JGI IMG/M metagenome (GOLD analysis project Ga0194132, IMG submission 148612) | Freshwater microbial communities from Lake Tanganyika, Tanzania - TA2015054 Kigoma Offshore 80m | ecosystem: Environmental > Aquatic > Freshwater > Lake | place: Tanzania: Lake...
TTCGACGGGGACGTCGGCGAGCAGCTCGACTGCGCCCCCTGCGGTGTCCGGCCCGGCGAACTCGCTGACCGCCGACGCTCCCAGCGTGAACAGCTCCTCAGCGACCAGGTCGACGTCGACCAGCGCCACCGCAACGGCGATCACGGCACGATCGGTGTCGCCGGCGCTCACCGGATCGCTGCTGCTCACCGGAGCGCTCCGAGCGCAGCGGTGCCCGAAACGATCCGGGGTGGGATGTTTGGGCCAATCGGCCTGGCGAGCGGTAGTTTCTGACAGTGCGACAAACGCCGGAGTGGGTAGGAAGCGTGTGATCTGGAGGTCCCGGGCATGACCCAGGCCATGGAACGCCGGGGCGCCGACGCCCCGCAGGTACATCGTCCGCAGCGGGCCAACCAGCCGTGGCCCGTCGAGTTCTGGTCGAGTGCCATTGGCAAGAAGTGGGTGATGGCCGTCACCGGACTGGGCCTGATGGGGTTCGTGTTCGCCCACATGGTCGGCAACCTCAAGATGTTCCTCGGTGCAGAGGAGTTCGACGCCTACGCCGAGTCCCTCAAGACCCTCCTCTACCCCATCGTGCCCGAGAACGGGGTCCTCTGGGCGTTCCGGGTGGGCCTGATCGTGATGTTCGGGCTCCACATCCTCTCGGCGTACCAACTGACCCGAATGAACCACCGGGCCCGGCCCGTGAAGTACCAGTCGCCTCGGGACTACATCGCTGCCAACTTCGCCGCCCGCACCATGCGGTGGTCCGGAATCATCATCGGCCTGTACCTGATCTTCCACCTCGGCGACCTGACCTGGGGCTGGTTCGATCCGCAGTTCGTCAAGGCTGACGCCTACAACAACCTGGTGACCAGCCTGAGCCGTCCGCCGGTGGCTGCGGTGTACATCGTCGCCAACATCGCCCTGGGGATCCACCTGTTCCACGGCGGCTGGTCGATGTTCCAGACCCTCGGCCTCAACAGCCCTCGCTACAACGGCGCCCGGCGGGCGTTCGCCGCCACGTTCGCCGTCGTGGTGGCCGGCATGAACGTGTTCTTCCCCATTGCGGTGCTGACCGGCATCGTGTCCAACTGACCCAACGAAACCGAACCTGAGCAGCGAGGAGCAACGTCATGGCTCTCGACCTCGACCCCAAGATCCCTTCGGGGCCTCTGGCCGACAAGTGGGACAACCACAAGTTCGACCTCAAGTTGGTCAACCCCAACAACCGTCGGAAGTTCACGGTGCTCGTGGTGGGCACCGGACTGGCCGGAGCGTCAGCGGCCGCCAGCCTCGGGGAACTCGGCTACAACGTGAAGGCCTTCACGTACCACGACTCGCCTCGTCGGGCGCACTCGATCGCCGCACAGGGCGGAATCAACGCCGCCAAGAACTACCGCAACGACGGCGACAGCGTCTACCGGCTCTTCTACGACACCATCAAGGGCGGCGACTACCGCTCACGTGAGGCCAACGTCTACCGGCTCGCACAGGTCTCGGGGAACATCATCGACCAGTGCGCCGCCCAAGGCGTCCCGTTCGCCCGTGAGTACGGCGGCCTGCTCGACAACCGTTCCTTCGGTGGCGCCCAGGTGTCACGGACGTTCTACGCACGCGGTCAGACCGGCCAGCAACTCCTGCTCGGCGCATACCAAGCACTCGCCCGGCAGATCCGAGCCGGGACCGTCGAGCTCCACAACCGCATGGAGATGCAGGACGTCGTCGTGTCCGACGGCCGGGCACAGGGCATCACCTGCCGTGACCTGCTCACCGGCGAGATCGTCAGCTTCGCAGGCCACGCCGTGCTCCTGTGCACCGGCGGCTACGGCAACGTCTACTTCCTGTCGACCAACGCCAAGGCGTGCAACGTGACCGCCACGTGGCGGGCGCACCGTCACGGTGCGGCGTTCGCCAATCCGTGCTTCACGCAGATCCACCCGACGTGCATCCCGCCGGCGGACGAGTTCCAGTCCAAGCTCACGCTCATGTCCGAGTCGCTCCGCAACGACGGGCGAATCTGGGTGCCGGCGCAGTTCGACGAACAACGTTCGCCAGGCGACATCCCCGAGTCCGATCGGGACTACTACCTCGAGCGCAAGTACCCGGCGTTCGGCAACCTCGTCCCCCGCGACGTGGCGTCGAGGAACTCCAAGACCGTCGTCGACGAGGGCCGCGGTGTCGGCCCGCTCAAGAACGGGGTCTACCTGGACTTCAGCGACGCCATCGAGCGGTTCGGCGCCGAGACGATCAAGGCCCGCTACGGGAACCTGTTCGACATGTACGAGCGCATCACCGGCGAGGACCCCTACCAGGTCCCCATGCGCATCTACCCCGCCACCCACTACACGATGGGCGGCCTGTGGGTGGACTACAACCTGATGACGTCCATCCCCGGGCTGTTCGCACTCGGCGAGGCCAACTTCTCGGATCACGGGGCCAACCGTCTGGGTGCGTCGGCACTCATGCAGGGCCTCGCCGACGGCTACTTCGTGGCGCCGGCAACGGTGCCCGGGTACCTCGCCGGCCTCCTCGGGACACCCGTCATGGACACGTCGGATCCGGCATTCACCCAGACCGTGGCCGACTCCCAGTCCCGAATCGATCAGCTCATGGCGGTCGGCGGCACCCGTTCACCGGACCACTACCACCGCGAGCTCGGCAAGCTCGTCTGGGACTACTGCGGCATGAGTCGGAACCGGACCGGCCTCGAGAAGGCGCTCGCCGAGATCCCGGCGTTGCGGGAGGAGTTCTGGTCCGACGTGCGGGTGCTCGGCGAGGCGAACGGGTTCAACCAGTCGCTCGAGAAGGCGCTTCGAGTGTCGGACTTCATGGAGATGGCCGAGTTGAAGGTCGCCGACGCCCTCCAGCGTGAGGAGTCCTGTGGCGGGCACTTCCGAGAGGAGCACCAGACCCCGGAGGGTGAGGCGCAGCGTGACGACGAGAACTTCGCCTTCGTCGGTGCCTGGGAGTGGGGCGGCCCCGACGTGCACAACGACGCCGTGCTGCACAAGGAGCCACTCGAGTTCGAGAACGTCCAACTCACCCAACGCAGCTACAAGTGAGCGGCGCCAGCAGCCGGGCCCGCTGAGCACCATCGAGAACCAACGAGGAACGAGAGTACGAACGTGACCAAGATGCTGAACCTCAACCTCAAGGTCTGGCGCCAAGACGGACCCGACTCCGGCGGACACTTCGAGGAGTACTCGACCACCGTCGCCGACGACGCCTCGTTCCTCGAGATGCTCGACTACGTCAACGAGCAGCTGATCGCCGACAACCGTGAGCCGATTGCGTTCGACCACGACTGCCGTGAGGGCATCTGCGGCAGTTGCGGGCTCATGATCAACGGGCAGGCGCACGGGCCGCAGAAGGGCACCGCGACGTGCCAGTTGCACATGCGCAAGTTCAACGACGGCGACCACATCACGATCGAACCGTGGCGCGCCGCAGCATTCCCGATCATCAAGGACCTCGCCGTCAACCGTGCAGCGTTCGACCGGATCATCGAGTCGGGCGGATTCATCACGGTCAACACCGGTGCCGCTCAGGACGCCAACGAGACTCCGGTGCCCAAGGAGGCCGCAGACGCGGCCATGGACGCTGCAGCATGCATCGGGTGCGGCGCCTGCGTAGCGGCCTGTCCCAACTCGGCGGCAAACCTGTTCACATCGGCGAAGATCCAACACCTCAACCTGCTCCCGCAGGGTCAGGCCGAGCGCTTCCAACGCACCAAGGCCATGGTCGAGACCATGGAGTCGTTCTTCGGGTCGTGCACCAACTACGGAGAGTGCCAGGAGGCGTGCCCCAAGGAGATCAGCGTCGACTTCATTGCGATGATGAACCGGGACTACACCAAGTCGATGCTGGTCAACAAGCGGCGACTGGGTGAACGCAAAGTCGGCTGAGACCCCGTCGGCCTGCGGCCCCACTACGCTGCGGGTCGACACCGGGACACCCCCAGGACCCGGAAAGGACGCCGCATGTCTTCCTCCTCCCGAACCGCCGATCGCCGGTTCGCCGTCGGTGTGGCCGCCGTGCTCATCGCCTTCGCCGTGGTGGTGCCGACTGCGTGTTCGTCGATCGAGCAGCTCAAGAACTGCGCCGATCTGGTCATCAAAATCGGGAAGTTCGCCGTTCAGGCCAACGGCTCCGAAGCGGACCAGGCAGAGGCCCAAAAGACCCTCGACGAAATCGCCGCTGACGCACCGCCGGAGGTCGTGACCGACATCGAGTACCTCAGCGATCAACTCCAGGCCGTCAAGGACGCCCCCGATCAGGCGGCCAGGGACCAGGTCACCAACTCCCAGGAGTTCACCGACGCCCTCAAGCGACTCGGTGACTACATCACCAAGAAGTGCGAACAGGGTTGAGCGGCGCTGAGTCGGCCGACGGCCGGACCGATACTGCCCGGACCGACACTGTCCTGCCCGACCTGACTCTGCTCGGTCGGACCGTTGGGGCCGACGAGGCGACCACGCTCGAGTTCTTCACCGTGACGGCGCCGGTGCGCGTGACGTTCAGGACCGATGAGCTCACGGCCCTCTGTCCGGCGGTCCCTGGCATCCAACCCGATCGCTACAGGGCGGAGATCGCCTACACCGCTGTGACGCACGCTGTGGAGTCCAAGTCGCTGAAGCTCTGGCTCAACGGGTTCCGGGACAGGCGGATCTTCGCCGAGCACCTCGTCGTGGAGGTCCACGAGCACCTCGCCGGTTACGCCCCGGCGGTGAGTGACGTGGCGGTGCGACTCGAACAACACGTGCGCGGTGGGATCGTCACCGTCGTCGAGCACCCGGCCTGACCGGTACCCGGCCCCGGTCCACCACCGCAGACACCATCGGCGACCCGGTGGGTAGTTCTGCTCGTCGCCATCGGCCGCAACGGTCCGTACCCTGAGGAGAGTTCAGCTCGCGGGAACCACCCGGAGGACTCCTCCGGGGCACTTGGGGGGAATTGGACGGGGCTGCGGTCTGCGGGGACCGCAGCCCTCTCCGCGTCCGGGGCCGGATCCATCGGCCAACATCACGTTCTCGGTGCGCTCACACGCCCGTCGGCGGGGTCGGATGCACCGAGAACGGCGGCTCGCCCCCCGACGGCGCCGTCCGATCACGCCAGTGGTGGCAAGCGGGCATCGGTCGGCGGCTGGTTCCACTCGATCCAACCCCCACCGGTCCGACCGTCGTCGGCGGTGACCCGAGCGAGCGCCCGGGGGAACCGTGCCTCACGGCCGTCGGGATGCACCAACAGCACCGGCGAGTACGCCATCGGCTCGAAGTCGAGCGTCAGGCCGCACGCCCCGATCGACGTCCGGACGGGGAGCCGGTCCTGCGCCTCCGCCACGCCCAGCACCACCACGTCGCCCTCTGCGAAGGCCGAAGCGTCCGGATCCAGCCGGTAGGCCACGCCCCAGTCGTACCCAGCGAGCAGTCCACCGACGGCGTGGGTACGGGTTCCGTCCTCGAGCCGGGCGGCCGTCCAACTCCACTGGTTGGCCCACCAGTCCCGCGCCGCACCCCACGAGTGGTCCCGCTGGCCCCACCCGTCGAAGGTGATGCGCTCGTCCCCGAGTTGGATCTCGCCCTCGACCCGGCACGGGATCTCGTAACGGGGTGTCACCGGCGGCCACAGGTAGGCGGCGCGGTCGGTGTGGAAGTCGAGTTCGAAACCGAACGGCACCCGTTGGCCGCGGGCATCGCCGTAGACCTCACGGGGATCGTCGAGTTGCAACGCGAACGCCTCGAGGTTGATCGACATGTGCTCGTTCGGGGTCTCGACGACGTGGTCGGCCCAGAGCCCGTCGTGACGGATCTCGAGCGACCGGGCGCTCGACGGGAGCGGGACGTCGTGGTCGATCACGGTCACCAGCGGCCGGTCGGGGCCCACCAGGCACGCCCAGTACCAGACCCGACCGAGGTTCGGATAGAAGCCGATGCGGGCGTAGCCGCCGAGGCTCAGGTCCTCGGTGAAGAAGTCGAGGTAGTAACTCTCGTTCCACAGCGGGTCGTCGTCGGGAGTGTGCCGGTGCTCATCTGCGGGGTCCGGGGCGGCCATGGGTGCAGTCTCGCACCGCCACGGCCAACATCAGCCCGCTGGCTCGGTTCCAGCGGGAGGTTCAGGCGTACGGCAGGTAGTAGGTCTCGGGCCGCTCGTCGGGCAGCGCCGTCTCGCTGACCGACTCCCCGGCGGCGACGAGGAGATCGATCATGTGTGCCGGCAGGTCCCGGGGCACGGTCCAGTCGATCCGGTCGGCCACGCCGGCGGCCTCGGCGAACGGCCGGAGGAACGTGAAGTAGACCTCGGCGCCGCAGGCAACCATCTCCATGGTGTCCATGCGGGCGATCCGTCGGTACAGGGTCCGCTCGGTGGCCCGGCAGGCAGCGGCGACGCCCGCGAGCTCGTCGAGCGGGACCGGTCGCAGTTCGCCGGGCGGCAGGCCGTCGGTGGTGAACAGGCTGATCCCGCTGAGCCGGTCGAGGTAGTCCTCCGGGTCGGTGACGACCGTGCCGAAGTCGGTGATGCGGGCGTCGACGTCCCGCACGACCAGGCCCGCCACGAGGTGTTGGTACGGCACGTCGGCGGCGACGTCGGACCACCCGAACTCGGAGCGACCCATCTGGTAGAAGTCGCGCACGATCATGGTGTGACCGACCGGCCCGATACCGAGTTCGGCGAGATCGTAGGGACCGGTGTCGCCGGAGCCGACACGCGTGTCGAAGTACAGCAGGAACAGGTAGCTGACCAGCGACGCCAGGTGTTGTCGGACCGCAGAGCGTTGGTCGTCACCGACCCCCTCGACGCTCCCGGCCAGCGCTTCGATGACCGCATCGTCGTAGACGCAGACCGTGCCGTCGGTCTCGTCGGCGCTCCGGGTGCCGTCGTTGCGGAATCCTCTGGCAGCGGCGTCCCAGAACTCGAGGACGTCGAGCGTGGCGACCAGATCATCGAGCGACGGGTCGAACTGGGTGAGCACCTTGCGTCCGAGGAGGTGGAAGTTGGCGATCGACCAGAGGTGCACCGTGTTGATGCGTGAACCCGGTCGGCGTCCAGCGGCACCGATCTGCTCAGGATCCATGGCGGCGGCGATCGTGCGCATGGCCTCGGGGTAGCGCAGGAATGCCTCGCAGCAGGCCACCAGGATGTAGCTGGTCACCGGGATCATCTGCGACTGATAGCTGGTCCGCTCGGTCGTCAGTCGGTGGGCGAGAGGCGAGTGGAACGCAATCAGCTCATCGACGCGTCGGTGATCGTCATCGGTCACCGATGAACGCCCATCCTCGGAGCGGCTCACCGTCGAACGATCCCGACCGGCCCGGAGCAGTCGATCTCGACGGTGTCACCAGACGCCGGAGCCTCCCCGAAGGTACACCCCATGATGCACGGCAGCCCGTGTTCGCGGCTCACGATCCCAATGTGGCTCCGCAGTGTGCCGGCGGTGCAGATGATGCCGCCGAGGTCGTGGTAGAGCGGCGCGAGGAACGTGGCGCCGGCGTCTCGGACGACCACCACCACCTGACCCGACTCCACCGTCCCGTCATCGAGGGCATCGAGCAGGCCGATCACATCGTCCCGGCCCTCCATCACCCGAACGGTGCCGCTCACCGCCGGGTGGTCGAACACCGGTTGGCCCCGGCCGATCTCTCGCATCGGCGCATCCTAGGGAGGTCGCACGGCGAACGCCCGGCTCGACGGCAGGGCCCGTCGGAGTAGCCTCCACGCCGTGACCCGCTACCTCTCCGACGACTGGTTCGACGCCGCCGGGGCGGCGATCACCGCCAGCGAGTCCCTCGCCGCAGCAACCGCCGGCGTGACGCTCGGGATCGACTACGAGGTCACCGGTACGCCGTTCGGGAAGCGACGGTACGGGGTTCGCCTGAACGAGGGTTCGGTGCGCTTCGAGGTGCCGCCCGAGGGCGAGGCCGAGGTGTCGTTCACCGTCGACTACGACACGGCATGTGAGATCGCACGAGGAGTCCTGCCCGTGCAGGTGGCGTTCATGCAGGGTCGCCTCAAGCTCGACGGAGACGTGGCCGTCCTCGTCCGGTCGGGCCCGGCACTCGACGAGGTGACCGACGTGTTCGCCGCATTGAGGGACTCCACCGAATTCTCCTGACCACCGGTTCGCTCGGGCACCAGTTCGCTGTGGCACCAGTTCGCTGTGGCACCAGTTCGCTGTGGCACCAGTTCGCTCGGGCACCAGTTCGCTCGGGCACCGGTTCGCTCGGGCGCACGCGACGGACCCCGGCACCTGGGGGCACCGGGGTCCATCGAGAGCGTGGCTCCGTGGTCGGAGTGCGACCGGCCTCGGAACGCTCCGAGGTGATCGTTGGTCAGTCGACCGGGATCGTCACCACGAGCGGCTGCAACGTCCCGCCGCTCGCCGAGCCGACCACGTACACGTTGGTCAGAACCTTCGACGACAGACGCACGTTGTCGACCGGCAACACGACGGACTTGGTCCCGGCAACCCGCACGTCGACGGTGTAGCGCAGGAACGTCGGCAGTGTGAACGCCGCAGCGGCGCCGTTCGATGCGTTCTTCACGAGCGGCAGCTTGAGCAGCGGCACCTTGCGCGACAGCGGGAACAGGCCGGCGTCGATGTCCACTGCGGGTGCGGCCGCAGCGTGGTGCAGCGCCACCCGGGCGGAACCGAACCGCGTCTTGGCCGTGTTGTTGCTGAACACGTTGATCCCCGGCGTTCCAGCAGCATCGACGAAGCTGGCCACGAGGGAGAAGTTGCCGCCGGCGGGCACGGCGATGCTCTTGGAGATGAGCGTGGTGATGCCGTCAGGGGTCCGGATCTCAACGTCGTACGTCGCTGCCGGAAGCGACAGCGGACCGACCGTGTTGCCGAAGAGGAAGTCGTCGATGGCCACAGCGCCGTTGACGTACACATCGACCTTGGTGCCCGGTCCGAGGACACTCTCGAGCGGTAGGCCGTGGGTCACGTAGACCTGCGACGTGCCGGTGTCGGCGCCGGCGACTGCCGGGACTGCCAGGAACACTGTTACTGCGGCCAGGGCCGCAGCGAGCAATTTGCGCATGGGAACTCCTCCGGTTTGGGGCGGCATCGTCGTCGCCGGAAGGTTCTTCGGGAGAGGCCCGCCTGCGGATGCGCGACGTTGCCGATTCCTGTGCTCAGCCCGCCGCGCGACGGGTGCGCCGTCGGAGGACGAGACCCCGGCCCGGGCGAGCCTCAGATCAGGCCCAGCTCGCTGACGGCGTCCCGCTCAGCGGCGAGTTCGTCGGCCGATGCGTCGATCCTCGCCCGGGCGAACTCGGTGATCTCGAGGTCCGGCACGATGCGGTACTCGCCCCCCGAGCACGTCACCGGGAACGACGAGATGAGTCCCTCGGGCACTCCGTAGGAACCGTCCGACGGCACCGACATCGACACCCAGTCGCCCTCGGGCGTCCCGAGGTGCCAGTCGTGGATGTGGTCGATCGCAGCGTTCGCCGCAGAGGCCGCCGAGCTGGCACCCCGGGCATCGATCACCGCTGCTCCACGCTTGGCGACGGTCGGGATGTACTCATCGGCGTACCACTGCTCGTCACCGACCGCCTCGGCAGCGTTGGCGCCGTCGACCTCGCAGTGGAACAGATCGGGGAACTGGGTGGTCGAGTGGTTGCCCCAGATCGTCATGCGCCGCACCGCCGACACCGGCGCCGAGAGCCGCTGGGCGAGCTGGGCGATCGCCCGATTGTGATCCAGTCGGGTCATGGCGGTGAAGCGGCCCGGGTCGAGGTCGGCGGCATTGCGCTGGGCGATCAGGGCGTTGGTGTTGGCCGGGTTGCCCACGACGAGCACCTTGACGTCACGCTTGGCCGAACGCGACAGCGCCTCGCCCTGCGGCTTGAAGATCCCGCCGTTGGCCGACAGCAGGTCGGAGCGCTCCATGCCCGCCTTGCGGGGCATGGCGCCGACGAGCAACGCCACGTCGACGTCACCGAACGCCACGTCGGGGTCGTCGGTGCGGATGACCGAGTCGAGCAACGGGAACGCACAGTCGTCGAGTTCCATGGTGACACCCTCGAGCGCGCCGAGCGCCGGAGTGATCTCGAGGAGCTGGAGGACGACCGGCTGGTCCGCTCCGAGCATGGCGCCGCTGGCGATGCGGAAGAGCAGGGCGTAGCCGATCTGGCCGGCAGCACCGGTGACGGCAACTCGGAGCGGGGCAGTGGGCATGTGGTCCTCCAGGGACTCGACGTGGGCAGGTTGACCCTAGGGGCGTCGCACAGCGCCCGAAAAATGGACCCCACGCCAGCTTTGTGGTGCGAGCGACATGCATATGCATGTCGCTCGCACCACAAAGCTGGGGGGTGGAGGGGGAGTCAGGCGGCGCGGGTGTTGCCGATCCAGGACTCGTACAGGCGGCCGTAGACGCCGCCCTGAGCCACCAGTTCGACGTGCGGGCCTCGCTGCACGATCCGGCCGGCGTCGAACACGATGACCTCGTCGGCGAGTTCGGCGGTTGACAGACGATGGGCGATGCTGACCGTCGTCCGCCCGGTGGCCAGCTTGGCGAGCGCCTCGGCGAGGGCGCGCTCGGTCTCCGGGTCGACCGACGACGTCGCCTCGTCCAGGATCAGCAGGCCGGGGTCGGCCAGTTGCGCCCGGGCGAGCGACACCAACTGGCGTTCGCCGACCGACAGGGCGTCGCCACGCTCGCCGACCGGGGTCCGGATCCCATCGGGGAGCGACTCCACCCACCACCGCAGACCGAGGGCGTCGAAGGCCTCCTCGATCTCCTGGTCCGTCGCACCGGCCCGGCCGATCCGCACGTTGGTCGCCACGTCGGAGTCGAAGAGGAATCCGTCCTGTGGGACCAGCCGGATGGCAGAGGACCGTGAGGTTCGAGCCACCTCCCGCAGATCGACGCCTCCGATGCGGATCCGTCCCGCTGTCGGGTCGGCGAGCCGGCAGAGCAGCTTGGCCGTCGTCGTCTTGCCGGACCCGGTCTCCCCGACGATCGCCACGTTGATGCCCGCCGGCAGGTCGAGCGTCACGTCGTGCAGGACCGGGTGGCCGGGTTCGTAGGAGAAGTCGACGTGCTCGAACCGCACGTCGAGGGCGCCGGCCGGGAGCGGCACTCCCGGTACCGGTTCGACCACCTCGACCGGCTCGTCGAGCAGCCGCAGCACCTTGCCCCAGCCGGCGAGGGCCGTCTGGGTCTGGTCGAGGATCTCGCCGAGTTCGGCGACCGGCTGCACGACCAGGTTGGTGAGGAACAACGCCGCTACGAGCGTCCCGGCCGCGAGTCCCCAACCGGGCCCCCACCAGACGCCCACGCCGACCACCGCTGCGAGCGCCACGCCGCTGAACACGTCCGAGACGGGGAACATGATCGCGAAGAAGAACCGGGCCCGGAGTTGCGAGTGGTACTGCCGGTCGATCGCCTCACGGACACGTCGACGGGTGGATCCGACCGCTCCGTAGGAACGCACCACCCGGATGCCACCGACCATCTCCGAGATCGACGAGAGCGTGTCGGAGACCTTGGTGCGCAGGTCGTCGTACGCTGCGAGTTGGCGACGTTGAACGACCCGCATGATCGGCAGGATCGGCAGGAGCGTGAGGGTCAGGATGACGGCGAGTTGCCAGCTGTAGACCGCAAGGGTGCCGATGGCCACGACGATCATCGTGCTGTTGACCACCCACGACACCGCCCCCCACGATGCGAACTGGGCGAGCGTCTCGATGTCGGAGGTCACCCGGGCCACGAGCACGCCCTTCTTGGCCTCGTTGTGATGGGACAGGCTGAGCTCGTGGACGTGGGCGAACGCCCGGGTCCGCAGGCCGTACAACACGTTCATGGCGGTGCGCATGAGACGGATGTAGGTCCACCGGTTGAGGGCGGTGAGCAACAGCAGCGCCACGGTCGCCGCCGCACAGGTCCACAGCACGAAGCCCCAGTCCGGCTCGGAGGACGACAGGCCCCGATCGAGGATCTGCTGGATGGCGATCGGGACGACGAGCCGTCCGACGGCGATCACCATGGCGAACGCCAGGCTGATCCGGAACCCCTGCCTGAGCTCGGGCGTGCGGTGCAGGCCCAACCTGAGGAGCGCACCGGCCGGCAACGGCGGAGCGTCGTCGTCGGGTGAGGAGGGCATCGGGTCGACCATCAGTCCACCTCCCCGGTCGGCGAGCTGCGTTCCTCCGCACCGGCACCGGCCCCGGCCCCGGCATCGGTGCGGTCATCTACATCGATCTCGACATCGATCTCGACGTCGAACTCGTCGTCGTCCTCGTAGGCGGTGACGAGAGCGGCGTAGTCCGGATCGGCGAGCAGGTCGGCGTGGACGCCCTGGGCTCGGACGGTCCCGTCGACGAGGAACACGACCCGGTCGGCCAGCTCGATCGTCGACAGGCGGTGAGCCACGACGAGCATCGTGGTCCCCTCGCTCCGCAACCCTGCGAGGATCTCGGCCTCCACGACCGGGTCCACCGCTGAGGTGGCGTCGTCGAGCACCAGCACACGCGGCCGACCCGCGAGCGCACGGGCCAACGACACCCGCTGACGCTGCCCCCCGGACAGCGTGACGCCCCGCTCCCCCACCACCGTGTGCCACCCGCCGGGCAGGCGGTCCACGAACCGGGCCGCACGCGCCCGGTCGAGTGCTTCGGCCACCGTGTCGTCACTGATGTCCCGGTCGAAGCGGACGTTGGACTCGACTGCGTCGGCGAACAGGTACGTCTCCTGTCCGACGAGCGAAAGGGCCGAACGCAACTCGTCCGGGTCGAGTTCGGTGACGGGCACGCCACCGAGTTCGATCACGCCGTGGTCGGGATCGTCGAGCCGGGACAGGAGGTGGACCAACGTCGTCTTGCCGGATCCGATCGAACCGACCAGCGCCACGACCTCGCCTGGATCGACGTCGAACGACACCGAGGTGAGCACGGGGTTGTCGCCGTAGGCGAACCCGACGTCGCTGAGCCTGAGCCCGAGCGGGCCGGCCGGCAGGCGGACGTCGACCGGGGCATCGCCGGATCCCTCAGCAGAGGAGTCGACCGGCTCGGCGAGCAGGGCGTCGACCCGCTTCAGCGACACGACCGCCCGGGGGATGGATTCGAAGAGGAACCCGACGATCCGCATGGGAAACGCCAGCCAGCCGAACAGCGCGACGGCGGACACCAGCTCGCCCGGGGTGGCGTCGCCGGTGTCGATCCGCCAGGCGCCACCGAGGAGCAGGAGCACGATGCCCAGGCTCGGCAGCAGGTCGATCACCGGTTGGAACGACGCCGTCATTCGGGCCACGCCCATGGCCTCGTCCCGCAGGTCCGCTGCTGCGGTCTCGAACCGGACCTGCTCGGCCTGCTCGAGACCGAGGGTCTTGACCGCGAGCGCACCGTCAAAGCTCTCATGTGCGATGGCGCTGACGTTGCCGAGCTTGGCCTGCACCAACGCCGCTGGTTCGTGGACCCGTTCGGTGTAGCGCCGGGACAGGATCGCCATGGCAGGAAACAACAACATGGCGACCAGCCCGAACACCCCGTCGGCGACGATCAGGCTCACCAGCGAGATCACGATCAGGACGATCACGCCGAGCGAGAACGGCAGCGGCATGAGCATCTGGGTTGCGGTGGTGACGTCGACGTCGGCGTTGGCGAGCAGCTCGCCGGTCGGCCGACGCCGGTAGCTCGACATGGGCATGGTCAACAGGCGGTCGACCACTGCTGATCGCAGCGAGCGCTGCATCCGGGTCTCGGTGACGGAACCGAACCAGCGCCGTATCACCACCGACAACCCGCGCACGGTGCCGACGAGGAACAACGCCACGACGGACCACAGCACCGCCGACGCCGTGACGCCCGTGGCGAACGCCGGTTCGATGACCCGGTCGGTGATCACGCCGAGCAGGAACGCTGCGCCCACGACCATGAACGACCAGAGCGTTCCACCGACGAGCGACCACACGAACGGCGCCGGGTGCATCCGGACGAACCGGGTGATCTCACGCACCCCCTGCCGCGTGACCGACGGGGTCGACGTTGGGTCGCCGGCGTCGAGGTGCGGGACCTCGTCGTCGGGGGCGTCGTCGGCGGAGTGGAGGAGGGCGGTCACGAAGGGCGGATCATGCCCCCGGCGCGCCCCTCCCGCAGCGCACGAGGCACCGCCGGGAGTGGGACGCGGGCGGGAGTGAGGGGGTCAGACGGGGAGCTGGATCGACTTGGTCTCGAGGAACTCCTCGAGACCCCAACGCCCGCGCTCACGGGTGTTGCCCGACTGCTTGTAGCCGCCGAACGGAGCCGTCGTGTTGAACGGCGCACCGTTGACGTCGACCTGACCGGTGCGCATGCGGCGGGCCACGGCGAGCGCCCGGTCGTTGTCGGCGGACTGCACGCCACCGGAGAGGCCGTAGATGGTGCCGTTGGCGATGCGGACGGCGTCGTCCTCGTCGGTGTAGGTGATGATCGACAGGACCGGCCCGAAGATCTCCTCCTGGGCGATGGTCATCTCTGGGGTCACGTCGGTGAACACGGTCGGCTTGACGTAGAAGCCGGTGGCGAACTCCTCGGGCTGCTCGGGCCCGCCGAGCGCCACCGTTGCGCCCTCGTCGATGCCCTGCTGGATGTAGGAACGGACCCGTTCCTGGTGGGCCTTGGACGACAGCGGGCCGAGCGAGTTGAACAGGTCGGGTTCGTCAGCCTTGGGGTCGACGAGGCGGACCTGGCTGGCCTGGGTGACGACGGCGTCGACGTACTCCTGGGCGCGGGACTCCGGAACGAGCAGACGGGTGAGCGCCGAACAGGTCTGACCGGAGTTGATGAAGCAGCCGAACACCGCACCGAAGGCGACGGTGGCGGGGTCGGCGTCGTCGAGGACGATGTTGGCGGACTTCCCGCCGAGCTCCAGGCCGACACGCTTGTGGGTGGCGGCTGCCGCCTCGGACACAGCGGTTCCCGAACGACCCGAACCGGTGAAGGACACCATGTCCACGTCCGGGTGCGACGAGATGGCGGCGCCGACCTCCGGGCCGGTGCCGACGACCATGTTGAACACGCCCTTGGGCAGGCCGACCTCGTGGAGCACCTCGGCGAGCACGTAGGCGTTGAGCGGGGTGATCTCCGACGGCTTCAACACGACGGTGCAGCCGGCGGCGAGGGCCGGGACGACCTTGCAGATGATCAGGTACAGCGGGTAGTTCCACGGAGTGATGGCACCGACGACGCCGATCGGCTCACGGACCACGAGGGAGTTGCCGACCCGCTCCTCCCACTCGTAGGTCTCGATCAGCGAGGCGAACGTCTCCCACTCACCGAGCGACAGGCCGGCTTGGACCATCTGGGCGAATGCCTTGGGCGAACCGACCTCTGAGGAGATGGTGTCGACGAGTTCGTCGTAGCGGCCGGCGAGGGCCGCACCGATGTCTCGCAGGTACTTGGCGCGGATGTCGATCGGCGTGGAGGACCAGGTCTCGAACGCCGCCCGGGCGGCGGCGACTGCGGCGTCGACGTCGGCGGCCGTGCTCGCCGGGACGGTGGCGATGACCTCTTCGGTGCTGGAATCGACCACTTCGAGCGTCCCGGTGCCGGACGACGGTACCCACTCACCGTTGATGTAGTTGTTCTCGAGCTGCTGCACTGCGGTCCCCTGGATCGGTCTGCGTCGCCCGTGAAGTGGACGGCGTCGGCGGTGATGCTACTGCGCACCCACAGCGGCGGCATCCGCACTTGTCTGCAAGTTGTATCCTCCCCGTCTGGCAGCGGCGGGCGGCCGTGCGCCACCGATCGTCCGCCACGAACGAACCGACAGGAGGGCATCTCCATGGCCAAGATCAAGGTGACCAACCCCGTCGTCGAACTCGACGGCGACGAGATGACCCGGATCATCTGGGAGTTCATCAAGGGCGAACTGATCCTCCCGTACCTCGACGTGGATCTCCGCTACTTCGACCTGGGAATCGAGTCCCGGGACGCCACCGACGACCAGATCACCATCGACGCCGCCAACGCCATCAAGGAGCACGGCGTCGGCGTGAAGTGCGCCACGATCACCCCCGACGAGGCCCGCGTCGAGGAGTTCGGCCTCAAGAAGATGTGGCGCTCCCCCAACGGGACGATTCGCAACATCCTGGGCGGCGTCGTGTTCCGCGAGCCGATCATCTGCTCGAACATCCCGCGGCTCGTGCCGGGCTGGACCAAGCCGATCGTGATCGGCCGTCACGCCCACGGCGACCAGTACCGTGCCACCGACTTCGTCGCCCCTGGCGCCGGCACCGTCACGCTCACCTACACACCCGACGACGGCAGCGAGCCGATGGAGTTCGAGGTCGTGAGGATGCCGTCCGACGGCGGCGTGGTGATGGGCATGTACAACTTCGACGACAGCATCCGGGACTTCGCCCGGGCGTCGTTCCGCTACGGCCTGCAGCGCAACTACCCCGTCTACCTGTCGACGAAGAACACGATCCTCAAGGCCTACGACGGCCGGTTCAAGGATCTGTTCCAGGAGGTGTTCGACGCCGAGTTCGCCGAGGCGTTCTCCGCCGCCGGAATCACCTACGAGCACCGGCTGATCGACGACATGGTCGCCGCCGCACTCAAGTGGGACGGCGGCTACGTCTGGGCCTGCAAGAACTACGACGGAGACGTGCAGTCCGACACCGTCGCCCAGGGGTTCGGCTCGCTCGGGCTGATGACGTCGGTGCTGATGACGCCGGACGGCAGGACCGTCGAGGCGGAGGCCGCCCACGGCACCGTCACTCGCCACTTCCGGGAGCACCAGAAGGGCAACCCGACGTCGACCAACCCGATCGCTTCGATCTTCGCCTGGACCCGCGGCCTGGCGCACCGGGGCACGCTCGACGGAACGCCTGAGGTCACCGAGTTCGCCAATGCACTCGAACAGGTCTGTGTGGAGACCGTCGAAGGCGGGCAGATGACCAAGGACCTGGCGTTGCTCGTCGGCCCCGACCAGGAGTGGCTCACGACCCAGGAGTTCCTGGCGGCGCTGGACGAGAACCTGGCCGCCAAGCTCGGCGTCGCCTGACCGCCGGGAGGCCGCTCCCCTGCCCCACCTGCCTGCTTTGTGGTGCGAGCTCCATGCATATGCATGTCGCTCGCACCACAAAGCTGGGGAGCGGGGTGGCGGTCACCTGCGAGCGCGGTCGTCGGCGACCGCTCGCCTGACCCGGTCGATCACGACGTTCGGTCGGGTCCACACCTCGTCGTCCCAGACCTCGACGACGGTGAAGCCCGCGGCCTCGATCGCAACCCGCCGGGCGCGGTCCGCAACCACGTCCGAGAGCGCCGTGTGGTGCCGCCTGCTCTGGACCTCGACGACCACCGTGGTTCCCACCACCCGCACGTCGACCCGTCCCGCCCACCGATCCTCCGAGCCGACGTCGACCTGTCGCTCCAACACCAGCCCAGCCGACCGGAGGATCTGGATCGTCCGTGACTCGAGGCCCGACTCGGGCGGTCGATCACCCTGCGGCCGATCGTCCAGGTAGCGCCGGACGCCTGCTGTCCCGTTGCGACCCATTCGACCCATGTCGACCACGAACCGGCCGATCGACGCGATCGACAGCAGTCGCATCGACCACAGCGCGTCGACGAGCCGCTCGGCCTTCTCGTAACGGAACGACGCAAACAGCTGGAGCGCAGTGAGCTCGGGCCGGGCGATGGGGATGCCGTCGAGTTCGGTCCGCCACTCGGCAGGCAGTCTCCGGACCCGGTGACGTCGCACCGACGCCGATCGGTAGCGGCTCGACACCGTCGTGACCACGTGGATCGGCGCCAGTGAACACCCCCGCACACCCCACAGGTGAGCGGCCGAGCTGTGGGACAGCACCGAGCCCGGACCGTCATCGAGCACGGCGATCGTCACGCGCTGCAGTTCCGTCGACGCCGATCCGACGCGTCGGAGGACCGAGGTGCCGACGCACTCCCAGTGCCGGGAGTCCCGGAGCGACTGGATGTCACTGCGGCTGGCCCCCCAATCACGGAGGGCTCGGATGGAGACGACTCCGTGGTGGCGCTCTGCGAGTCTGATCGCCGCCTCGTCGAACACGTCGGGGATCGTGCAGCGCGTCCCCGCCTCCTGTCACCGGGCCGCGGCACCCGCCTTCCAACCCCCCCACCCCCCCAACCCCCCCCAACCCCCCCCCAACCCGCTTTGTGGTGCGAGCGACATGCATATGCATGTCGCTCGCACCACAAAGCAGGGGTGTTGGGGGGCGGGGGGCGG